>ERZ827150.3377-NODE-3377-length-15588-cov-118.489925_pt1 | contig 15588 bp, 13 predicted proteins | sample MGYA00519779_ERZ827150 | MGnify/ENA primary metagenome ERZ827150 (study PRJEB31778, sample SAMEA3449267) | human gut metagenome | biome: human gut; feature: human-associated habitat; material: faeces | place: United Kingdom | collected 2010/2012 ...
GTCACACGCATGAACAACTTCTTCGGCAACGACTGGAAGGCGGTACCGGACATCTATCCGGCAGCCCTGAAGGACGCCAGACGGGATAATCTGGCCAACATAACGATTACCTGCACGGACAACATCAAGTCCCGTCTCGACCTGTGGAACATCCTGAAAGCCGTGCCGGTATCGGAATACAGAAGCTACGAGACACCCCTGTACTGGATGGACTTCGGGAATACGCAGGATACGGGACAGGTCGTCCTCGGAACCGTACCGAAGAAAATCAAACAACCGGCATCTAAGCTGTACGAAACGGTGGAGTCACTGAAAGTGATTACCCGCTACGTGAAATACGCGAAAGTAAAGGAGAAAGACTCCGGGCCGAGCTGCTCACTGGCAGAGGCTCTGGAAAAGCAGGACCTGTTCATCAACTCCACACTGGCACAGCTCGGCTGCAACATCCTGTGGAAAATGTTCCGCAACGGCATGGTCGAGCATCAGGGGCTGTACCTGAACCTTTTAACCTTGAAAATGAATCCGATACCTGTCTGAACGCGGCTTTATGGCCTATAACATGTTAAAACTTGTTTGAAATCAAGACAAACATATATTAACTTCATTGCAGTTAGAGACAAATGTATATATTTGTATTTTGGAATATTATACAATAGGACAGCGTATTGTCTTGCCGGAACTTCCGTAATTCAGGCAAACGAAAACAGGGCCATCCGCGTTTCCCACGGGACTATAACAGGGGGCCTTATTTTTTCCTGCATCGGGAAATACGGAGAAACAGAAATATGGACTGACTGTAAAAGATAGAATATGGACAAGATATTGGATACCCGAACCAGAGAATCTTCTGCCGACAGCTGCCGGCAGAAAGGAGAATCATGCGGGCAAACCGTCGCCCGCCAAGGTTATAACAGGCCGGAGTGCATTCTGTGTACGACGGGATAGCACGTCGGGGTGACATCCAAATTACTCACGTCCCGGAAGACTGCGCCCCACAACCTTCCGGGATTTTTTATCATAAGGCGTATGAGGAAGCTAAGTGGAATTTCATTGCAGACAAAAATCATAGCTGGTTATCTGATATTGCTGGCAGTCATCGGAAGCATGATTGCCATACTGCTCCATGAGCGCAAAAAAATGCATGACATAGCAAACGGAACCGCAGAAATACGTGAGATCCGGAATGAAGTCAACGCCATACGCCGCCACATCGTCGGAATCGCATTGCTGGGGGAATCCGCCATCGGATGGGACAGCGAGGACTTCTCGGCATACCGGAACAGGCGCCTGCACATAGACAGCCTGCTGGAACGGATGAAAGACAACGGCCTGGACCTGGTGAGCCACGAACAGATAGACACATTGCGACGGCTGCTGGAAGAGAAGGAAAGCCGCCTGTACCATCTTACGACGGTTTTTCAGGAGCAGAGGACCTCAGACAGCCTGCTCTACAACCGTCTGCCCGAGGTCATCAACAAGAGTACCCGTACACGCACGGTCACCCGCCGGAAAAACGGCATAGCAGGTTTCTTCGGCAAGAAGGAAACCGTACAGGTACCGGCTTCCACGACAGAACTGCGGCAGCTCAACCGCCAGCTGATAACCATGCAGGAAGAGCATGACAGACATATCGGACTCTATGTTGACAGCCTGCGTCTGCAAAACCTGAAACTGAACAAAAGACTGAACTCCTTCGTCACCGCCCTTGACGAACAGGTCCAGGCCGCTTTCCAAAACCGGGAAACAAGGATTGCGGAGGCAAAGGCACTTTCATTCAAGCTGTTTGCGGCCACCATCATCGTTGCCATTGTCCTGCTGATCATATCCCATCTTGTCATACAGAGGGACATACGGCGCAAGGAACATGACCGCAGCAGACTGGTGGATACGCTCAAACAGAACCGGGAACTGTCCGAAATGAGAAAGCGTATCATCGTAACGCTTTCCCATGACATAAGGGGGCCATTGAACGCCATCTGCGGCAGTGCGGAACTGGCCATTGACACCAGGGAAAGGAAACGCCGCAACACCTACCTTGACAACATCATCAAGTCCTCACGCCATATCACAAGGCTTGCCAACAGCCTGCTTGACCTCTCCAGACTGGATGAAGCGAAGGAATCACTGAACAGGATACCTTTCAACCTGAAAGCCTTCGTCGACGACATTAACGAGGAATACACCTGTGCGGCCAATGACAAGGGGTTGGTCTTCAAAACGGAAGCAGAAGGCACCGACATAGTGGTATACGGAGATGCGGACCGCATCCGTCAGGTGGCGGACAACCTGCTGACCAACGCGCTCAAGTTCACCCGCAACGGAACAGTCTGTTTCCGGGTAAGCCACAAGGACGTGGTAATGACCATGGAGGTGGAGGACTCGGGCATCGGCATGGACAAGGAGACGATAGAACGCATATTCAGACCGTTTGAACGGGCGGCGCCAGACATTTCGCCGGAAGGCTTCGGGCTCGGCCTTCCGATAACCAAGGGACTTGTGAACCTGCTCGGCGGCAGTATTTCCGTATCGAGCCATGTCGGGGAAGGCAGTCTGTTCCACACGGAAATCCCCCTCGCCATTTCCTCTGAACCGGTAAAGAACCACGTCATGCCGACCGTGAAAAGGCTCAGCCTTCCAAAGCGTATCATCCTTGTGGACGACGATCCGATACAACTGCGCATCGTCATGGAGATGCTGGAGCGCAACGGTGTATCATGCCGTACCTGCATCGGGGCGAAGGACGTGGTGGGCGAACTGCGGAAAGAACCCTACGACTTACTGCTGACAGACATCCAGATGCACGGGACCAGCGGTTTTGACTTGCTATATCTCCTGCGTCATTCCAATATCGGAAATTCACGCACCATTCCGGTTGCCGCCATGACTGCCCGCAACGACGTGGACGAAAGCCGCTATACTGAAGCCGGCTTTTCCGGCTGCATACAGAAACCGTTCTCCATGAACGAGCTGCAGGCTTTCCTTTCCTCCATAATGGAAAGGTCGGGCCAGCGGCAGGAACAGAAGGCGGATTTCAATGCCTTAGCCGCAGAGACGGGGGATATGGAATGGATGCTCAATGCTTTCATTGAGGAATCGATCGACAACAGGACGGAACTGAAAAAAGCCCTTGAAAGCATGAAAACGGACACGGAGCGGATGAAAAACACCCTGCACCGCATGTATCCCACCTGGGAACAGCTGGGAGTGGCCTGTGAACTGGAAACATACAGCAGAATCCTACATGACGATACTTCCGATGATCTGACCATCAGTACATATACAGAGACGGTCATCGGAAGAATAGACCGGCTGGTAGGCGATGCGAAGAACCTGCTTTCGGAAATCAGAAAACTTGACTTAAAGAACTATACGGATGAAACACAGAATACTCATAGTTGAAGACAATATCCTGCTGGCCGGACAACAAAAGAAATGGTTTGAGAAATCCGGCTATGAAGCAGTGACGACGATAGACGAACCCGGTGCAAGGCGGCTTCTGAAAAAGGAGCCTTTCGATCTTGTCCTTTCCGATGTCCGTCTTCCGCAGGGGGACGGCATATCGCTGCTCGAATGGATGCAGAGAGAACGGATAGACGTTCCCTTCATCATCATGACCGGATATGCCTCCGTGTCGGATGCCGTCCGTGCCATCAAGATGGGGGCAAAAGACTATCTGGCCAAGCCTGTTCAGATGGATGAACTGCAAAGTCTGATAAAGAACATCCTGCATCCTCGCTCAGTCATATACGGAAAGGACAAGGGCATCCTTCCCAGGAACAGCCGACAGATGAAAGAAGTGGAAAATCTAGCTCGTACGGTCGCTCCATTTGACATTTCCGTACTGATTCTTGGTCCGAACGGTGCAGGCAAGGAATCCGTAGCGCAACGTATCCATTATTCCAGCGAGTGCAGGGAAAAGCCGTTCTTGGCAGTAAACTGCGGGGTCATTCCCAAAGAGCTTGCGCCCTCGCTCTTTTTCGGGCATGTGAAGGGGACGTTTACGGGGGCGGACACAAACCGTGAAGGCTTCTTTGAAACGGCCCGTGGCGGGACCCTGTTCCTTGACGAAGTAGGAACATTGTCCATGGAGGTACAAAGCATGCTCCTGCGTACCTTGCAGGAAGGCAGCTATATCCCTATAGGCAGCAACCGGGAGAAACACTCCGACGTAAGGATAGTGGCGGCAACCAACGAGGACCTTCAGCTGGCCATCAGGGAGAGACGCTTCCGGGAAGACCTCTACCACCGTCTGGGGGAATTTGAAATCGTCCTGCCGGCCCTGCATGAATGCCCGGAGGACATACTTCCGCTTGCCGAACATTTCAGGGAAAAGTTCTCCAGGGAACTCAAACGGCAGACCGACGGATTCAGCCGTGAGGCAGAGCAACAGCTGCTCTCATACGGCTGGCCGGGAAATGTACGGGAATTGCAGAACAAGATCAAACGAGCCGTCCTGCTGTCCAAACAGCCGATAATCGAAACGGCTTGTTTGAACATAAGAATCGAGGATGAGAAAGAGAAAATCTTCCTTTTTCCGGAAAATGAGACACAGGAAAAACAGTCCATCATCAGGGCCTTGAAAATATGCACGGGCAACCGGAAACGGACGGCGGAGATGCTGCACATTGATCCTTCTACGTTGTACAGAAAAATGAAGAAATACGGACTGAACGACAAATAAAGGCAATATAGACCGGAGATGTTTTCCAGTCTGGAATAAAATGCCTACATTTGCATAAGTCTGGCAAAATATGGAATACATACTGCCAGCAGGAACATAAGAAAATACCGACAGGGCTGACAGCCTCGCCGGATATTATACATACTAAGTCGCAAGACGTCTCGGATGGGAATCTGACAAATTCAAAAATACAGAGGCTTTTGCGTGCAGCTTATGCTATGCCTAATAGCGTGAGCTCATGCAAATTTCTGTATTGGGCTTTGTCAGAGCCTCCATCCGAAATAGCGTGAGCCTCACGCTTTTCATTTGGAGTATCAAGGTATGGCAAAGTTACAGGTTCTGATAGCAATGACATTGAACGGTTTCGTCCCCGCACGGAACAATTCCCTGCTGCAATGGATACAAAACAGCGATGACGGTTTCCCCTACTGGCGGGGCCGGTCCACCCGCATGTTGTATCCGGGCTATCCGCTAGTCGACCTCATCTGTGACAAGGAACAGTCTGCACCCTCTGACATATATCTGGCTGAAATCTATGACGACAGCGGCGCAGAACTGCTGCGGGGACTGTCCCTGTACCGCCTGATAGATGAGATGGTCATTTTTCTTCTTCCGGTAATCAGTTCCGAAACGGTTCCCGTATCAAAACATATCTCCACGGACAAATGGGAACTGGTCAGGACAAAAACATTCAGAAACGGGATCTGCCGCCTTACTTATCGCAAAACATTGCAATAAAAGATTGCACGCTCTTGCATTTGCAATACTTCCATCAGTCTCGTTTTTATGGGGCTGATTTTTTATTTCTCTATTATTCAGCGACTTGCCATGTTTTTATGTGGCAATATGCTCCATTGGTCCATGTTTTGGCCTATATCATAATGAAACCTGTTGCGCAACACGGTGTAAAAAATGGAATTATTACACTAAAAACAGAATTCATTATGATACAGATAGACAGGGAGACATTCCAGATGATGCTCCACCAGATAATGGAACGGTTTGACAGGATAGATGACAGACTGAACCGCATGAACAGGCAGACGGCCGCCCTTGAGGGTGACAAGCTGCTCGACAACCAGGATATGTGCGAACTCCTTGGCGTTACGAAACGCACCCTTGCACGCTACCGCCAGAAGAAGCTCGTCACATACTACATGATTGACGGGCGTACCTACTACAAGGCTTCGGAAGTCCAGGACTTCCTGAACAGGAAGGGGAAGGTGCTGCCGGCGAGAATAAAAAAAGAACTCGGTCTTCAACCCTAATAAAATGACGGTATGGAAATTATATGTATGGAAAAACAGACCTTTGACGAATTGGTTGTCCGTCTCAGCATGATCGAGAAAAAAGTCACCGGTATATGTAGTCAGACCAAAGACGCGGCACTGAAAAAATGGATGGACAATCAGGAGGTATGCGGGATTCTCCGAATATCCAAGAGAACACTTCAGGTATATCGCGAGAAAGGACTGTTGCCTTTCACCCGGATCAAGAACAAGTTCTTCTATAAGCCGGAAGATGTACAAAGCCTGTTGGAATCAAGTTATCACCCACAAAAAAGAAAGCCATGAGTTACGATCTTATAAACAGAAAAGACCCGAGAATTGATACTATTTTCAAAGGGCTGGAAAACATGGAGCGCATGATAGACGCAATACGGACGGCTCCAAGGCCCGCATTCCACGGTGATTATTTCCTCACGGACGAGGAACTTTCAAAACTGTTGAAAGTAAGCCGGCGTACCTTGCAGGAATACCGGACCCTCGGTATGATACCTTACTATCTTGTACAGGGAAAAGCCCTTTACAAAGAGTCAGACATACAAAAAGTTCTTGACGACGCATATAAAAGATGCAGGGAAGAACAGCGATGGGTATGAAGCAAAAGTAAAAGAAACGGCCTCTTTACAAGGTCGTTTCTTTGTTGTCGGACAATTGGTATCCGAATTTCCTTCTCCGTTTCTTGACAATAACCTCTTCTTCGTACAAACCAAAAGTTCGGTCCATTCCGGCTGCTTTCAGCCGTTTCATGTCCTCGTCCACTTTCCTGTCAGTCACTTTGGCATAAAGCTGCGTGGTCTCAATACGCATGTGCCCCATCATTTTGCCGACTGTCTCGATTGGAACACCCAATGAAAGGGTTATATGGGTTCCGAAATTGTGTCGTGCCTTATGAAATGTAAGTTCAAATCCGTAAACTTCACCCAACTGGTGGGCGAGCATAATGAAATACGTACGACTATACAGATTGAAGACCTTGTCATCCTTTCTCTGTTCCCGATATTTCTCTATTATCTTCAACGGAATATCCAGCAATCGGACAGAAGACAGTGTTCCTGTTTTCTGGCGGTGGATATGAATCCACCATGAACCGTCTTCAGATTGGGTAATATCATTTACCCTCAGTTTTTTCAAATCCGTATAGGCAAGTCCGGTAAAAGTGGAGAAGATGAACATATCCCTTACAAACTGAAGCTGTGGCTTCTCGACAGGTGTTGTAAGCAGCGTCTTCAGATCTTCCAGCTTCAGATGACGACTTTTCCGTTTGGGCAGTTCAGGATGAAGGCGACAATACGGATCACGGCGGATTGTTCCCTGGCTGACAGCCCGCATGGTCATCTTCTTCAGCCTGTAAAGATGTTCATGCACGCTCTTCGGGCTTAAATTCCTGTCCGTCCTGAGAAAAAGTTCAAAGTCATCGTAGAACACACGGTCAAGACTACGTAGCAGTACATCCTCTACGCCGCGTTTTTCCTGCACGAAAGCCGAAAGGTGCTTATATGAACGTAAGTAGGAATCATAACTCTCCTTTATACGATCCACACCGATACGTTTCTTAAACTCCTCGTTATGCTCTCTGAAAAGAGCCAGCAGAGTTAGCGGTTTCTGACCGACTCCCATCACGGCATTCTTTACCTGCTCTGCCGTAATAAATCCCAGACTGTTCTTAATCCGCCTGTAATGCTCCTTGATTTCTTTGGTCAGATCATCAATAGCCCGATTGACGGTAATGGCATTCTCACTGCGGCCGTCAGCCCGTCCTTTTTCAGGATTCCAGATGGCCGGATTGACGGATACTTTCGTTCCTATCTGTTCCCATTTGGCATCTATGCTTATCTTGCACAGCAACTGGCACGTTCCATCCTTACGGACTTTGGTGCGGTTTATATAAAACAGTATCGCAAATGTACTGCGACGTTTGATTTCCATATTGTCAGTATTTCTTTTCATAATCCTATTTTTTGCCATTATCAAATAACTACAGAAAACCGCTCAGCAATTATTTTATCCAATGCTTTCGTATCTGTATCTATCTTATTGTCTGTCACCTTTGCGTAATGCTGTGTGGTCTCAATACGACTGTGCCCCAACATCTTGCTGACCGTTTCAAGCGGTACGCCATGGGAAAGTGTAATTTCTGTCGCATAGGTATGACGGGCTGCATGGAAGACCAGCTTACGTCCTATACCGCAAATTTCGGCGATGCGTTTCAAATAACGATTCAATGAACTGTTGGAATACATGGGGAGAAGCTTTCCTTCAGGAGCCATATCGCGGTATTTTTCAATAATATGGAACGGCAGTTCCATAAGCGGTATTTCAAAATCCACACCGGTTTTCTTGCGAGAACTCCTGATCCACCAGGTACCATCTTCCGCGAGAGAAAGATTTTCATTTGTCAGCAGACACATGTCGCTATAGGGAATACCCGTATAACAGGAAAACAGGAACATATCTCTCACATGATAAAGAATCTGATCATGGAGAGGTGTTGTCATAATCCTATTCAATTCTTCGGAGGTGAGATATTTCTGTTCCGGTTTCGGATGTACCGGTTCATATCCGACAAACGGGAATACTGTTATTATACCGTCAGCAATAGCTTCTCCGACAATTGTTTTCAGTTGGACGGTAAGATTGACTATTGTGCCTGAAGCCAGACAACATTCCGTACGTAGGTACAAGTCATATTTTTCAATGAAGGAACGGTCCAATGCGGCAAAAGGGATATCTGACAGCTTATATTGCATCTGTAAAAAACGTACCAGATGATTGTAGGAATTACGGTAAGCCCTCAATGTCTTTTCCGTACGATTGATCCCAACACGTTTTTCGAAATTTCTAATGAAAAGTCTGAAATAGCTTAATAGGGTTTCCTGTTCCGAAGCCATACCCAAAAGTTGATGCTTTACATCCTCTGCTGTTACATCCTCACGGATTGCAGATTGTTCCGCAAAGATGCCGAGCGCGGCAGCTCGTATTTCATCCAGTCTGTTGTTTATGTCTCTTGCCGCAACACTTTTTCCACACGCCCGTCCGGATGACCACAATGACTGTGGCACACGAAACTTGACACTGAATGCTGTTTCAGAGTGCTTGCCGACAATAAGCCGTGCCATCACGGGACAGTTTCCCCTGGCATCCGCCTCGCTCTTTTTAAGGTAGAACGAAACCTTTACATCTGTCTGATTCATAATCTGTTCCATTGTTTGCAAAATTAACAGAGACAGAGTTAATCATCGGCATGTAAAATATCGTCAGACATCGACAAAGCTATCACCATTGACTTCCGGAACCTATATTTTTCATATCTCAAAAAAAATAAGTACCTTCGCTAAGCCAAAATGATGAAACTGCGTTCTTTACGGTCGGAGCAGAAAGGATTTTCAAATAACTCCATACAACTGGAATGGGCAACGGATAGGTAGCAATTTTTTCGCTTAACTATTCAAAAAACGGCTTCAAAGCACACATTTACAAATGCGGAATAATGCTGCGTATCTCCCTGAAAGCCCAATAGTTTACATTATTCTTCCTAAATCCATCCGAAATCGGGCGAGTTTACGTATATTTGTTCTAGTGTTATTAAATACGATAAGGAATGTCAAATTTATAAATTGGAGAAGAGAAAGAACCTAGAGAAAACAAGCATTGAAAAAACAAGTATTGACGCGATAGATGAATATGTATTAGCTCTGGAGGCAAATCAATCATTTGGATGTTCTCGTAGTACAATCTATGGTTGGCAAAAATATCCCAATATAATTGTGAAGCGTAATTTTATTTCAGGATTTGAGCAATATCCTCGTTATAGTCAAACCTGCATATATTCTCCTTTCTCTAATAGGAAAGAGTCCAAAGATTTGGTTGACAAATTAAAAGGTAAGTCAGAAGAGGATGCGAAAAAAGATATTCGTCAAAATATAAATACCTATCTTACTCCATTTATGATGCAAATTATTAAAGAGTATAATATAAATGAAAAAGTAACGGATGAGCAAATAGTAGATGGTTATGTATCATTGATATACGATTTTGTCTCTCATAAAAAGGAGGTGATGTAGCATGCCATAGTTGAAGAGCGTTGGTTCGTTGAAACTTGGTCAAGCAATAACTAATTTTATAGAATAGGGGAGACTAATTAGCCTCCCCTATTTGCGATATATTCAGACGTTATCAGGATTCTGCGATTTTAGGGTTTTAAGTTCGCATTGATACTGTTGTCTAAAACGAATTCTAGCTCTTTCTACTAATGGATCTCCTTTACTCGAGGGAAAAGATCGTGCAATAATTCGCGCAAATTTTTTCACCAATGAATTATCATTGAATAAAGGGTTTTGAATTGTCGCTTCAAGTTGCTCTATAGCATGGCTAACATTCTTCCCTTTCAATTCAATGAAATGACCGAACCAATTAGATGGATTCGAAGGGCATTTTGATAAAAGCAATTTATCACATTTACAGCCAGCTGTAATAATATATCCATCCACTTGGAATATTGCAGCGCCACGAGGAGGAGTGATATTAGCTCTGTAATGTATTCCTTTCTCTTCCGTAGCAATAATCGAATATGTCTTCAATGGCTTTTCCGGAATATATCGGGCAGAAAGCATCTGATAAATATCACTCGGCATAAATTATATCATTAAGGAGGGTCAACTTGTCTTCTACACAATCGGATGCATGGTCTAATTCTGTGCCGCTTATCATTCCGATTTCAGTATCTCGAATGTCGGACATAGTCCCATCTTCACGAATATAATAGGCTCTTATCTTATCAATGGAAACGATTTGTTCTTGGGGAACAATTTGATACGTCGCGTCCTGGTTTTTTGCTTCAGCTTGCGCTGCTCTGATTAGTACATTAAACGCCGTAACCACATAAGGACTATGTGTTGCAATGGTAACAGCACTGGACATACCGGTAGTCCGTGATGCTTCATTGATGCGTGCCACAATATGTCCAATCAGGCTTTGCTGTGATTCGGGGAATAGATTTTGTTCAGGTTCTTCGATATAAAGACGAGTATTTTTATAGTTAAATATTCTAGCAGCTTGATTAATAACAAATCCAAGATCTTGATCATTTTGAATCCTGCCGTTGGCTAGTTTTTTGAAAAAATCTGCAACATCCTGTTTGCTTAAATCTATGGAATTGGAGAAAACAGGGCCTGTAAAATAATCTGTCATTACAACGATTGGCAGAACAGACTGAACTCCACTCGACGCATAAAAAGGGGCAAATGTTTCCCGGGAATTTTTCAATCGAATGATGTCGATATCGAGTTTTGCATCGTAATAATATTCCATGTTACCGACAACGCTCAAGTCTGTCGGCTCTTTTTCCGATGTGTGTTCTTTGGCTTCACCCCATTCGAAGATATGGTTAAACAGTACATCATAATCATTGGTGCGATATGCTCTGTCTACATTTTTTATCGCGGATACCAAGTTCCTTTCCGATGGAATAAAGCATAATTTGGTGTTATGCCGCTTTTGTTCGAAATCGGGATTACGAGTAATTTTTACATTCCGATTCCCAATAAGATCAATGGTAATACACTCTCCTATATAGTGAATCTCGCTTGTCGTTTTAAAGAAATTATCGCTGAGCCGATGAAACTGTTTCAATTCCCGTAAAAAACGGAAATAATGTGTATAGGCCGATACCAAATTTTTTTCATCTCCTGTCATGATTTTTTTTTCAATCCATTGGCAGAAGCACAATATCTTCATCAACGTACTTTTTCCTGTACTTTGCTTGCCAATAAAAATATTGAAGCGGCCCAATTCTACCGTCCCGGTATCAGAGAGTGGTCCGATATTTTTGATGGTTATCGATGCCATAATCAAGAAATTTAAGCAAATTTAAGAAATAAATCCATGCGTACAAATGTTCTGCTGCTAATTTTGTTCTATATACTTTTAATCATCAATTACTGCTCATTTGATTCCACCTTATTTGTCAAATTTCTATCAATAATTTTTTCTCCCGGTTGCCATCGGGGAAGATAGTCATGCGGAAGGCCGCGGGCGGCCCGCCGTCCTCGGACGAAAAATCATCCTCGCCGGGACTGCGGTATTTTTCGCCGCTCCGACGTCGCCGCATGACTGTGTCTCTTCCCGAGGCAACCGACCGCGTCGGGAATAAGTCCTCATAACATAATTATTCATTGACTATGCAGTCTGTTGGGATTGCATGGTCCCAGAAACGTGAGACACACGGTAAAAACTGTTTGATGTTATGCAGACTTCCAAGCAAGAACCGAAAACGAAGAAGAGCCGGGCCAAAGCATCGAAAGCCGCCCCTTCGAATCCGAATCCCGACGTGCAGGAATTGCCGCAGGCTGCCTCCAATTCCGGGACAGCGGAACAGCAACCGACTCCGGCCGTCGAGTTGTTGGATCTGAACAAGATTGTCAGCAGCACCTACAATCCCCGCAAGGATTTCCGCTCGGAGACCTTGCAGGAGCTTGCCGACAGCATCCGCCAGGTCGGGGTTCTGCAACCGATCTGCGTTCGGCCCAAAGAGGGCGGTTTTGAGATTGTCTATGGCGAACGGCGCTATTGGGCCGCAGCGATGGCGGGGCTGAAATTCATTCCGGCTCTTGTTCGGGAGTTGACGGATGCCGAAGCCGAGGATGCCGCTATTACGGAGAACCTCCAGCGTGAAGACGTTACACCCCGCGAGGAGGCTGCGGCCTACAAACGGGCGCTGGAATCGGGCCGTCATACGATCGAGAGTCTGGTCGGGAAGTTCGGGAAATCCGAGGCCTACATCCGCTCCCGACTGAAACTCTGTGATCTGATCGAAGCCCTTGCCGAGCAGCTCGACCGGGAGGAGATTTCGGTTGGTGTCGCCACCGAGATCGCGAAATACGATGCGGCGGTCCAGCAGGAGGTCTACGAGGAGCATTTCTCGGACGGATGCCGCCTGTCGTGGAAGAATGCCCGGATCCGGGAGATTGCCCGGCGACTCTACGACCGCTACATGACCCGTCTGGATACCTATCGCTTCGACAAGACCGAATGCCACACCTGCCACCACAATACGACTAACCAGATTCTCTTCAAGGATGAATGTGTGGAGGGCTGCGCGGGCTGCCAGAACCGGAGCTGCATGATGCGCAAGAACGACGAATACCTCGTGCACCAGGCCCTGCAATTGCTGAAGGCGGACCCGCGGACGGTCCTTGCCACGGTGGGCGATACGTCCGATTCGGTAATCGAACATCTTGAAGAAGAGGGCTACCGAATTCAGGAACTGGATTACTATCTCGATTACTACGATACGGCCCCCGAAATGCCCGAAGCTCCCCAGGCGGAGTGCTACTCGTCGGAAGAAAACTACGCGGAAGCCATGAAGCGCTACGAAGCGGCGCTGGCCCGGTTTACGGAGCAGACCCGGCAACTCGAATTTGACGTTACGGAGGGCCGTGTCCGCAAATATGCCGTCATCGGTATGTTCGACGTGGAGATCCGCTATGAGGACATCCCGGAGGAGGAGCGAGAGGTCGCAGTCGAGGATGCTGCAGGGGAACGGACGGTCTACGTCACGATGGTTCCCGCCTCTCCGATGGAGGGGCTGCTGCGGCAGGACCATCGAAACAGGCAGCTCTGCTACGAGCATATCACCGCCGACATGAAGACGCTGTTCCGCGAATCGAAGGTCTCGGGCAGTCCGCTGACCGAAGAGGAGCACCAGATGTTCTACTACGCCGTGATTCGACACATGGCCGACAATCGGCTCCGACAGTGCGGCATCGAACCTCAAAATCAGTGGCGCGTTACCGAGGAGGAGCGCTTTGCGGCCGCCGGGCAACTGACTCCCGAGCAGCGGGCGGCAATGATCCGCCTCTTCCTGCTCGACTTCTTCCGCACAACGGCCCGGGATTACAACTGTACGGACGAGGAGGTGGACACGCGCCTGATGTGCCGGTTTGCCGATTTGAATTTTGAGTCCCAAAGCCGTACCGTGCAGGAGAAGTACCTGGCAACCTACGAAAGACGCCGGACAAAGTTGCAGGAGCAGATCGACGACCTGAAGGCGCAGGAGGAGGCCCGGGCTTTGGCCGAATCCCGGGAGTCGGATGCAGAATCCATTCCCGAAGAACTGCCCGAGGAACCGGAAGCGACACCCGACACGGAGATTCCGGTACCACCTGCCGAGCCGCTGATTATACCGGCCGAGCCGGAGTTCGGTCCGAACGAGACGGCAGAATCGTTGGCCGCCTGAACCAAGTAAAACCGACGGAGCAATCAAACGATTGCTCCGTCTTTCATATCTGCAACTATGAACAGAACGCTCAAAAAATTGCGAAACCGATACCGCAGATTCTTCCGACTGCAACCTGCCATGATACAGCCCGCCATCCCGGATAACAGTCCTAATCCGTGGCGATGCGAGGAGTGTGGTTCTCGTCATGTCTACTATCAGGCATGGGTTGATGGTAATACCAATCAAATTTACTCGATAGATGATAATCGTGAAGATATGTGGTGTGATGACTGCCAAGACCACACCTGCCAGGTTCGAGAAAGTGAATTGATGGAAGAGATAATCAATCCATGGTGGGAGAATAAGCTCGTGATAGCGGACCGGGAAAAAATGACCGGTCTCACTCAAAAAGACTTCAATCCCCAAGAGGACTACCGTGCATTCCGGGAAGCCTGCAATCGTTGGTGGAATACCAAGGCGAATGAAGAAAAGATTGAAGTGTGGCGGCTCGCTACCCAATTCGAATCATAACCCTTTCAAAACTTTCAGCCATGAAAAGCCACAATCTGATAGATGCCATAGCACCCCGACTGACGGAGCTGATGATTCAGCGTATTGAACACCTCGAAACCGATTGGCAGAAACCGTGGATCACGGACCTCGCGCACGGTCTTCCCCGCAACCTGCGCGGCACGCCCTACCGGGCCGGGAATATCCTGATGCTGCTCTTCTTGTCGGAAATCGCCGGCTACCAAACGCCAATCTTCATGACCTTCCGGCAGGCCAAGGAGGAGGGGCTGAATATCCTCAAGGGCTCCCTGTCGTTCCCGGTCTACTTTTGGAAAATTTGCATCCGCCACAAGGAGACCCGCCGCAAGATCGACCTCGAGGAGTATCGCCAGCTTCCGAAGGAGGCCCGCATACAGTACGAGGTCATTCCCATCATTCGCTACTATTCGGTCTTCAACCTCGACCAGACGGATATGCAAGAGAAGCAACCGGAACGCTATGCGGCGCTGACGGCTCGTGCTGAACAGAAGGATTACTCCGACGGCATGCTCTGCGAGCCGATTGACCGGATGGTCGAGCAGCAGGCGTGGCTCTGCCCGATCGAACTCCGTTACGGCGACCGGGCTTACTACACGCGCTTGCACGATCGGGTTGTCTGCCCGCTCAAGGAGCAGTTCCCGAAGGGCGAGGCCTTTTACGGGACCCTGCTGCACGAGGTGGCCCACAGCACGGGCCATGCCGAGCGTCTGAACCGCACGATGGGGAGCAGCTTTGGCGACGAAGAGTATGCCCGCGAAGAGTTGGTTGCGGAGCTGACCTCGGCGCTGTGCGGCGCCATGGTTGGCTTTGCCACGACGCCCCGTGAGGAGAATGCCGCCTATCTCAAAGGGTGGCTT
>ERZ827150.3379-NODE-3379-length-15579-cov-7.762948_pt1 | contig 15579 bp, 8 predicted proteins | sample MGYA00519779_ERZ827150 | MGnify/ENA primary metagenome ERZ827150 (study PRJEB31778, sample SAMEA3449267) | human gut metagenome | biome: human gut; feature: human-associated habitat; material: faeces | place: United Kingdom | collected 2010/2012 ...
CATCGGAACTGGGTATATATTCCAATGCACGGATATCGATTCCATCTATAGTGAATCCGTTTGTGTAAAGTACATGAAGACACCATGAGGCCTGATTTATCATTTTTAAACCGGAAATCTTACCTCCCGGGCAATCTGTGAAACATACCAGTCTGGGGCGTCCGGAGTTTCCGAATGGAATTTTTTTCCATTCTACTCCTTTACCATCAATAACTCCTTCACCATAAACTTTAACTCCGTCTGAATGGTCGAAATTCAAGAAAGCACATCGCCACCTTTTTTCTATGCCTTCAAAACGGGTAGGGATGACAGGAAATTCATTGGGGTCGACAGTGCTGATTAGTTTGGCGTTTTTTTCTATACGTAAATCTACACCACGTGGGAAGAATAGAGCGCCGCTTAGATACTCCCCGGCAGGAATAACTATCGTTCCGCCTCCATTGTGAGCTGCTTCATTAATGATACGTTGTAAAGTGGCTGTTTCCGAATAGCCATTTCCTTTTACGCCATATTCTTTAATGTTATATTCTCTGTTATTTTTTCCGATAGATATGAGCTTGCTTTCCCATGCTTCCAGTTGAATAGTCAGACGGGTGCGATTATTGACAATTGTTGCATTTATCGGTTGGAGTGTGCCATCTGTTGCATTCCATTCTTTTACAACTCCTACTTTATCAAAGTCTGCTGTAAATTCTGTAGCTTTATTCCCTTCATTGAATATGAAGTAGAGGTCGCCATCGGGCATTACTCTGCGTGTGTAGCGGATAGAATCATTGTCAGGTGAAATGATTTTCATTTCTGGTTCCGGAAGGGAAGAGCTTACATGTGCTGTCCATCTGGTGGATGGCTCAATCCTGCTGTTGGTTAAATCTGATAGGGAACCAGGAGCAGTGAAATTTTTGTCAATGAAAGAAGCGGGCTTCTTTCCCCAAAACAGGACTTTTCCTCCACGTGAGGAAAATGTTTCTATTACTTTCCAGGCAGATACGGAAATAACATCTGATGATGGGATAATCAATGTTTCATATCTTTGGCTGCTTTTATTTTCCAGATAGCCGGGACCTATGGTCAGTGCTTCCGTAAAAGCATCATCGTTTATGTAGTCAAAATCTCGTTGATGAGTTAACAGCTGTTGGGTAAGAGTGACGATATCCTTATAAACTTCATTGTTACCCAGCCACATAGTAGATGTGGGGTAATACATGGCAATCCGTGCTCCCGGCTTCCCTTGGCTCATCAGGTAAGTAGTGCGATTTGTATATTCATTCAGGCCTTTCATATCAGGATCACTCATCCAATTGCGATGTTTGGATCCTGCCAGCCAGAACATGAATTCAAAGAAGTTAATCCCTCGGGCAATCTGATGATCTACAACAAATTTGGCTTGGGGAATGGTAGGAGAGATGTGGTAAGCTGCAAAACTTTCGCTGAATGCTCTAGGTTTTCCATAAACATGAGCTACAGATGAGGCTAGTTTGGGGAAATCATTAAGGGTACTGGGCCATATTTGGTTCCAGATTGCATCTACTCCGGGTATTTGAACTTTACTTAAGGCTCGAAAATAGTCTCCTTCAGCTTTTACACATGCGGGCATTTCATGTTCTTTGTTAAGATGGGTAATATGGGCTACTCCATTGGCTGCACACCAATCGGCTTGTAATTTGAAAAAGTGGGTGGCAAACAAGCTGGACCAGACATCCCAATAATCGGCTTTTACTCTTTGTTCCTGTATGGTAGGCGAAGCGGTAAAAAAGGAGGCTAGATAGGGAGTCGGATCGTACCCTTTTGTATCTTTGAATGTTTGGACAATGGAAGGAGTCCAAGGTAAATGTGCATAATCGGGTTCATCTCCCCGGAAACCAAGTACGGTGGTACCCAGCTCTTTACCAAGATATTTTTTATACTGTTTGTGTGTCCAATCAATGAATTGTTGTACGGCAACAGGGTTCAGATAATCACACAGAGAATTAGTGGCATCTTTACCGCCATTAGGATTATTAACGGCTCGGGTTACAGCCGTCCGAAAGTCGCTTTTGACTAATAGGATCTTCCAGTCATCCAGCCCGGCGTTGAAACTTATTTTTCCATTATTAATTTCTACAGTTCTGTTAGGAGCGCCGGATGTACTGACGGCTACCGCACTGATGATTTCCGGTGCTATTTTATGGTTTGTCATTACTTCTCCCCGTTTTATCTGTATGGTATCACCTATCACAAGAGCTTGCATTCTCAAATCGGGACGTTCCTGTGAGAATTTTCCTCCTGCAAATCCGCTGGGATATTTTCCTTCATCAATAATCCAGACTTTCATGTCTCGTTTTTTGGCTTCAACTACTCCGGTGCGAATTGCTTTAAACCATTCTTCGGAAAGATATTTGAAAGGTAGTTTGTAACCTGCTTCAAATATTACGGCACGGAATCCTTTCTTTTTGATAGAATCCAAGTCATTGCAAATAGTCTTTTTATCCATTTTCCCTTCCCAACCCCATATTACATGGTTGGCAAATTCCACAGGAGGTTCTGCAAATTGTTGTTCTAGACGGGAAAGGGGTGTTTCATGAATGCCTTGCCAGGATTTTATTTCATTTTTTGAAAATAAGAAGTTGAAATAAAAAAGGGAAGCAATAAAAATAAATAATAGTATCTTTTGCATGATGTTTATGATTAGAGTTGAGTTTTATATGCATAAGGGCGCATCAAAGCGCCCCTACAACAAAAGGATATCCGTTACAGTTTTTAGAGGAATCCTTCATGCTAATCTTAATATTATTCTCCTAAATAATAGGAGGGGACAGGAGCTTGTGGGTATCCCATGGAACGATGAGCTACATAGCTTCTATATATTCCGTCCTGCATCAATGTGGTACGACGGTCTTTTGCCGGAAGATTGGTTGTGTAGATACGTATTTCACCGGGTAATGCGGTTATTATTTCTTCACGCCAGTCTCCATATAAATCTGCAATCATTAAGATATCACCTTCAATATCTTGTGTTAGTGTTTCTCCTTTCCATTTTACAATACTTAGTGAACGACCGTTTGAAGAGGAACTTGCCCCCCATCGGTTATCATCTCCTTTAAATGTTTCACGCAATAAGTCACCGTCCCACCAGGTCCAATTACGGCAGGAGGGCACTTCCTCATTTTTACCTAAGGGTTTACCGTCAGCCGAAAGTAGATATTTGTCTGTGCTGCCTCCTTTACGGTCTTCGCTGGCAAAACATTCCAGACCTTTATGGACCGGATCAAAATCAGCAACCATCCCATCGCCTACATGGAATGTCTTATGACCGATATTCCATACCGGTTGTCCTGTTCTGGCATCCACAACACAAACGCCACGTCCGTTCTCGTGCCAAGGTTCCAGACAAAGGAACACTTCCATACCCGGACGATCCGGGTCGATATCAGTCAGATAGATTTTATCAGGGTGTCCTAATCCGGTAGACCATAGTAAAGTCCCGTTATCATCAAGCATGCATGAGCCTAATAGAATTTCATCTTTTCCATCTCCATCCACATCACCACATACCATATTATGGGAACCCATGCTTCTTACTACGGGATTTTCTTCATCACCGTCCCATCGCCATGCACGTTCCAGTTTGTTATCTTTCAGTTGCCATGCATCTACAGTCATCAGTTTGTAAGTGCCACGACATGCCAATATATAAGGAGTCTTGCCGTCCAGATAGGCCATTCCTATTTGGTTACGGTTTTGCCGGACCAGATTTCCATACCTGTCATTCCGTTCAGGCCAGTCCACGCGGGCAATTTCTTTTCCGGTCATTCCATCCCATACACTTAGATATTCTTCACCGGAGTCTACCCGTCCTTTTTCATTTCGTTTGGTCGTTTCCGGAGCTGTTTTTAAGGCAATTTCTGCTTTGCCATCTCCATTGAAGTCGTATGCGATGAAAGGGGAGTACCAAACACCGGGCTCAATACCTTGTCCTAAATCTTTAGACCATAAAAAAGTGCCGTCACTTAAATAAGCCTCAATTTGGTAAGTTGAACCATCCAGAGTACCGGGCATTCCGGGATCCACATTTTTTTCTGGGGTACGAATGATATAATCGTAAATACCATCCCCGTTCAAATCAGCAACGGCTATTTTGCCTGCTTTTATATTACGGTTCAATTTAATGGATTGATAGTTTTTCAATAAAGAACAGTCCACATCCAATTTGGAAGATGTGTTAATCACTTTTTTCTTTTTATCTAATGCACAGATCCAATAGGTTGCTTTTCCGGCAACGGGAGTTTGGTCAACAAAGTCACAGGTGTTTTTAATTGGATTTTTTGATAGGCGCTGTGTCTTGCCGTTTGCAGAACGGTAGAGGTGGAAGGGAGTGTCTGTTTTATCTTGTTCCAATAGCCTCCAACTGAGGTAGATACCTTTCCCGTCTACAGATGAGGTGGCCGTTAACCCTCTGTCTAAGTTCTCTTTTACTCTTTCTGTTGCAAAACCTTTGATTTTCGGTTTGGGCTCATGGCGTGGTTCTAGTATTTCATAATAATATGTACGTTCACGCGAGTCCTGAGCTGTCATGTTTATTGATATGCTAAGCAACAGCAGTACCGAGCATAATCCTATAAGTAGGTTCTTGTTTTTCATCATTGATTTATATATTAATTATTTGTTTTTAAAATATTTGTCAGCAAAACGAAGAAATTGTTCCCAATCGTATGGAAGAATAGCGTGAGGCCCTTTGCGATTGTGGTATGCGATAGAGCCATTCATGTAAGGTGTATCCACAGGAGGCATTTCTTCACAACCTATTCCGTTTAAGCCATAGAGGGCATATACAGGTTCAGCTCCTTTACCTCCTAGAAATTCACCTTTTTGGTCGGACCAGTTGTCTTCTTCTGCACTGGCGATATATATAGGTCTTGGAGCAATCAGGGCAACGAGTTCGTGCTGGTCGAAAGGCAAGTATTTTTCCCGGTCGTTAAATTGTTTATAATTACCGCAGAACCAATGAGGAAAACGTACATTCATGGCTTCTACAGTCTCACCAAAACAACGACGTGAGATGGCAACTCCACAACATCCTGAATTCCCGGATATGACTAAAGCAAAACGCGGATCGGAGGCTCCGGCCCAGACAGCGGTTTTGCCAAGACGAGAATGACCTATCACGGCGATTTTTTTGGCATCCACTTTTTTGTCTGTTTCCAGATAATCCATGGCACGGCTCATGCCCCATGCCCAAGCTGCAATGGAACCCCATTGATCCGGATCTGGGAAATTCTGCCCTTTCTCATAATAATAAGGATGCACACCATTTTGGAAGTCATCGTCAAAATCGGGATCCACATCATTATAACAGAAAGTGGCCAGACCATATCCGTGTTCCAAAATTTTATCAAGCTGCCAGGATTTGTCCATTGATCCCCTGAAAGATCTTTTCTTCATTTTTTCATCTGTTATTTCGGGGACAGATAAATCGGGATCATCATATATCGTGTAATTGGGCATGAAGCTGATACCTAGAAAAACCGGAATTTTTCCTGATACATGATTAGGAAGATACAGTTGCAAGTCAATGTGGGGACCCTGTGGATCGTCTGTTAATTGGATGGTTATTTCTTTCCGGGTGGCACATCCGTTCAGAGCTTTTTCATTGATCCGACTGACTGTACAAGGCAGTTTGTGTTTTAATACAGGTGCTTTGCCAAACATGTAAGTCGTGAACAGGTTTAAAATTTCGGGGCGGCGTTTTTGCTCCCATTGTTCCTTGGTCTGAACCATTTCTCCGTCGTGACACATTAATACGGAAGGTAAGGTATATTGCGGAACCTTACTTTCATCATAATTAGCTAATTTGGCATAGTCTTTTCTAGGAGACTTCCCATTTTGGGCGTCAGTATAAGTTATACTCAAGAGGAGCATAATCCATATCATTATGTTTTTCATAAGATCCAGTTTTTATAGAAGTTTGATAACGATTTCTTATAATTAAATTTGTTTTACACCTTTCGGAAGTTTCACTTTGGTTGCGATTTTACCATCGGCTTTCTTCTCGTGGCTGACTTCTATCACGCCCCAAGGGGTGGGATAAGTGCCTTTAGCCCATTCTAATTTACCTAGGTGTGGCTCAATACTGATCTGCTTGCGTTCCACGTTCACGATTTTTATACCTAATACATGATCTGACAGCCATGTGGTAGGTCCTGAGGACCACCCGTGGCAAAGGCTGTGACGGAATCCGGGATAGCAATAGGCGCCGAAATCGCCATGTATGTCTTTTTTTCCGGCTGGAACAGGTTCGTCTATAGGAGCGGCATTAGGAATCCAGTCCAGATTGAAATCTTCCCAAAACGTGGTTGCTCCCAAATCCAGCATGGCCCCCCAGAAAGTGTTAATGATATCTATTGCTTTCTCATACTCACCTGCTTTGGCTAATGTTTCCAGCATATAATACCCGTAAAAAGTGGAAAACCCTTTTCCACCACCGACAGAGACAACTTCATCGCAAGCCTGTTGGGGATCCATCAATCCAGCGATGGCCATTAATGAAGCTGCCTGTTTCAGATTGTTGTGAGGTAATATCTTTTTTTTCATCCGGTTGATAATGTCCAGACATAATTGAGCATCAGAAGTGTTACCAAGTTTTAAAGACAATTGATGTGCATCTTGCATAGCCCATACGATCAGTGCGCGATAGCCTGCCTCAACTCCGGCTTTATTTCCGCTGGATGGCCAGTCCAAAAAGCGGGCAGGTGCTAACGTTTCATTTCCCGCATCATCCACTTTCTCATTTATCAGATGGATTAATCCGCTGATATAGTCGGAATGTTTCTTTAAAAAATCAATATCACCAGTCTGGTGATACCATTCATATTGGTTGATCAGATACCATAGGCTGTATGCACTCATGCCATTCATCCAATTGGGTAACGGAAATTGTTTGCAGGCCAGGTCCAGACTGTTGGGAATTACCTCATTGTATCCGAAAACACGGCTGACAGCCATTAATTCAGGATGCATATCGCCCAGCCAGACTACCCGGTCACGTTTGATGCCATCCCATAAAAACTCCTGCATATTCAAGTGGACAGTATAGGCTCCGGTAATCCATATTTTGTTTAAACGTTGGTCGTTGCATTCAAAAGATCCCAGATAAGGAATATCACGGTAGCGCAGGATAGCTGAAATTTCTTTTAAAGAGATAGTGGCGTTGTTTTGCAGCAAGTCGAGGCGGACAAAGCGGAAACCGGTATTACCTATTTCAATCATGCCGTCACGGGGAATTTCCATGATGATATCACGTTTGGCATGATCGTCTGTTGAAAATCCCACTTTCCATTCGGAATTTGAAGTGGTACTGTTGGCTTCTCCAACAGATTCTCCGAAACGTATTCTTACCAAAGAAGGCTCCCTACGGTTGGAACTGCCCATGACGAGCTTTAATCCTCCATGCAGTTCACTGCCGAAATCCAGTAATAAGGATGCCTTCTCTGTTTCAGTAGAGGTCATTATGCAACATTTTTTTCTGTTCATTTCCGATTGGCCGTTTCCACGCTCTAACAAATAGTGTTCGTTTTTTATTAGATTATTCTTACATCCTGCATATTTGGTAACAATACGTTTGGGGGTGATGTAAGCGCGGTCCATGATATCTTTGGTCATTCTTTGTGAGGCATCGCTTTGTAGGGTGGGAGGGATACCTGCATATAGAAGTGCGGGTAACAGAGCGAATGCAATTATGCTTTTTCTGATTGCTGGTAATAGTTCCATAGTATCTTTGATTTTTGATTTATGCAAATATAGACGAAGAAGGTGTCTTACCTATGGAATTTTATTCATTTACATGGAATATTGTTCATCTTCTTTCTGTTCTTTTTTCATATACGGATAACAATCTTTATTCGTCGTGTTGGATTTGTATTGGATTTTAGTTATTGATTGGGGGGGGACTGACAGATAGATTCTTTATATGAAAAGAAATGAGTAAATGAACTGTACAGAACTTGTTGATATCACTTTTCTTTTATAATCCATATTCCTTCAAAAAAAGGAGCCTCACCTCGTAGCTTTCCTTCTTCTGTTTTATATAGCCGTGCGCTTACTATATCGTTGATTTGTATTATATAAATATCTCCTTTTTTTGTGTAGTGGCTTGTTAGAACCAATGGTCCTGGTGCGACAAATCGGCATAGCGTGTCGTTCAGGAAATCTATGTAATCTATTTGTGGATTGCCATCTACAAGTTCATAGCGTATAGTTTTTTGTTGTTTGCATCCCGCTATTAACAAGAATAGTGTAGTGAAGCATATAAACCGACCGATTTTTTTCATTATAAAATAAGTATTTATGGTGTGGAAAATAGGGGAGTGCTGAATTCGGCACTCCCCTTTATTAATTATTGACTGCAAAAATCTAGTCTGTTAATAGCCAGGATTTTGCATTGCGGCTTTTTCTTCATCACTTAAATTCGTACCGTCTTCATGTTGAAGTTGGTCTAAGAATGTTTGTGGAATAGGACGAAGCAAATGTTTGTCTGCTATATTGGCAGCTGCTTCCGGATTGAATAATTTAGCACGTTGAACCAAAGTCTTGGTACGGCTCAATTCTTCCCATCGGTTCCATTCACCTAAGCATTCACGGGTACGTTCGTTTAAAATGAAATTGATCAAACGGTCTTTGTCCCCATTTACGCCCATAGCTGATAGAATAGCTTCATCCTCGGCTGGTAATGATGAATAACTTGAAATTTGCAGACTGGAAGCATCTGTTGTGCGTTCTATACCAGTTGAAAGATAGTAAGTGTTCTTTTGAAGGAAAGAAGCCTTGAATGCCTCTGTGTTATTGATCTTGGTACCATTGGCATCTTTGCATTTGCCTAAAGTGCTTAGTGCGGTTGAATTATCTTCGTCACCGCCTGCGCTTTTCAAGAAAGCCATAGAACCATCGGTGTAGTATTCGCGGTCTTCACCATTTTTCCATTCGGCACGTGCACGGAGCTGGTTGATGGTAGAGATAGCATCCTGGAAGTTACCGGAACGTACTTGAGCTTCCGCTTTTATCAGATAAGTTTCGCCTGTACGGGCCATAATGACATCACGATGTGCGTCACCTTTCTCTGCTGTACGCGATCCGTCGTCAGTCTTATTGATACCACAGAATACATTGGACTGTGCTGGATTTCCGCTAACACCATAGGTGTTCAATACATATTGACCACCGGCATATATAGGGAATACATTCGGCACCCATTTATTTGTTTCGGGGTTTACAAAGGAGTGGGCTATACCACCACGACCTACTGTTCCATAATCGGAGTTTGTGGCGTCTTTAAAACGGTTGTCACTTTTTTTATTAAGAATAAAGATGATGCCTTGGTCGCCTAGTGTTGGAACCTGATCGGCTGTAATACCGTTTGTAGCCACTACATCATCTGCTTTCGATGCAATATTATTCAATCCGTAGACAGTTTTGAATGTTTTCCACATACGTGAGTCATTCACATTGTCGAAGATAGCATAAGCGTATTCTGTAGGGCGGCAACGTTGGAAGTCCATACCACCGATATATTGACCACGTTGTGTCCAACCACCGGAGAAGTTGGAGAATTGTGGGTTGAAGTAATTATAAGTACGGTTTCCGAAACGTCCGGTTGCCGAAGAAGTGTGTTGGCATGACATTAATATTTCATTAGATTCTTCAGCTTTGCAGTCTATACCAGTCCATTTGGCGTAAAGGTTATTATAATCACTTTCTAACGGACATTTTGAGATGACTTCATCACATAATGTAATCGCTTTTTTCAAATCAGCATCAGCAGGATAACTTGAGTTCCAGTCGCTGCAACGTTCAGACTGACGGTACAGCAAAGCTTTTGCCAGGAAGTGTGCTGCTGTGTATTTAGTCCATGTACCTGTACCACGCCATCTATCTGTAGGCAGTTTGTCGTAAGCGTTCTGCAAGTCATCAATCACTTGGTTTAATGTTTCTTCTGCAGAAGCGCGAGTAAAGGTTCTGACCACACCTTCAGTAACTTGGGTTTGCAGAACCACACCACCATATTGTGCGAAAAGACGATAGTAGTTATATCCACGTAGGAAATAAGCTTCCCCTAGGCATTTTTCACGGACTTCCGCATCAGTAACATAGTCAGCTGATGCGATAACTTGATTTGCAGAGGCGATGCCGTAATACATCTGATCCCAAAGAGCCGATACACCCGGACAGTTGTTGTTGGCGGCACCGTTCGCCGTTGTACAGTCCAACGGGTTCAGACGGCTGTCATAAGTGTTCCATGGTTCTGCAGTCAGGTCAGAGCCGTTTGTAAATTCATCGGTGCCGTAAAGGGTAATACCATACGCCCATTCATAACCGAAATGCCAACGGATGTTACCGTACAGTGCGGTAGCCAGATCTTGAATGCCCTGTGACGTTTTGAAATAGTCAGTGGTATAGGATGACTTGTTTTTTTCATCTAGGAAACTATCGCTACAAGAACTGAAACTAGCAGTCATTGCGACAGACAGGGCGGCTGTGAATAATGTATATTTTAAATTTTTCATTTTAAAAACAGTTTAATGTGTTATTATCAAATTAGAAACCAACTTGTAAACCGAAAGTAAAGCCTCTATTGTAATAAGTAGTGCCTAAGTCCAAATCCATAAAATCTACTGAAGAATAGAGGTTGCCTATATTCTTAGCTTGTGCATATAATTTAAGAGAACTGATTCCGATGTTCTTTAATGCTTTGGAATTAAAGTTATAACCCAGAGAAATGTTACGGATCTTGATGAATGAAGCGTCTTTAAAGCCTAGCAGACTTGAATAAGCATCACCACCCGCTGTACTGTAAATTGGTTTTTGATAATCAGCACCAGTATTGTCTGGAGTCCAATAGTTTATTTCACGTTGGTTATACATACCGTTTTGGCCTTCACCACCCGTATCAACTATATAACCAAATCGTCCGTTCAGCTCGATACCTAGTTCAAGACCTTTATAGTTGAATGTATTGCTCCATCCCAGCACCCATTTAGGATTTTTATTGCCAAGAATAATACGGTCATTACTGTCAATAATATAGTTGCCATCCTGATCAACAGGTTTCACCATGCCTGCTTCAAATTTATGTCCATTAGCATTAAATTTAGCCATCTCTGCCGCATCGCTTTCCTGCCACAGACCATCGTTGGCAATACCATAGTAAACATTGATTGACTCACCAATGAACCAGGCATTGGAAATGTCATCCTGCTTACCGTTAGCAAGTTCTAAGATTTCATCTTTTTGATAGGCTGCATTGATAGTGGAACTCCATTCAAAGTCTTTAGTTTGTATGGGAACCAGGTTCAAAGATAAGTCAACACCGAAGTTTTTTGTTTTACCTACATTGGCATAAGTAGAATTAAAGCCAGTTAAGGTTGGAATAGTCATGCTTAATAATAAGTCATTGGTGTTAGAGTGATAAATATCCATTGAACCGCTGATACGTCCATTCAAGAAACTGAAATCTATACCATAGTTATATTGTGTTGTCTTTTCCCAACCTAAATTTTTATTTGCCATTTTTACTTGAGAAGAAGTGTAATAAGGTTCATTAGTAGCATAAGCAGGGGTCAGAGTAGAGCCAAAAGGTACATAGAATGACTGGATGTTACCTAATGTAGAATATGCACTTACAGCTGAGTTACCAGTTGTTCCCAAACCGAAACGAAGTTTTAACTGGTTTATCCAAGAAATATCTTTCATGAAGTCTTCTTGGTCAATGCGCCAGCCCAAGGCGGCAGAAGGGAAGAAACTCCATTTGTGCCCGTCTGCTAATACGGAAGAACCGTCATAACGTCCGGATACAGTCAATAAATAACGGTCGTTGTATGCGTAGTTTACACGTGCCATGTACGATGCCAGCTGATTCTCAGACATACCAGTACTCATACCAGCACCATAAGTTGCTGCATCAGTAATATCTACACTGCCCATGTTGTACCATTCAAAATTTTCATTAGGGATGGCGTTAGCACTTTCGGAACCACTTTCTTTATTATATTTGGAAGCTGATTGCAATAAGGTTACGCCTAAGTTATGTTTGCCGAATGTCTTGTTATAGTTGATCTGATTATCCAGTGTCCATGACAAGTAACGATCTGTTGCATATTTAGCATAGTTTTTTGAGCCCATTTTCACGGCAGAGTCTTTGCTGATAAAAATACCTTGACGATAGTGGCGGAAATCAGGACCGAAAGAGATTTTATAGCTTAGTCCCTCTAGAGGTGCCCATATTTTCCCAAAATCAAATTGTCCGTAAAAGCTGCCTAGTGCACGGAAAGTTTGGCGGTTATCGGTTGACTTATTCCATTCGTCAATTACAGTATAAACATTGGTGGTGGAGCCACAGGGGTTGGTAATGATATTTCCTTCTTCATCATAAGGAACACCAAAGCGTGGAATAGCTTTTGCCGCGCTATATATATCAACAGGGCCCGAGCCTGAAGATTGTCCGGTACGGGAATAACCATAGTCTTGAACCGCCCATGAACCGTTGATAGATCCGCCCATTTTAAACCAAGGTTTTACTTGTAAATCGACAGACATTGAAAAATTATAACGTTCATATTCCTGTCCTTTCTGAGTTCCTTGATTATTCAGGTAACCCCAACAGAGAAGAAAGCTTGCGCAGTTTCGTTACCGCCACTACCACTGATGGTGTGTTCATGAGTGATACCTGTTTGGGTCACTATGTCTGCCCAGTCGGTATCTGTTACTTTACTTCCATCCCAAGTACCGTTACTCCAACCTTTATTTACATTTGCCAAAGCTGCGGGATCACCTGATGCTGCGAAATAAATTTGGTCTTTATCGTAGTTAGGTTGGTCACCGCGAGGATTGTTTACCGGATCTGAGTTATAATAAGCCCAACGGCGCCAGGTAATATAATCGCTTGCACTCATGGCAGGTGATTTGTCTTTTAGGTTTTCTAATGTGACAGAACCTGAGTAGTTTAAAGCGAGTCTACCCGCTTTACCGCGTTTGGTAGTTATCAATATGACACCATTGGCACCACGAGAACCGTAAATAGCTGTAGAAGAGGCATCCTTTAAGATATCAATGGATTCTATGTCACGCGGATTGATCGTTTCAATTCCTCCAGCACTCAAAGGAACTCCATCTACTACATACAGAGGGTCTGATGATGCGCTGATAGATCGGTTACCACGAATACGAATTGATCCTACAGTACCCGGACGTTCACTTGAGGTGATATCTACACCGGCAGCTTTGCCTTGTAAGGCTTCAAAAGCATTGTTCACAGGTCTTGTATTCAATTCTTCAGAACCAACACGTGCCATAGCACCAGTCACATCACTTTTTTTCTGAACACCATAACCTACTACCACAACCTCATCCAGTGTTTCAGTATCCTCCTCCAAGATTACCTTAACGGTAGATTGTCCTTTCACCTGGATATCTACGGTCTTGTATCCCACGAAACTTACTTGGATAGTTCCATTATCAGGAACATTTTGAAGTGTGAACTTACCATCAAAGTCAGTAATTGTACCATTGGTAGTACCTTTCACCACCACACTGGCACCGATTACAGACTCACCTGTCTTGTCAAGGACAGTACCCGAAACGGTTTTGCTCTGTGCAAAGGCCCCTACAGCCAATACGGATAACAAAGCAACGAAGAACAGCCGCTGGAACTTGTCCAGGCGACCCAACAGACTTGAATTCTTTCTGTCTTTCATACTTTAATTATTAAGTTAAACAAAAGTTAACTTGATATATAAAGTTGAAAGTATCAAAAAAAGCCCATTTCATCGAATTTTATAATATAGATGATACAATAATAGAGAATATAAAGTGCTCTTATTGCTGTTGGAAAAAAAACTCTTTTAGTTAGTATTTATGAAATATTTTACTTTGCTCTCAAATTTATATGGAGTAGTTTATATCCTGACTTGAACTTAAAAAATATCTCCAAAAAGTAAGTGTACTTTATCAGCTGTCTAAGTGCATTTGCTTGATTTATGAACCACACTTACTTTTTAAGGTAATACAATAATAACATTTACATGATATGAAAGACATTTATGCATATATAATAACATTGACTATTTAAGCAATTGATCGAAGATTTCTCTAAAAACTTTATCGGCGTGCTCTTGCATTATTCGTATATAATTAAATATAGGACGATTGTTTTTCATACTATGACCAATACAATATTCTATTTTTTCTATTTCGATACCTATATCATAACCATGTTGTGCAAATGTTTTTCTTGCAGAATAATATGAAACCTTTCTATTTATGCCTGCCAGATCAGTCACCTTTCCTATATGTCTAAAGACCAAACTATATACTTTTTCATAAGATTCATATTTGCCAAAAACTAATTTCCCATTTTCAGAAATATATCGTTCAATAATTGTCTGTGCTTCTGGCTGGATAGTGAAAGCTATTTCATTTTCATTTTTTTTGCTATTACGGGTTTTATGTCTTATATATCTCATACAGTTCCCTTTAGTGAAATCATACTCCATTAGGTCTCTTAGATTAATGCCACCTAAATAATAAGTTAACATAAATATATCTCGAGCCATGATATGCACAGACTTGAATAATTTCACATCACGTATTTTTTTTAATTCATCAACGGACAGATCTAGTTCTCTGATATTACTAATTGGCATTTTAAATAAGACAAAAGGATGAACTAAATAAGTTACATAATTCATTTTCCTGGCATAGTTCAATATTACTTTTATTAAAGTGAGGTAAATTCTGATAGAAGTTTCTTTTAATCCTTCAGCCTTCATTACATCAGCGAAACTTTGTATATGTGTCGGACTGAGTTGTACCAAAGGAAAATCACCTTTCATATGTTTAAGGAACTTTGCACAAGCTATATTATATAATTTATGTGATTTTTTACGATCGTCTGCTTCCATCATTGAAAGATATTCTTTCACTACCGTATTAAAGGTTATTCCTTTTTTTTGTTGTTCCCGAGTTATAACATGTATCAATTCAGTGCATGAAATATTCGACTGATAATGAATAGACGAAAGAATCTCTTCGTATTCATTAATCAACTTGCGCAAACAAGCATTTATATTAGCTGCATTTTCATGTTTTACTACTCGTCCATTTTTCATTTGATTCGCAGAATCCAAAATGAATTGGGTTGAAATATATCTCGTTTGTGAACGATGAGCCACTGCGATCCTGACTCTATGTCTACCGTTAGATAATTTTTTAGCAGGTACAATTACTATTGAAAGATTAGCCATATTCAAATTTTAGTTTATACGTTTTACAATACAATATTAAAGTAACAATCAGAAATAAAAGCACTCTTGTATAACAAAAATGCTCGTGAGACTATCCATTTTGAGATTGTTCACAGACATTTGTACTATTTTTCAGTTGAAAAGACGTAAATTTCCATGCTTTTGTACAATCCTACATTGGCTTTTTTAATATTCGCGCATATATTTGCAACACTTTTTCACAGGTAGGAGACCTATTTCTCCTGAGAGAATAGAAAACTAACTTTTGTTTAACTTAATAATTAAAGTATGAAAGACAGAAAGAATTCAAGTC
>ERZ827150.3380-NODE-3380-length-15578-cov-11.179669_pt1 | contig 15578 bp, 11 predicted proteins | sample MGYA00519779_ERZ827150 | MGnify/ENA primary metagenome ERZ827150 (study PRJEB31778, sample SAMEA3449267) | human gut metagenome | biome: human gut; feature: human-associated habitat; material: faeces | place: United Kingdom | collected 2010/2012 ...
TGATAGCGGAGCAACATCTACGCTAGTCACAGCGGTGTCTGGAAACGGCGAGCCCATTTTCCTGCCAGGTACCGCCCACCGTCCCCCTTGTCCCGCCTATCATGGGTGCCGCAGCTCTTCTCCAATCATAAGAAACAGGGACGCAGCTTACTGCGTCCCTGTTTCCTCTGTCAGATTATGGAGCCATTTGCCGGAGCGGCATCGCAACAGCCCGACGATCAGGCGCACCACCTGCTCCGTCTGCACCAGCAGGAACAGCACGGGCAGAGAGTTTACTCGCAGCACCAGCAGGCCGATGTATGCGGCAGGAATGCCCACCAGCCAGACAAGGCCGCTGTCCATAAGGAGCAGAAACCTTGTGTCGCCGCCGGCGCGGATAGCGGACAGCAGCACAGCGTTGAACATCCGCGTAGCGATACGGATGTTGAACAGCCTGACCATCAGGACGGCCAGATTTACAGAGCTATCCGGCAGTGCAAAGATGCTGACGACCGGGCGTGCGATGAGGATCATCACAGCAGAAACTGCGATGGACAGGCCGATGGCCAGCGGGAACAGACCGCGGATGACGGAGCGGGCCTTTTCCGTCCCGATGAGCAGGGTCTTGCGGCGGTCACCTGCCACGGCCTCCCGCCGGAGGTAGCCCTCCTGCACGAGGCGGTCCACATTGACCGAGACAAGGTTCGCTTTTAGCTTTCGCACCTCCACGATGTCGCTGGCCGTCTTGTATTCGGGGTTATTGACGAGGAACAGCAGGATATCCAGCGCCGTCTGCGGCAGCTTGAGCTCTTGACACAGGGGCTTGCAGGCGGCGTTGTAGCCCACCACAAACTTCTGTGAGAATTCCAGGCTGGGGTTCATACAGTTTCGCTTCTTTCAATTTTAGATTGTTCAAATTTGAAGCGATTATAGCACAGGCCGTTTTCTCTGTCAAGGATAAAAAAAGCTCTGCCGGAACCCGACAGAGCCTTTTTCCGATTTTGCCGTTAAATCGCCAGCAGGATCAGCCGCATTACCAGCGCGCAAAGCCACGCGGTGACGCACTGGTTTAACACCATGATGGCCGCCCACTTGCCGCCAAGCTCACGCTTGACAGAGGCCACTGCAGCAATGCAGGGGGTATACAGCAGGCAGAAGACCAGCAGCGGGGCCGCCTGGGCCGGGGTAAGGGCAGCTGCAAAGGCTGCCGAGGAGCCGAACAGGATGGTCAGGGTGGAAACAACGCTCTCCTTTGCCATAAAGCCGGTGATGAGGGCCGTGGAGACACGCCAGTCGCCAAAGCCCAGCGGTGCGAACAGCGGCGCGATCCCGCCCGCCAGCAGGGCCAGAATGCTGGTCTGCGGGTCAGACGTCAGGCGGAGCCGGAGGTCAAAGTTCTGCAGGAACCAAATGACGATGGTGGCCATAAAGATGACCGTAAACGCCCGCTCGAGGAAATCCCGGGCCTTTTCCCAGAGCAGCTGGGCCACGTTTTTCAGGCCCGGCAGGCGATAGTTGGGCAGCTCCATCACAAAGGGCACGGCCTCGCCCTTGAAGACCGTTCCCTTGAGGAGAATGGCCATTCCTACGCCCACGAGGATGCCAAGGAAATACAATCCCACCATGACCAACGCGGCCTGACGCGGGAAAAATGCCGCTGCAAACAAGCTGTAAATGGGCAGCTTGGCCGAGCAGCTCATAAACGGAGTGAGCAGGATGGTCATTTTTCGGTCACGCTCCGAGGGGAGGGTGCGGCTGGCCATCACGCCGGGCACGGTACAGCCAAAGCCGATGAGCATGGGCACGATGCTGCGGCCCGAAAGACCGATGCGGCGGAGCAGTTTGTCCATGACGAACGCCACACGGGCCATGTAGCCGGTATCTTCCAGCAGGGAGAGGAAGAAGAACAGGGTCACAATGATGGGCAGAAAGCTCAGCACGCTGCCCACGCCTGTAAAGATGCCGTCGATGACCAGTGAGTGCACCGCCGGGTTGACTTCCCATGCCGTAAGGGCGTTATCCGTCAAGGTGGTCAGCCGGTCAATTCCCGCTGCCAGCAGGTCCTGCAGGCCTGAACCGATGACGCCGAACGTCAGATAGAACACCAGCGCCATGATGCCCACAAAGGCCGGGATGGCCGTATATTTGCCGGTGAGGATCCGGTCAATGCGGTTGCTGCGGAGCTGCTCCTTGCTCTGATGGGGCTTGACAACGGTCTGAGCCACCAGCTGGTGGATAAAGTGGAACCGCATATCTGCAATGGCAGCGGCGCGGTCCAGACCGCGTTCCTGCTCCATCTGCAGGATGATATGCTCGATCATCTCTTTTTCATTCTGATCCAGCTTCAGGGCCTCCTCAATGCGGGGGTCGCCCTCCACCAGCTTTGTGGCAGCAAAGCGCACCGGGATTCCCGCCGCCCGGGCGTGGTCCTCGATGAGGTGGATGATGCCGTGGATGCAGCGGTGAACCGCACCGCCGTGGTCATCCTCGCCGCAGAAGTCCATCCGGCCCGGACGCTCCTGATACTTTGCCACATGGATGGCGTGATCCACCAGCTCATCCACGCCCTCGTTCTTGGCGGCGGAAATGGGGACCACCGGGATGCCCAGCATCGCTTCCATCTCGTTGATGTTGATGGTGCCGCCGTTGCCGCGCACCTCATCCATCATATTCAGTGCCAGCACCATGGGGGTGTCCAGCTCCATCAGCTGCATCGTTAAGTACAGGTTGCGCTCGATGTTGGTGGCATCCACGATGTTGATGATGCCCGTGGGCTTTTCGCCAATGATGAACTGCCGGGTCACGATCTCCTCGCTGGAATAGGGCGACATGGAGTAGATGCCGGGCAGGTCGGTGACTTCGGTATCGGGGTGTTCCCGGATGGCACCGCTCTTGCGGTCCACCGTCACGCCCGGAAAGTTGCCCACATGCTGGTTGGAGCCGGTGAGCTGGTTGAACAGGGTCGTTTTGCCGCAGTTCTGATTTCCGGCCAGCGCAAATGTCAGCACCGTTCCATCCGGCAGCGGGTGTTCACCCTTTTTGGTGTGGTAGCGGCCGCCCTCGCCCAGGCCCGGGTGCTCCACCATCCGGCCGGCCTTCCGTGCCGGAGCTGCTGCGGGTGCTTCCGCCGGGGTGATCTCGATCCGTGCCGCATCGTCCAGCCGCAGGGTCAGCTCATAGCCGTGGATCTGCAGCTCCATGGGGTCCCCCATGGGCGCAAATTTCACCAGCGTGACCTTCTCGCCGGGGATCAGCCCCATATCCAGAAAATGCTGGCGGAGTTCTCCCGTTCCGCCCACTGTATCGATCACGGCACTTTCGCCGATCTTCAGTTCCTTTAATGTCATGGCAGATGCCTTTCCTTCGACAAAATGTTAGTGTATGTGAACAGTCTTAATATATGCTAACTCAAAGGCATTGTCAAGGCAGGAAGCGGCAAAAATTCTCGCCTGTCCCCGCTGTTTTTTGTAGAAATCTTTCTCCTGTTCCGGCAGATTTCCGGGCAAAAGAAAACGCACCCCTGAATTTTCACGTTCAAAGGTGCGTTTTGAGAACAGTTCTGTTTACTTCACGGTGTGATAGCCATCGGGGTTGTTCTTCTGCCAGTTCCAGCTGTCGGCACACATCTCCTCGATGCCGTACTCAGCCACCCAGCCCAGCTCATTCTTGGCCTTGGTGGGATCGGCATAGCACTCGGCGATATCGCCGGGGCGGCGGGGATCGATCACATAGGGGAGCTTCTTGCCGCAGGCCTTCTCAAAGGCATGGATGACATCCAGCACGCTGTAGCCGTGGCCGGTGCCCAGGTTGCAGATGAACAGGCCGCAGTTGGTCTGCAGCTTCTTGATGGCGCAGACATGGCCCCGGGCCAGGTCAACCACATGGATGTAATCGCGCACGCCGGTGCCGTCGGGGGTGGGGTAGTCGTTGCCAAAGACATGCACCTTTTCCAGCTTGCCCACGGCCACCTTGGCGATGTAGGGCATCAGGTTGTTGGGGATACCGTTGGGGTCCTCGCCGATCAGGCCGGACTTGTGGGCACCGATGGGGTTGAAGTAACGGAGCAGGGCCACGTTCAGGGTGGGGTCAGCCTTGCAGACATCGGTCAGGATGCGCTCAGTAAAGGCCTTGGTGGTGCCGTAGGGGTTGGTGGTGGCACCCACGGGGAAGTCCTCGGTGATGGGCACGCTGGCGGGGTCACCGTAGACAGTGGCGGAAGAGCTGAACACGAAGTTGCGGCAGTTGTGGCGGCGCATCACGTCCAGAATGACCAGCGTGCAGTTGAGGTTGTTATAGTAGTACTCGATGGGCTTGGAAACGCTCTCGCCCACAGCCTTATAGGCGGCAAACTGGATGACGGCATCGATATCGGGGCACTCGGTGAAGATCTTCTCCACGTCCTCGTGCTTTGTCATATCGGCCTGGTAGAACCGGAAGTCCTTGCCGGTGATCTGCTTGACCCGATCCAGCACCACGGGGGAAGCGTTGTAATAGTTATCTGCCACCACGATGTCAAAGCCAGCGTTCAGCAGTTCGATACAGGTGTGGCTGCCGATATAACCGGCACCGCCGGAAACCAAAATTGCCATAAAAGTACCTCTCTTCTCGTCACCAAAATTGCTTGCGCGGGGCAGGCCCGCCTTCTGCCACAAGGATACAACGTTTTGGCCGCAGAATCAAGTAACGGGAATTTTATAAGGATGGATTTTTGTTTCCAATTATTTTTCCGTGCATTGATTTACAAGCGTTTTTTGTGTTTTGCACATGGAGTGATGGAACGCTTTGTGCAAATCAGAGAAAAAGCCCTCTCAGGCAAAGCCGTCAGGCTTTGAATGAGAAGGCTGCATTTTACAGTTTCCCGCACTGTTTGCCGGTGAAGAACCGCAGGGTGGTGTTGGCGCGGAACACTTTCCCGGCCCGCAGGGCGGTGGAGGGGAACTCCGGGTGGGAGGGGCTGCAGGGGAAGTGCTGGGTCTCCAGCGCAAAGCCGCCGTATTTCTGCATCGGCACGCCGCCCTTGCCGGGGGCAGGGCAGTCCTGCAGGAAATTGCCGGTGTAGAGCTGCACGCCGGGCTGGGTGGTATAGACCTTCATGCTGATGCCGGTCTTATCGCTGGAAGCCCAGGCGCACAGACTCTGGCTGGCCCCGCGGCCCCTGTCGATGACAAAGCAGTGGTCATAGCCGCCGCCCACCATGGTGGTCTGGGAAAAGCCGGTGTCGATGTCCCGGCCAATGGGCTTGCCCGCCCGGAAATCCATCGGCGTGCCTGCCACGGGCAGGATATTGCCGGTGGGGCAGGTCTCGTTGTTGCCCTCCAGATAGCGGGACGCATAGATGCGCAGCTTCTGGCCCAGCACATCGCCGCCGCCATCCAGATTGAAGTAGGTGTGGTTGGTCAGGTTGATGATGGTGTCGGCATCAGAGGAGACACGGTAATCCATCCGCAGGGCGTTGTCCTCGGTGAGGATATACCGCACCGAGATCTTCAGATTTCCCGGGAAACCATCCTCTCCATCGGGGCTTTCCGCCTCCAGAAGCAGGGTATCGCCAAAGGTCTTTACCTCATACAGCTTGCGCGGGAAGGTGCCGTGAAGGTGGTTTTTGCCGTTGTTGGCTTCCAGCTGATAGGTCTTGCCGCCCACGTTGAACACGGCATTCTCGATGCGGTTGGCGTACCGGCCCACGAACGCGCCGCAGCAGGTACTGCCGGACGATTCAAAGTCCTTGACGTAGTCGGCGTAGGTGTCGTGGCCCAGCACCACATCCACCGGCCCGCGCTTGGTGGGCACCCAGATATTCTTGATGATACAGCCGTAGTTCAGCACACTGACCGCCAGCCCGCCGGGGTTCGAGATGATGTATTCATTGATCTTTTCGCCGTTTGGAGTCATGCCAAAGGGCTTGGAGAGAAACTGTGCCATAGGGCTCGCCTCCTTTTGTATTTTTTGGGGACAGCACACTCTCTGTTTTATCCTTTATTGTTTTGATTATATCACAATTTTCTCCTTCTGTGTTGGCATTTTTTAAGTGATTCTATCCAATATTTCGAGAGTTTTTTTGTAAATTCTGCCCCATAGGCAGAAAAAAGCCCCGGAGGGCCAGGGGTAGGCGCTCCGGGGCTTGTATGTATTTTGAATTTGTACTTATGCCTTCAGGTCCAGCTTATCCTGAATTGCCTGGTCATAGTTATTTTCCCACTTATTGACCTTCAGCGTGATATTCTGTTTCTCAGCAGTCGTGACAATATAGGCCAGCTTATCGCCATTGAAGCAGTAGGTAATTTCCTGACCATTCGATACGATGGTTTCTGCATACATGGTCTCGCCAGTAGCCTCAACTTTGTACTCCGGTGCAACCACAATGTTGCCTGCAACAGGAGTAATAGCAGTAGAATTCTGCTTCAGATTTTCGCCCATATTAGGAGCCTCAACCCACTGGCCAGCCTCATTCTTATAATAACCCTTGCCATCCTTAACGACAACTTCCATCGAGTTATTTGCGGTATACTGAATCTTTGCATACATATTCTGGCCGTTAATGGCATACACGTAGTTCGGAGAAACCCCCTTATCAGTCACCAACGTCATATCTGCGTAGATTTTACCGGACTTCTGATTTGCTTCCACGATCTTCTGCAGACGGTAAGAAGGTGCGCTGTCCTCGCCGCAAGCGGTCAGCATCAGAGTTGCCATTGCCACAGCCATGATAGCTGCTGCGATTTTCTTGAGCATTTTCATTTGTAGAACCTCCAATGTAAAATGATATTTTACCACACAGAAAGCATACCCCTACACCTTCTGCATTGTGAACTCATTTTACATTTTTCCCCCTCCTGTCAATATTTTTTATTGAATTTTCTAATTTTTGGAGACTGTGCCAAAGCTGCGGCAAAATTTTTAGCAGATTGACAAAAAGCACCCCTCACATGGCTGTGAAGGGTGCTTTGGGGAAGTTTTCTTATGCAGAACACGGTTCGGTAATTGCCTCCCGCACCTGTTCTAACGAAAGTTCGGTGGTCTGGGCGATCTTATCCAGATCATGCTCTCCGTTCTTCCAGAGATTGAGCGCAATGCGCTTTCCCTTTGCCACCTCGGCATCTTCTCGTTCCCGATCAACGATCACCTGCATTGTCTTGCACATAGCTGCCACTCCTTCCATTTCTTCTTTAAAGTATTTTACTCTTGCCCTTATTTTGGGGTTCCGGATATCCCGATAGTCATCACAGCGGAAATCCTGCATCAGCGCGCCGACCTCATCCGTTCCCCGATATGCGCCGTTCACATATACAATATGTGCACGGTCGTGGAACAGCTTCCCGGTTTCCTGAATCGTCCGTTCAATATTGTAAACCGGCAGACCATCTCCCAAAACATCATTTGCCGTAATAAATATGATATATGTCTCAGGCAGGTCAGAATATTTTTCGCCAGAAGTCGTCAGGCGGGAATCAAACATCGCACTGTTCAGCCGCGCCCGTTCCGGAGCGGCTCCCTTATCTTCCTGCTGTACTTCGATATCATACTGCTTGCCTGCATCATCCGTTGCATAAATGTCCAGCCGTACAGAACGGCCAAACAGATTGCCGATCGTAAGCTGTGTTGCAGACCTTGCGACGGTCAGGTCCTTTCGTTTCAGGATGATGCGAAGCAGCTCCTGTGTGCTCTCTTTATCTCCTGAAAACACCTGTGTCATAAAGGTGTCATCCATCAGGGTGAATTTACGGATAGCATTCATGCGTTCTTCATTCTTCTCATCCAACTGTACGAACCGCATTTCCGCCATCCTTTCGTTTCAGAAAAAGAGTACTTTTCTACGTTTATATTTTATCATCATTTTATCTATACTGCAAGTATCAAAAAAGCACCCCTCACATAGCTGTGAAGGGTGCTTTGGGGAAGTTTTCTTACTCCGGCTGAGCGGTGTTCTGGGCGATATACTCGGCGGCATCATCGGGGATGTCGTCAAGGTTCTCATCGCCGATATCCACGTTCAGCGGCGGCTTCTTGAAGAGGATGTCATACATCAGGGGCACAACGTACAGGGTCATCAGGGTGGCGTAGGTCAGGCCGAAGATGATGACGATGGCCATGCCGCTCATCAGCTGGCTGGCCATATCGCCGCTGAACACCAGCTGGAGCATGGCCAGAACGGTGGTCAGGGTGGTCATCAGGATGGGGCGCATTCGTGTTTTGCCGGTGGCGATCAGGGCCGCACGGCGCTCCATGCCGCCGATGCGCAGCTGGTTGGCGTAATCCACGAACACGATGCCGTTGTTGACGACCGTGCCCATCAGGACGATGAAGCCCATCAGGGAGATCATGGTCAACTGCTGGCCGGTGAGCAGCAGGCCCAGCAGGCCGCCGGTAAAGGCCAGCGGAATGGTGAACAGAACGATGAAGGGGGAGAGCAGGCTCTGGAACTGGGCCACCATAACAAGGTAGACGAAGGGCAGCGCCAGGAACATCCACTGGCCCATCTGATCCACCACCATGCCGTTGATCTCAGAGCCGCCGCCCATATAGAAGCTGCAGCCCTCGGGCATCTCATCGGATGCGGCAAAGGCGTTCAGCTTCTTTTCCAGCGCGCGGGTCTCGGTGGTGGTATTGGTGCCCTCCACCGCGTCCGCCGTCACACTGATATATCGGGTCTGGTTCTTGCTGGTGATGGAGTCCGGGGTGGAGCCGGTGACCCAGGTGGCCATATCGCCCAGCGTGCAGGTGCCGGTCTCGGTGGTGCCGTCGGCGGCCATGACGGAGGTCGTAAAGGTCATATCCATCATGTTTTCCTTGGTCATGGGGTCCAGATTGTTGCTGATCTGGACATTCATGGTGGAGCCATCAATGGCAACGGGGGTCTGGGCCGTGGTGGTGGTGGTCAGCTTGGCGGCGATCTGCTGGTAGACCTGCGCCACGGTCAGGCCGTAGGAACGGACCTTATCCCGGTCGATCTGCAGGTTGATGGTGGCATCGCCGCTGCCCAGACCGTTGGTGGCATTGGTAAAGCCGTCCATCTCGTTGACCATATCCACCACCTTCTCGGAGAGGGCAGTCATGGTATCAATGTCGTTGCCGGAGATCTGGACGGTCAGGCCCATATCCAGCTGGCTGGTCAGCTCCTGCATTCCGCTGATCTCAACGGTGGCGGTGCAGTTTTCCACGCCGTTCACAGCTTCCTCCAGCGCCTCACGGGCCTGTTCGATCTGCCGGGAGGAGAGGCTTTCGTCCAGCATCACGTTGATCTGGTAAGTGCCGTAGCTGTTGGCGGCTTTCAGCAGGTCGGTGATGGTCTGGGGCAGGCCCAGCTGGCCGACATCCATTCCGGCCACGCGGCTGTCGGTGGTAACGCCCACCTCTTCCACGTTATCCACAGCCAGCAGGGCATCAATGACATTCTCAGCCACAGCATAGGATTCTTCCTTGGTCAGATCCTTCTCGGTGGAGAGGGTGACGATGGCCTCGTTGCTGGTGATGGTGGGCAGCATCTCAACGCCCATGGACATCACGCGCCAGCCGCAGAACACCAGCAGCACCACTGCCGCGCCCAACGGTGCCCAGCGGTGCTGGAAGCACCATTCCAGGCTCTTGACGTACTTTTCCTGCACCTTGTCGAACCACTTGAGCTCTTTGGGCTTGGAGTTTTTCAGCAGGGTAGAGGAGGCCGCCGGGGCAACCGTCAGGGCCACGATGAGGGAAGCAGCCAGACAGTAGCCGATGCACATGGACATGGGCTGCAGCAGGCTCTTGATGACACCCGATGTGAAGATGACGGGCAGGAACACGCAGACAGAGGTGAGGGTGGAAGCCATGATGGCCATGCCCACCTGCTTGGTGCCTTGGACCGCCGCGCGGGCAGCGGGCACGCCGCGGCTGCGCAGACGGTAGATGTTCTCGATGACGACGATGGAGTTGTCCACCAGCATACCAATGCCGAGGGACAGGCCCGCCAGCGTCATAATATTCATATCCAGACCGGTGAAGTACATGAGCACCACGGCAAACAGCACCGACAGCGGGATACTGATGCCGACCACCAGCGTGGGCTTGATATCCTTGAGGAAGATGGCCAGCACGATGATGGCAAGGGCCGCACCGATGAGCATACTGCTCAGGATGCTGCTGACGATGATGCTGATGTAGTTGCCCTGGTTGGACAGCACGACCACATGCAGGCCATCGTATTTCTGTTCCAGCTCCTTGAAGGCAGCCTTGCAGTTGCCGGAAACTTCACCGGCGCTGGAAGAATTGCTCTTGAAGATCTTCAGCACCACGGAGCGCTCGCCGTTCAGGCGGGTAAAGCTGTCCTCCGCGTTGTCAATGATCTGCACATCGGCCACGTCAGACAGGCGGACATCGCCAAAGCCGTCCACATGGAGCAGCAGGGCACCGGAGATATCCTCGATGCTGTCGTACTCCTCGCCGACCTTCAGCAGCCAGGACTTGTTGCTGGAATCCTTGACATAACCGGCGGGCATGGAGAAGTTCTGGGCATAGATCAGCTGTGCCAGCGTGTCGATATCCAGCATCTTGGCCACGTCGGAGTTCTCCATGGCCATCTGCTTGGCATCCTCGTACTGCTGCTTGGCATCTTCCAGCTGCTTCTCGTAATCGTTCAGCATCTCGCGGGCCTCGGTGAACTTGATATAGGCCTGCAGCTGCTGCTGGGAATAGCTGCCCACGATCTGGGTGAACTGGTCCATCAGGCCGGGCACGTCGTCCATGGCCTTGATGGTGCTCTCCAGCGTGCTATAGATGTTGTTCAGGCTCTGCTGCACCTGCAGATCATCGGCCAGCTCCCCGGCCGTTGTGCCGGCGGTGTCGCCCTGCGCGTTCAGGCGCTGCTGCAGCTCCTGCAAAGCGGTGGTCAGCTTATCGGTGATATCGCGCAGCTCCGCCACGATCTCGATCAGAGAATCGATATCCTGCATTCCGGTCTCATTGAACTTGTCCACGACCCGCTGCAGGCCGTCCCGCACATCGATCAGGGCCTGCTGGATCTCAGGCTCGTTGACCACGGCAATGAGCTGGTTGACGCTCTCCAGAAGGGCCTGTGCCTGCTTCTTGACCAGCATGAAGGAATCCTGCAGTTCGCCGGAATACTGGCTGTTGATGGTATCGCTGACCAGCTTGTCGTAATTGGCCAGCTGGGTCTCGTACTCCTTTCTGCCTGCCTCGATCTGGGCCTCTGCAGCATCCAGCTGGGCCTTTGCATCGGCCAGCTGCACGTCAATGACTTCCAGCAGCTTTTCATTGATGGCATCGATCTTTTCCTGATCGAGCTGCACCTGCACCATCCGGGTGACCAGGCCATTGGCGGAAATATTGGAAACGCCGCCCTGACGCTCAATATAGGGGACCATGGTGTCGTTGACGAAATCGGCCAGCTCATAGGAATCGCTGCCCTCGCGGCTGACGGCCACGGTCATAAAAGCGTTCATGTTCAGGGTATATTCAATGATGGAGGGGGTCATACAGCTGCTTGGCAGGCTGGCGGTGGTCTGATCCACCTTGTTGGACACCTTGACCACGGCACTGTTCATGTCCGTATCATCCTCAAACTCCATCAGCAGCAGACTGTAGTTTTCTGCCGAGGTGGCGGTGACGTTTTTCACGCCCGAGATGGTGCCCAGCGCACTCTCCATCACGTCGGAGACCTCGTTCTCCACACGCTCCGGGCTGGCACCGGGATAGACCGTGACCACCATCAGGTACGGTGTGTTCACGTTTGGCAGCAGATTGGTCTGCATGTTCTGCACGGACACAAGGCCCAGCATGATGACCATGATGACTGCAACCAGAACGGTGAACGGTTTTTTGACGCTGAATTTTTCCATTTCTTCCTACCGTTTCTGTGTTTTCCCACGCATTGCGCGGCTGCTCTTTTTTCTCAGAGCGGATCAAAGGCGATACCCCTATTATACACCCGGTTCCGGGGCTTGCAAGGCTTGCCCGGAGATTCTTTAGCAAATCTTGAAAATCTTTTGTGAAATCCGGGTGATACCTCATTTTTTTGACGTTTTGGAGATCAAATTTCAGACGGAGTTCAAGTGGGATACGAATGAGCGGGGCGGAATGTTGCAGAGGATGAAATTTTTTTATCGGCTCCCCCTTTGGGGGCAACGACGACGACCGCCGCCAGTGGCGGATTGAGGGAGGAGTTGTTGGGGCAGTGGCCAGCAAGGTGCGAGTGCAATTGCACGAAGCAGCTGCTGGGAGCCACAACCTGGGCTGGCGAACGAAGTGAGCCTGAGAGGGCTGTTCAATTTTCAACGTTTATGCTATAATAATCCTCAGAATGGATCTTCAGGCCCTTCTGTGGGCCTTTTTACGAGATAGGGGAGTTTCCCCTGTGAGGAACAGTATGAAAAAAGTCATCTCTGTCCGTTTCAAGGAAAACGGCAAAAGCTATTATTTCGACCCTGCCGGGGCCGACATCAAAACCGGCGAATACGTGATCGTGGAGACCGCCCGCGGCATTGAGTGCGGCGAGGTGGTGCAGGGCGTGAAAGAGATCGCCGACAGCGCCGTTTCCAAGGCGCTCAAGCCCATCACCCGGATGGCCGACAGCGTGGATGTGCGCCGGATGCGCCAGAACCGCGAGGATGAGAAGCGCGCCTACCACACCTGCCAGGAGTGCATTGCCCGCCACGGCCTGGAAATGAAGCTGGTGGAAGCTGAGTACACCCTTGACCGCTCCAAGATCATGTTCTACTTCACCGCCGACGGCCGGGTGGACTTCCGCGAACTGGTCAAGGATCTGGCCGGCATCTTCCACACCCGCATCGAGCTGCGCCAGATCGGCGTGCGCGACGAGAGCAAGATGATCGGTGGTCTGGGCATCTGCGGCCAGCCCTTCTGCTGCAGCCGCTTCCTCAAGGACTTCCAGCCCGTTTCCATCAAGATGGCCAAGGAGCAGGGCCTGTCGCTGAACCCCACCAAGATCAGCGGTGCCTGCGGCCGTCTGATGTGCTGTCTGGCCTACGAGGAGAGCGCCTACGAGTACCTGAACAGCATCATGCCCATGGTGGGCAGCACCGTCCGCACCCCGGACGGCCTGGGCACCGTGCTGGAAGTCAACCCCGTTTCCGGCTACCTGCGGGTGCGCTGCGGCACCGAGGCCCTCACCCCGCGCTACTACAAGGTGGGCGTGTGCGAGTACATCAGCGGCGGCAAGCGCGCCCCCCGCCGCCCGGACCCGGACGACGATTATTCCGGCGTGCGCAACCCCGCCCCGGTGGTAGCTTCCGCCGACGCCGATGGCAGCACGGGTTGCGGAAACTGCCCCAAAAAGGGGAGATAATTCCCAGAAAAATAGTGGGAATTTACCAAGGTTAGTCTGCTAAAACTAACCATATTTCGTGATTTTCGCCAAAAAATCTCTTCAATTTCCTCCAGAAGTTAGCCTGTGCTTTTGTGCAACCCAACAAAAAAACGGGTTTTGCATTTTGCGCGGTACGGTTAGTCTTGCCTTTTTGATTTTGCTTTGCTAGAATCGTGTCAAGGATAAGATTTCCGAGGGAGCCCGCCACCCGCCGTGCAAGGGCAGGTTTCTTCATAAATGACCGCACGGGAGATAAGGAGAGTACGATTATGGCACACAAGGTTTCTGACGCATGTGTTGGCTGCGGCGCTTGCGAGGGCGCTTGCCCGGTTGGTGCAGTTGCCGTTGAGAACGGCGTTGCAGTTGTGAACGCAGACGCTTGCATCGATTGCGGCGCTTGCGAGGGCGCTTGCCCCACCGGTGCTATCACTGCTGAATAATTGCAGCGATTCCTGTAAACAGACACAAAAAGCGGCGGACCTGTCCAAACGGGTCTGCCGCTTTTCTGTTTCCGCGCAATTTTCCCGGCCTGCACAATTTTGTCGGATTTTCGGCCCCGATATTTTGGCAAAGGATTTTGAGCCTGTATATGGAACATTCAACCGAGATTTTGTATAATAAAACAGAAGTCTATTGTTCGTCCGTCCACCGCTTTGGCTCGGACGCCTTATTGTTGGCCCGGTTCTGCCCGCCCAAACGCGGCCAGAAAGCAGCCGACCTGTGTTCGGGCTGCGGCATTGTCAGCCTGGAGTGGCACGACAGCGGCCACCGGGGCCCCTGCACGGCCCTGGAGCTGCAGCCGGAGGCCAGCGCCCTGCTGGCGGAAGCCGTGGCCGCGCAGGGCCCGGAGCTTGCCCACATCACCCCCGTCCGCGCGGACCTGCGCGCCTACCGGGAGGGAGAGGGCAGTTTTGACCTCTGCGCCTGCAACCCGCCCTATTTTACGGCGGGCTTCCAGAGCAGCAACGCGGCCCGGGCCACCGCCCGCCACGAGACCGACTGCACGCTGGAAGATGTCTGCGCCTGCGGGTTCCGCCTGCTGAAAGACGGCGGGCGGCTGGCGCTCTGCCACCGGCCCGAGCGGCTGGCCGAGGTACTGGCCGTGCTGCGGGCCCACCGGCTGGAGCCCAAGCGGCTGGCGTTTGTGAAAAACAGAGCCGAAAGCGCCCCCTGGCTGTTTCTGGTAGAGGCGCAGAAGAACCGGAAAACGGGCTTGAAGATCGAGCCGGACATTCTCATTGCAGCCGGTGCTGCAATGTACGGAAAACACTGAGGAGGGCTGTTATGGCCGGAACATTATACATCGTGGCAACTCCCATCGGCAACCTGGAGGACATGCCGCCCCGTGTGGCGGCAACGTTCGGCGCGGCGGATTTCATTGCCGCCGAGGACACCCGCGTGACCATGAAGCTGCTCAACTTCCTGGGCCTGAAAAAGCCCATGGTCAGCTACTATGAGCACGCCCTCCAGAAAGGCGAGGGCATCCTCCGCCGCATTGAGGCGGGGGAGAACTGCGCCCTCTGCTCGGACGCCGGAATGCCCTGCGTCTCCGACCCGGGCGAGGTCATCGTGCGGGACGCGCTGGCCCGGGGCATCAAAGTAGTGCCCGTGCCCGCCGCCTCGGCCTGCGTCACGGCACTGGCCGTCTCGGGGCAGGACACCTCCCGCTGGGTGTTTGAGGGCTTTCTGCCCGTGAACCGGAAGCAGAAAAAGGAGCGTCTGGCCGAGCTGCTGGGCGAGAAGCGGACCGTCATCTTTTACGAGGCACCCCACAAACTGCGCACCACGCTGGACGACCTGACCGCCGCCTTTGGCGAGGACCGGAGCATCACCCTCTGCCGGGAGCTGACCAAGCTCCATGAAGAGATCTGGAAGACCACCCTGGGCGAGGCCGTGGCCCACTACGCCGCCAACGAGCCCCGGGGCGAGTATGTGCTGGTGATGGCCGGTGCCCCCGCCGCGGAGCCCACCGAGCTGACGCTGGACGAAGCCGCCCAGCGGGCGCTGGAACTCACCCGGCAGGGCTTTGGCCCCTCGGCAGCCGCCAAAGCCGCGGCCCAGGGCACGCCCTACTCCAAGAGCGAGATCTATAAACAACTGCTGGTGTTGCAGCAGAATTAAACCTCTCCGTCATTGCTGACGCAATGCCACCTCCCCTGGCAGGGGAGGCCTTGGCAGTCGATGGAAGCTTTCTCTATTTGCCAAAGGCTCCCCTGTCAGGAAAGACTCCCCCGGCCGGGGGAGGTGGCACGAAAGTGCCGAAAAGGGAGTGGCTGGCGGG
>ERZ827150.3383-NODE-3383-length-15570-cov-3.420367_pt1 | contig 15570 bp, 19 predicted proteins | sample MGYA00519779_ERZ827150 | MGnify/ENA primary metagenome ERZ827150 (study PRJEB31778, sample SAMEA3449267) | human gut metagenome | biome: human gut; feature: human-associated habitat; material: faeces | place: United Kingdom | collected 2010/2012 ...
TACTCGATTGCCGTCATATTCGTTAAAAACAAATACAGTTCGTCTATGCTCGCCGCCGTGTTACCTTCGCCAAGCAGTTTGTTCGACATATACGAAAGAATATTGAACAGCATTGCGTCCTTAAGTCTGCGGTTTGATTCTAATAGCCCTTTTACGCCGAAACACAGAAAATCGTCCGAAGTTATATTCGTATGCCCGTCGAAATATTTGCTTTCCGCGCCGACGCACATGGAATGAATACCAAGGCACACTTCCTGCAACGTTTCTTCCGAATACAGATATTTCTTTTCCTTGTCGTATGAAACGTATTCTTCCTCGCAAAGCGCGTAAAAATCCGACATTGTGGGGTAATCTTTCGCTGTTTTTTGCGTATAGTCCGTTTCGTCCGTAATACCGCACTTTTCGTATAGTTTCGTTAAAAGAATTTCTATCGTATCGATTTGAGTATCGTCGAAATCTTTATACGCCTTGAAGAAATCTTTTAAGAAGGCTATATGCTGCGACAGGCGCGTTACCTTTTTGAACGCTTCGGGACAGTTTTCCGTACTTTCTTCTTTCCCGCTCGTTTCGCCCGCTGTTTCAGTCCAGGCTTTAGGCTCTAACGGATTTATCTTATACTCGCCCGATAAAAAGTCGATATAACAACCGCCGAGATTTCTGCACAATTCTTCGTACTCGCTTTCGGGATCGAGGCAAATTACTTTCTTGCCCGACTCGCGGATATTCGTGAGCAATAGTTTCAGCAAATAACTTTTGCCTTGTCCGCTGTTGCCGAGAATTAAAACGTTGCTCGTGGTTTTATCTTCCGCGCGGCGGTCGAGGTCGACAATCACATTTGTACCGTATTTATCTTTTCCGATATAAAAGCCGTTAGCATCGGTCTTACCCGAAAAAGCGAACGGATAGAAATTCGCCGCCGAACTTGCGGGCAGAACCCTTTCATACAGCGTTCCGAACTGATTCGCGCCGAAAGGCAGAACAGACAAAAAGCCTTCTTTTTGTCTTAACGTCAGCCTGTCGACCGTAATTTTCGCTCTTGCAAATTCCATAAGCGTTTCGTTTTGAAGTTCGCGTAAACTTTCGAGCGATTTCGCCTTTAATTCGATAAACACCGCGCAATGGAGTAAACACTCGCGGCTCTTTCTTAAACCCGCCAGAAGGTCGATTACGTCCTGCAAATTGCCTTCGGCTTCCACACTGTCAGTCATATCGTTTGCGGTGGATTTCATCTTGTTTTTTCTCGTGGCGTTCTGAATGATTTTTCTTTGCTCCGCCGCTTCAACAAGTCGATGATATATCCGCAAGGTCACGCCGTTTTTATCCGCCACTCTTGCAAAAATCGCTTGCTGTTCGGTAAGCGGCGGATATTCTCTCACCGCCCATGCGCACCTGTAACTGTCGCCGACGATATAATGGTCGACATTGAATTTGATTATTCCCGGCAGAACGCAATCGAAAAACGTTTTCGTATCGATCTTCTCCGCCTTTTCAGGCGATATCTTTTTCTTTGACATTATTCGTTCTCCTTTAAGTTAAAATACTGCTCGCCGTCGTAATCGGGAATGTTTTCGCCCGTTAAAGAAGCGTCGAAATATAGGGCTATAAGTCGTTTAATCATAGGTTTCTTCATTCTATGAACGTCAAAACCCTGTTCGAACAACACCTTACTTACCGTGTTCGCATACGAGAAAACCTGCGACGGTTTCAAACCCTTGCACCTTGCGATAAATATAAACTGTCGAGCCGTGGTGAGTTCCGCCTGAACCTCGTCGAGAAACGCTGCATCCTTTTTTAACAGCGTTTTTATCTGTGGATTCGGTTCAATATTTATCCTTTCCTGCAAATACGCCTTATTATCGTCGAATCGTTCCGCCGAATCAACGCATACGATTTCTATATCCGGCGCGGCGGACAGCGCAAGAGTTAGTTTTCTTACTTTACTCTCTACGCTATCCGAACTTAAAACCGATATATTTGTCGGCGAAATAACGAAAAACAATAATTCGCCGCCCGCCGTTGAAAGTCCGTATTCGGAGAAACCTTTAATTCCTATAAGCGTCTGCACCGCCGTTACATTTTTCTTTTTCTGCTTTATTGTCATATTTTACCCCATAAAAAAAGCACCGCCGAAGCGATGCATTTTATATTTATTCCGTTCTTTTATTTAATTGTTAAGCGATTTCGTTGCTCTATTATAATATCGTAAGCGGGAGTGAGTATTTTATCATACCTTGCGCCTATATAATACGCATAAAAATCCTTTTGCAATTCATCGATACCTTCCGTTTTATATATAAAATCTTTGATTTCTTCCATATCTATTTGAGGATATATTCTCGCTATCGCTGCATTGCAATCATCATTTTTTGCGCTCGTCATAAAATCGTAATAATTGATTTTTCTTTTATTCTCCTGGATTGCCGACGTCGGAAATCTGAATATTCTTTTATCCAATTCTTCTTCGCTCGAAAGCACCGCTTTCATGACGTTGTCATCCGCTTGCGGAAGCAGACAACTACCGCAATCATAAATCGGCGCAATTCTCGCTTTGCCTGTTTCAGAATTAACTATAAAGCCCCAATTCCCGTTATGCCTGTCAAAATTTCCAAGCAACGCATCTACTACAAAAACATTCCAAAAATGCTCCGTCAATTCTACCGGATCGACGAACTGCTGTTTTTCCATCGTTTCCGTAATATCTTCGAGTTCAGTTCCGGTTCCGCCGTGTTCGGAGTCTATTACCGTGTTTTTAATCGAACAAAAGTCGTATAATCTTATGTTGTCCGCCGTAAAATCTTTACACGCGCATACAATTTTCAACTTTTCCCCGACTCTATACGTTCCAAGCAAGGTTTTTTGAGCTTCGATTCCGATAAGATTAAAAATTGAACTGCCGAGATATTCGCTTATACAACTATTAGTATACGAAAGTTCTGTAGGTTTATCCTGCCCGGACGGCGGAAATTTCAGCATATAATCTTCACCGTTATATTCCACTGCGATTTTCTTGCCATTCGCACCGTTATACGCTCTACTTATAATTCGCTTGCAATTTGTAAAATCTATCATCGTCCACCACTCCCGAAAAGATATTTCTTTCTTAAATAATCCGCATGTTCATGGGTGATCGAGCCTTCGTTTATTTCCGCAATGTTGATACTGCCATATAACTCACCCCATAAACAGTCCATAATCGTCGAACCGTTCTTCAGTCCGTCCTTATATGCGTCGAGATCGTTTTGCAAGTATTCGGGCAAGCCGTATTCATAACTACGTTCCCGCTCTTCATCGAGTTTTTTCTTGCTTAAAGTTTCAGTCATCGGATTACCCTCCTTCCCTTATATTCTATCGTTTTTAACGCCTAAAGTCAAGCGGTTTCGCCTTTCACGCCGTTATATACGTTTTGACCTTTATTCCTTCCACTTATACGTTTGTTGATCGGTTATAAAGTAGCGAACGGCGTATTTTATATAATACAAAACCGTCGCGTCGTCTTTACGAATGGTTAAAAATCCAAAGCACAACGTTACGACTGCGGGAGTATAGATTTTGAGTTCTACCAAGGCAAGAACCGACACAAGCGCCGCAATGCATAAAATGGCAAAATCTTTCATACTCCACAGCCATAAATTTGCTTTGGATTTTAAGTTTTTAGGATATAAATATTTCATATCTTCTCTCCGTTAATTTTATAAAAGTAAGGCTATAACACCGTTATCAAGCATTTTAACATATCATCACGCAAGTCTGTCCCGCAAAAATCGCGGCGAAAGGCAGAAGAAAGTAAATCTCTGCAAGCATATTAAATTGCTTCATTTTATCAACCCATCTTCTGTTCATCTACTTGAAAATCCTTGCAAAAATCCTGCGGTGTCTGCCCGTATTCCGACTTGATCTTTTCCGCAATCATGTCCTTTATAAGCCTTTCTTCTGCTTCCGTCGGCGTATAGTCGAAATATTCACTGCCTTTCGGCTTATCAATCTCGCATTCGATTCTTAAAGTATCGTCAAATGGATTATACTTCGCGTACACATTCAGCCATACGTCGTCATCGTCTTTGGTGTTCGTTCCGAACTTTTTGTCTACGTCGAACCATGTTTCTAAATATGCCGTAATTTCGGTTGCGTTTTCGCAGTCAACATCCATATCTCGGTCAACTACTATATCTTTTCTTTCGAGCTCGTTATTTTTCGTCATTTTCCGCTCCTTGCTATCGCTCGCGTTAAGTTTATAGCCGTTGTCGTCGCGTGAACCGCGTTCATCATATTGAATTTTGTCGAACTGTCAAGCCCGAACTGTTGAGCGATTCTCGGCACTTCGCTTGCCGCAAGCATTATTCCAAGCCCCAACAACATATTTACCGAAAACGTCATCAGCCCTGCAAACAATAACGTCGTCTGCATAAACGCCGTCAGACACAGCGCGGCAACCTGCTTCATCCATTGCGTAAACCCGTCAGAATAACCGCGCGGCACGGAAAACATATACAGCGAACCGACCGATATCTGCACGAGAAGTATTCCCCCGCGCTTGATATTCTGAAAGAAAACCTTAATTATGCAATACGCAAACGCTATCAAAAGCAATGTGTTAAGCAAAATATTGTTATTGATCATCACAGGCGAAAACGCATTGCCGAGAATAACACCTGCGCGCGTGGCGAAATCGATTCCGCTTCCCCACGAAAAGATTCTCGCGAGTTCGTCTGCAAAAGTGTTCTGAAGCGATATGCAGAATTTATACAGTTCTATCGGCACTATGCCTATAAGCGAACAAGCAAAGAAGCCTTTCAGAATGTTCAGCATAGTATTCTTCACGTTTGCTCTGCCGCTTTGAAATTCTATGGCAAGATCGAACACAGCAACGACCACTCCGGCGACAAACAAACCCCACCCGAACAGCGTAAACAATTTCACTATCGCCTGTATCCAGGCAAGGTCGAAGATCTCTGCGCCCATATTGCCCATCATCGTGAAAAAGTCGGCTATAGCGCTGTAAACGCTGTTATACAGCCATTTCAGCATCAAGTTCCATATCGAGTTCGTCACCTCGTTTGCCGCGCTTTTGAACCCGCCGATGATTGCGTTTACGATGGCGTCTATAAGTTCTTGCAGCCACCCGAACATATCCGCCCTCCTATCCGATTATTTTCCAAATATAAAGCGGAGCGGTCAGAGTAAACACAAGGCAAGCAAACAATATGCACGGCGCGGTGAACTCGAATTGCCCGTGCCTTCGGTAATCGAAATACGCCGTGCCGAGTTTTACAAAAAACAGTATGGCGAGTATCATATCCACCACGGGAAAGATTACGTTATTCACCACCCGTTTTATCTGCTCTTTCGCAGAACCCCATGTTTCTTCCACCGCACCCGCAACGTCACCTCCGCTGCTCGCCGCCGCATATACCGACACTCTCGGCTGCGCCACGCTTACCGCGACAAGCAGAAGAAGGGCTACCGCCGCGACTATCAAAAGCCGCTTGCGCGTATTCTTACATTTCAATTTGGTCATAAGACTCTCTCCTTTTAATTTTTTTCTTTATTTCTACGCCCGGAAATCGTTTTACGGGTATACGGAGATTTTCGCAGAATTTAATTTCTTCTTTCATGCCTTTTGTTATTTCATCTCCGAACACCCACATCTCGTCGCAAAACCATAAAAGCGACATTCCCGCGCTCATACCCAACGCGCGATCTTGCGGATTATTATAGGTCGTAATTCCCGATGAGCAGTTCTTTGAACTCTTTGCCCGCTTCGTATCTCTGCGCCATAGAATGTTGACGCGAAAAGTCAAGGATAGAAAAGTCCGAATATAATTCGCGTATTTCTTCGCAGTCGTTATACGAAAGCAAAAACTTACCCTTTACGTTTTCAAGCGTGCGTTTCAGCCGCAAATGGTCGTCGTAATTAAACGACACCTCGTACATTCCTTCCGTCGACAAATACGGCGGATCCGCATAGAAAAACGCGCCGTCCCTATCGTAATGCTTTATGAGCGTTTCAAAGTCCTGATTTTCCACCACCACATTCGCCATACGGCTTTCCACTTGTTTTATAAGGTCGAACAACCGCCTTATATCAAACGGTTGCGATGCGTAAGACTTGCCCCCGCTCGAATAACTGTAACGCAGTAGTTTCAGAAACATTGCCGCCCTGCGAACGTCGTAATCTTTGGTTATTTTCGTACGTATTTCTTTCATCTCGCTCGCTTCGAGCGGCGGCAAAATGAGTTCCGTCAAGAGTTGTTCTTCGTCCCAGTATTTATCTTCAAATTTCTCGCTTTCAAAAAAATCGCGCAAGGCATTAAAGTCCTCACGCGAGTTCAAATTGCAGAATCCGAGTTCTCTTATGGTTGCCATCGTCCGTTCTTTCATGCATCGAAACAAATTGACAAGGTTTCTGTCAAAATCGTTATATACTTCGAAATTACACGGATACGGGCTACCGAGTAATACGCTCCCCGAACCGCCGAACACGTCCACAAACCTTTCGTATTTTGGCGGAAACACGGCGTATAAAATATGCAGGATAGACGTTTTATTACCTACCCGCGACACCGGCGTTTTCATTAAACCTCCTTACTCATTTTTCGGCAAATCTACGCCTATAGGTCGATTAACAATATCTTTTCGTTGCCATAGGCGCGATTGATACCGTTAATTTTTATTATGCTTGCGTTTGTTCCGCAAATTGAGTGATAAACCCGCCGAGGTGATTATCAACGTAGTCCGAAAGCCACATACAACCGAATACTTCCCGCGCCTTCAACCGCCATATAGCGAATTTCCCCATATCCAACTTCGCGTTGCCGAAAGGAAAATACAGGTTAGTAAGTCCGCCGTTTTCAAACCGATAGCATTCTGTCAATTTCGTACCGCCGAGCAAAATTTTCTCGTCTTTCAACAGTTGATTTACACCGTCCACCCAGTCTTTCGCGTCGCCGCCGCAACCTTGAAACACCAACCCTTCTTCGCCGCTTTTCAGCCGCAATTCTTCTGCTTTTATATCTGTTACACTCATTCTTTTATCTCTCCTATTCCGTCTATTTCTTCCTGTTCAGTTTCGGCAAGAAGTTCTCTCGGCGCTTCTTCATATCCTAAAAAGTTAGGGGAAGTTTCTTCATCGAATTCGATACCACCGTTTGCGCCCAAATCCAATGGCTCTTTCAGCAATACCGTGCCGCCGTGATTTGCTATCACGTTTTTCTCTATAGATGTAAATTCTCCGATTTCATCCGAGTACCGCAAGTCGTATTTATAAAGTCCTTTCGGTACGTCCTGTTCCGCAATACGTTCATCGGTAAATACCCCTTTCACATCGCATACTTCAACAGCGTCGAACTTGTCGTCAAGATAATACTGCGCGTTTCTTTTACAAAGTGTATATAACGAACAGTTTCTTGCGGATATGAGACCATATCGCGTATGCATTGCGCCGAGGCGTTCCTGCAATTCACCGCCCTCATTTCGAAGCAGCAACGTATCAAGCCACGCACTATCAAACCGTGGGTTTAAATACATTTTCAAGTATTCTTTGAAATAATCTTCGGGATACTCATATTCGGGCGCGAATTCGTATTCGTTGATGTGCTTTATTATATCCAAAGCGTCTACCGTTCTGAACGCACCCGCGGCAGTTAAAATCGCCTTGTATTTTGCGCGTTCGAACTGCCCCAAATTCGAATATCTTTCCGCTATGGCGTTAAGCGCATCAAAATCTTGCATATTCCCGAAATTTTCCGAGCTTATCTGCGGTATCGCCGTTTCGTAATCGAAGTACACGCAATCTTCTATTCGCTCTTCCCCGTGCTTATGGGCTATTTCGTTCGCCTGTGTCTTGTCGACGGGCAGTTTTATCCACTCGGCTGTGTTTTCCGTTTCTTCGGAATTTTCTTTCGGGGCTTTCGCTATCTTTAAGCGAAAAACATAGTCGCTTTTTTCTTCGATTTCGGGCAATGTAATGCCGTCGTATACTTCGTTATCTTCATATTCGCCCGTTATAACGTACATATTATCGATAAAAACGCCGTCTTCATTTTCTCGATGCAATCTGCCGATGTACGCCTTGTTTAACAAATATCTCGATTCAAAGGGAACTGCGGCAACATCGGGATAAAGATCGCTTTCTATTACAAATTGACCGATATCTTCATCGCTTCTTGCAAAGTATATCACCGATACGTTATCCAACCCATAGGTTAAATTTATAAGGTCCTTAATATCAACGCTTTGTTCCAATTTACCGTCGGATATTTTTTCATTCGCTATTGCCCGTAACACAAGTCTTTCGTCTTCATTCAGAGTGGCAAGCCTTTTCGCTAAAAAATTCAGTTCGCCAAATGTCCGCGCGGTTATTTGCTTATCTACAAGCGGAAGCAGCAACGGCGAGTTTTCTACTTCGAGTTTGATATTGTTTCCTATTAAAAAATTCTCGTCGTAATTTGCTCGAGCCGCTTGCAGACTATCCTCTATCTCATAATCTTTCGCAGGTAACTCGATGCTCGAATAATGCACACGCTTATCGTTTCCGCCGTCTACGGTTATGCATATGCTTAAAGTCTTTTTCACTCGTTTTCGCTCCTTTCTTTGATTTCTTTTATTTTTCGCCCTAATGCGGAAATGACGGGTACGCTTACCGCGTTACCCGCCATTTTATATAACTGCCCGTCCTTGATTCCCGCATTTACGGCTTTATAGAACTGCTCGTCCGTAAACCCCTGCAACCGCCAACATTCTATCGGCATAAGTTTCCGCACTTTCCCATACCGTATTATTCCGTGTCGGTCGCATACCGTTAAAGCAAACATCGGCTCGTTCGGCTCTTTATATCGTCTGCCCTGTTGCCGAACGTTTTCTTTTTCGGGCGTTATTATCGCTCTCGGCTCGTTTTCTTCGAACACCCCCGAATGTTCGCCTTTTCTATGGCTTATCCCCGAATCTTGCCTCGCCGTGATACATCTTGCCTCCTCGGTCAATTTTGCGTTTTCATTCATATCTATAAAAAAATATCCTTGAGTATTGCTCGTCGTAAGCGTATGCGCCACTTGTTTCCCCACTCGACCGCGTCGTGAATTCAACGTCGGAAACGCAAGGTATATACTGTCGCCGGGATATGCCAACTGATAGCCCGTTTTCATCTTTACCTTTATGGGCATATTTACATCGTACAGTCCTGTTTTCCCCGCAAACCCGCCTGCGGTACTTGTAAGCGTGATTGACGTTCCGTTTGCGGAGTAGATTCGCTTTCCTTCCGCGCCGGGGATAATTTCCACAAGAGTCTTTCCATTTGACTCTGTGAAAGATAGTATTTCTCCGGCGCATCTTTCTCTAAAATATCCGATAATATACACTCTCTTTCGGGATTGGGGAACACCGAAATCCTTGCTGTTAAGCACCTGCCACGCGACGTCGTACCCCAGTTCTGAAAGCGTGCCGAGGATTGTTGCAAACGTCCTGCCTCCGTCATGCGATAACAGTCCGGGTACGTTCTCAAGCAAAAGATATTTAGGTCTTTTAACTGCGGCAATCCGAGCGATTTCAAAGAACAAAGTTCCTCTTGCGTCGGCAAACCCGCCCCGCTTTCCTGCGATTGAAAAACTTTGACAAGGGAATCCTCCGCAAATAAGGTCGATATCCGGCATATCCGCCGGGTTGATTTGTCTTGCATCTTCAAAATACACCTCCGTTTCTTTTATATCATAAATAGCGTTATACGCCTTATTCGCATACTTATCTATCTCGCAATGCCCTACGCATTCAAAGCCGCCTACCGCTTCGAGTCCGCTGCGGAAACCGCCGATTCCCGCAAACATATCAAAAAATCGGATTGACATTTCAACCCGACCGCCCGATTACTTATTTAGTTCGTCATTCACCCCCTTACATCGTCAATACGGGCGAATTATCTTCGCCTTGCGTATTTTCTTCTTCCGCAAGTTCCTGTTCTGTCAACGCTCTGAAATTGTCCTTTTCTTCGATTAAGCCAAGGCTCCTGCCGTTATCGAAATCGCAATGCACCGTGCCGATATCATCTACAACTGCCACAGTTCCTCGCGTTCCGCTTTCTACCGGTCTCGGATCGTCACCCATAAAATTTAGCACAATGCGTGTTCCGGGCGGATATGCTTTTTTAAGATATTTTTTATATTCCTTTCTTATTTTTATATCGTTTATCTTTGAATATTTTTCAAAAGCAATAGAATGCCTCTCGCGCCAATATTGAAATATTTTTTACGAATCGATTTGACAAAAATCGTAAAATGCTATAAAATATAATCGTCACCATACTACAACTTACCCCCCCCTTGTATATGTCCATATTTTTTATGGATACTTTTTTGCTTACTTGCGTACAGTAATATCGGTAGCGATGCCAATCGCAACTATCTGTACTTGAGTAATGCAAGGGAGTAGTATGTGTGACAACTGTGCGAGAGGTATTCTACAGTGTCATCTCGTAACGGGATGGCACTTTTTTTATTTCTCAAAAATGTTTTGAAGGTGCATTTATGAGAGTAAACCGTCTTTTTGTCATACTATCCGTTATCCTTGTTGTTTTTGCTTCAACAATTAAAGCTCCTTATTCACAATCGGCAATTGCGGCTTCGGGTTCGACAACCGTTTATATTACAACCTACGGCGAGTGTTACCATACCGCATACTGCCAATACTTGAATAAATCGAGCGTTTCCATATCGCTGTCAACGGCAATAAAAAAGGGATACCGCCGTTGCTCCGTTTGCAACCCGCCATATTTATCCGATGATTACGACGATGACGAAGTCCGCAATAATAACAATGATAAATATAACGGGACGCGAGCAGAAAAAACAAATAACACCACATTAAAAATAGTTTTAATGGTGTTTATTTGCATTCTCGCTGCAGTCGGTTTGTATAATATCGTTGCTTACATCGCGGAAAAAATTGAATCAAAAAAAGAAGCTACTTCACCCGACGAAACAGATGACGAAGAATAAAAACCTTTCTTCGTTTTTTTGTTGCGGGATATCATATACCTTCAATTTTTATATCGTTTTTCTGCAAATACTCATCCATTTCTGCACTCGTTTTCAAAAAATAATCGTCGTAATCCCAGAACGAAACATAAATATCTTCCGAATCGACTCTTATCGGGTGCTGTTCGAACCCCTCGCCGAAGCCGTCGGAATTTTGTCCCGTAATAGTATCTTTCAGTCGCTCTGTTTCTTTCTCCGTTATAGGCTCACGGAAATAACAGGAGATTTTGCCGTACAAATTGCCGTTCCTGTTTTCTACGGTCCATTCTGCATAGAGCAATTTATCTTCTATATCTGCCTGTTCCCCTACATACGGAGTCACCTCGTCCTCTTCTTGCTCGGCTTCTAATCTCTCGCAAATTGCTTCTTCAAACTGCGCAATATCTTCTTTTTCGAGATCGATATCATACCCGTCGGCATCGTGCGATCTGACATAAAGTGGACAATAAAAATCTTCGCGCCCAGAAGAAAACTCGATTTTTGTCTTGCGGATATCGTTATAAAGGTCCTCTTTCCTTCCATATTGTCCGTTCACCGCATTCCGTTCGATTTCTTCCTTAATAGCATCGTCTTTAATGCTATTCAACTGTTTGGCGACGAGAACCGCGTCATATAACGTGTCACGATTATCCTTGAGAATTTTTGTAATCGCCGTGTCAAAATCATTGTCCGATACAAGTTTAATCGTCTCCCCGTCCTTATTGTCGCCTATTTTCAATTTTCGCATCCATGAATCGATTTCAAGTTCTCTTAATGCCGAATAGACACTATTTTCCTCGCTGCAATCTACAATCTTTACTTCGCCATTTTTGTTACTGATTTCTGCTTTGTACATATTATATACCGCCCACTTTTATATCGGTTTCGCCAAGTATCTCGCTCAAAGATTGATCTTCTCGCAAGTATACCACATCGCCGTTTTTCGTATATGCCCCGCCTTTTTCTTCCAAAAAATCTCGCGCATATCGCTCATAGTCCATATACTTATCCATTGAGTCGGGAATATCGCAATACTCTTGTTCTTTCAGCGTTCGACCAAGCATTTCGTCGTCTTTCATTTCTCTGTAATAACAGAATTCTTCAAGACACCTGGCAAGACGAATAACCTTTACTGTATCGTCGAACGTTACTCCCGCAAACTCCATAACCGAAGATAATTTATATAAGTTCTCTGAAATCGCATCCGAGTTTAAACTCAAACGGTTAATGGCTGATGATATGGCATTTACACTTTCTATATCGTCTTTCTCCAATAAATCGTTGAAATAGTTCTCCCATTCTCTATCGCCATCGCAAAAATCGATACTTTTGCTGCATTCGCTTATATCGCTTGCGCCGATTCTTTGTAACGCCCTGTCTATTTCTGTTTCTTCGCACGGGAAATAAATATAATCTCGTTCTCCGCCGTTTTCTATTTCCACGCCCAACACTTCGCCGCCGGTGTAATAGTAAGCAGGAAAACCTTTGCCTTTGTATAACGTTTCGAATGCCACATCTTCGTTTCGAAAAAGCAGTCCGTATTTTGTAGGTATTCCTTTGCCTGACGATAGCAATTCTCGCCCGATTTTTTCCAAATCCATTTTTTCGAGTTCGTCTGTACTTATACACCCCTTGCTACTTAGCACTCGATTGTAACCTATATTTTTCAAATTCGATACGTCGCGTATAAGCGTATAACAAGTTTGATTAAACGTTAAATTTATCAGGTCTTTCGTCGAAACATAATCGCCCGCTTCTACCGCCGCAAAAAAACTAAATAGTTCTTTCTGATCAAAACTGTTCATTCTTTTTGCAAGATAATTTATCTCGTCCAAATTCACGAACGTGTCCTTTTTAAATGCTAATGTTTTCGGCTCAACCACATCCCTCACAAAAGCATAATTGTCTTTCAATTCCAACTCTCTGCACACCGTCTGATATTCCGATTCGGAGCAAGGGAATTTAACGTTTATATTCCTACCTTTATTCTGCAATAATAGTTCAATTTGTATCATTCGTCAATCTCCCGCAAATTTTGCGTCGCAAGAAGTCCGCAACGCCGAAGTTGCATCGCCTGACACAGAACTTGATATACTTTCTGCGTTATATGGGTTCTGTCGGTTAAATCGCCGAGCGTCAGATATTTCGTTCCGTATTTGATATCTTTTGCCGCACCGAGAAATACGTACCCGTCTTCGGATATATTCGTCAGTCTGATACTGTTAAGCATTATGATTCTATTGCCCGCCGATTGTTTTGCCCTGCGCCATAAGCACGAATCTGCCGATAAAAGATAAATAAGACACAGCGTTTCTTTGTCTTTTTTATTCGCCTTTTTAATTCCGGCTTTGAATGCCTGTCTGTGCTTTTCGTTCTTGAAATACATTTCCTTTCTGCCTCCGATTTTTTGATATGAAAAAAGCCGATTACATTTCTGCAACCGGCTACATTTCTTTTTTCCTATTATTGTTGTATGGTCATAGTCAACGATAAATCTTCAACCATCTCTATATCTTTCAAATATTTCGGTTCTACGATTATTTCCGATTCCCCGCGTTGGTCGATACACGCGAGTATATGCTTTTTATCTATTTCCGCCTGATACACTTTCCCTTTCTCGCCATATCGCCCAGCAAACCATTTTGCCGTATCGTAATTCGTCGTCCAGGACAACGCTCGAATGTTCTTGCCGTTATATTCGGTTACGCCGCGATAAATCGTTAACTTTTCGGGTAAGTCCTGCCATTTTTTATATTCCTTTTTGCTCATTAAGAACTCTTTATCCGCTCGCTTGAACATATCCGTCAATTCTGTTTTCGTAATACTCGGATTCATATTAGGTTGCTCTTCTTTTGTCCAGCACTCGGCAAGCGTTTCGGCATAATCTTGCGGAGATAAATAATGCTGAACATATTTAAGAAAGGTCATCGAATATGGTTTATTGACGTACAAAAAAAGTTCGTCGATCGAAGTTATACCATCGATTCGCTCACGCATTATCTTTTTCCATTCATCAAAGCCTTGCGGCGTTGTAATATCGATTACCCGTAAGTTGCCGCAATCAGATCTGCACGGATAAAACCCCGAATTCGCGAACGGATGCTGTACGATAGCGGGTGTCATTTCAGTTTCACCGATTTCAATTTCTAAAAAGACTTTCGCCATCGCCTTTACTTTATCTAAATCTGTTTCTTTCATATCTATCTGGTCTCGGAAAAAATTTGCTCCTGCTTTTTTGTCAAAATCGGCATTAACTGCGAGCGATATCTTATATCTGCAACCATATCGAGATATATCCCGATTGTCGTTATAAACGGCTCTCCATCATTTGTTATAGTAACGTCGCCGCGCTTTCCGTTCTTGCAGATAAACTCCGCCACTTCTTCAACGCTTTTAAGTTGTTTGCTCTCGCCTTCGAAATAACCCACAAGGTTCAATTTTTCTGTTAAATCCATAATTACTATTCTCCTGATTTTTTGACATAAAAAAAGGGCGCATAATTTTCCCACCCAATTACAAAATTTTATGTAAAAAAGAGATAAATTATGGCCTATTAAAGGTAATATGTCTAAAAATAAAGAGTTTCAAAAATGTTTATAAAAAACAAAAAACGCAGATAAAATCTACGTTTTTTTGGCTTTCACATACGAAATAGCTGCACTACCATTCCAGCTTACAGTCCCTCATTTTTGAATGCCACCTGCCATTCATTTACTATTTTATCAAACTCGTCGTTATGATAAACTTCGGGAAGATAAAGATATTTAACTTCGCCATACTTATACTTCATTACGGCATAAGCATACGCAAAGGCATCCATCTCCATATCTTGCAAAAAATAATCTGTATTCTCTTTACCTTCTTTATTCAAAGCGGTTACATAGTTATCCTCTTCCTCCGACCACTTCTTTGCCAACTCCGCATTATTACACTTTGTCGAATCATTGCGATAATCTTCAATTTCTAAATGCTGATAAATATGACGTATTTCGTGTAAAAGAAAATACTCAATATCTAATGGTTCATTTTGCTGCAAAGCGAAATCAACAGCCGCAATATTGACGGTAACAATATTAGTCTTTCTGTTACACCACGCAAAAATTGCAACTCTTTCATCATAGCCAAATTTCCATCGAATTGTTTGGTTTGTTCTATAAAACTCGACATCTGAGTTTATTATGTCGCTTATAATCGGAGAATATTGCTGCTGTAAAAGCTCAAATAGTTCTTTTTCTATCATATACGTGCACTATTTTTGTTTTTAAATATAACGCTCTATTTGGCGGCTTAATTAACCTGCCTGCAAGGAGCAAACAAAATCAGGTGGGAAGACAAACATCCGCGCGGGCGGGTCTATCCTCTTCTTTGCCGCTATTTCCGGAGATTTTCCGCTCTTCGTCTGTTCCCGCAACGTCGGTAAAGGCAAGATCTCCGAGCGTGACTTTCACCCTTTTTCTTGCGCGGAATAAAAATTCGATTTGAACGACCTTTCTTCGTTCTTCGTCCGTAAGTTCAGAAGGCGATCCGTCCCCTCGCGTCACGCGTTTCAAATCGCAACGTAAAAGAGCCT
>ERZ827150.3404-NODE-3404-length-15509-cov-7.098486_pt1 | contig 15509 bp, 21 predicted proteins | sample MGYA00519779_ERZ827150 | MGnify/ENA primary metagenome ERZ827150 (study PRJEB31778, sample SAMEA3449267) | human gut metagenome | biome: human gut; feature: human-associated habitat; material: faeces | place: United Kingdom | collected 2010/2012 ...
GGTGTGGAGTGGGGGAAAAGCCCGAGATTATATCAGAGGCTCACCTATCACTATAAAACTCCGACTTTATGGTGCTTCTGTCGCAGGCGCAGGGAGACAGGCAGATACTTGCAAAACAGTTGGGTATCAGCCCGCACCAGCTTTCCTATGTGACCCACTCCAATCCCGGCGAGGGCCTTTTGTTCTTCGGAAATGTGACCATTCCGTTTGTTGACCGTTTCCCGAAGAATACCAAGCTCTATTCCATTATGACCACCCGCCCGGAGGAAAAGGAGGCCCAGAATGAGTAAGACCGCTTCGAGCCAAGTTGGCCCGAAGAACGAAAAGAACAGACCGCCCGGAAAGCGGGTAAAGCGTGGGCGGCTCCACTTCACCGAGGAAGAAGTGACCCGTCAGGCTGGGGAGCAGGCTTCGGGCCAAGTTGGCCCGAAGTCCCAGAGCACCGGGAAATTCAGGCAGGACGGCGAACGGGAAAAGCCGTCCTCCCGCTTGCGGCAGGAGGGCGAAGCCCGGGAAGATACCGTTTGCGAGGAACAGGCCGCCCGCAAAGACCAGAAAGACAAGCGGGAGAAAAAGAAAGAACGAGCCGAGGCCAAGGCGGAACATTCCGCTGTCCGGCTGGAAATGGCAAAGGAAAAGCTATCCCGTCAGGAGCCGCCGAAGCCGCCCAGCCTTCCCAAACAGGCGGTCATGGTGACGGGGGCTGGTGTGTGGGCCTATGGACACCGCAAAATCCATGAGGTCGAGCACGAAAATGTTGGTGTGGAAGGAGCCCACAAGACCGAGCTTTTAGCAGAGGCCGGGGCGCATAAAGTCAGCCGTTATGCCAAGCGGCGTATCCGGGAACATCCGGCCCGTCAGGTCAGGAAGTGGGAACGGCGAACAATAAAGGCCAACGCAGACCTCCACTATCAGAAAATGGTGCAGGAGAACCCGGAACTAAACAGCACTTTTCTTTCCCGCATGGCCCAGAAGTGGAAAATCAAGCGGGAATACGCCAAGCAGGCCCGTGAGGCCGCAAGTCAGACCGCCAAGGCGGCGGGAGCAGCAACCACCACCGAGAAAGCGGCGGCCTATGCAGCCCAATTCGTGCGGCGGCATAAGGGCGGCGCTGTCATTGTTCTGCTGTTGTTCTGCCTGTTCCTGATACTCAACTCCGTTTTCTCCGCCCTTCCATCGTTGGGTACGGGCATGATGAACGCCGTGGTGGGGACTTCCTACACCGCCGAGGACGAGGATATTTTAGGGGCCAACGAGGACTATACCGCCCTTGAAAATGAGCTCCGGGAGAAAATCGCCAACATCGAACGCACCCATCCCGGCTATGACGAGTACCGCTACAATGTAGACGAGCTGGGCCACAATCCCTATGAGCTGACCTCTTACCTGATTGCCAAGCTCCGCACCTACACCCGGGAGAATGTGCAGGGAGAACTCCGGGCCTTGTTTGAGGCACAGTACAAACTGACGCTGACCGAGGAAGTGGAGATACGCTACCGCACCGAAACGGACACATGGACGGACGAGGATGGAACGACCCACACCGACACCTATGAAGTGCCGTATGAGTATTACATTCTCCATGTGCGGCTCCAGAACAAGACCCTCCCCATGGTAGTGGGCTCCCTCTTGGACGCCGAACAGAAGGAAATCTACGACATAACCTTGGAGCTCAAAGGCAACAAACCTTATCTGTGGGATGACATTTACACAAGCGGCGGAGGCAGCTATGACCCCGGAAGTGACTATACCATTCCGGGCGAGGCCCTTTCCGACCCGGCCTTTGCGGCGCTGATCTCGGAGGCTGAAAAGTATCTGGGTTGGCCCTATGTTTGGGGCGGCTCCTCTCCAAGTACCAGCTTCGACTGTTCCGGTTTTGTCTGCTGGGTTTACACGGCAAGCGGCGTTCATAGCCTGCCACGCACTACAGCCACGGGGATTTTCAACCAGTGCTCCTATGTATCACCCGCCGACGCAAAGCCCGGGGATTTGATTTTCTTCACGAAAACCTATGCTTGCGATGGCCCCGTTTCCCATGTGGGTATCTATGTAGGCGGCGGAATGATGATCCATGCGGGCGACCCTATTAAATACGCCAGTATCAATACAAGTTACTGGCAGGAACACTTTTACGCCTTTGGGCGCTTGAACTGATTTTCAGAAAGGAGCTATCCATGACCAAACTTGAAAAAATCGACAAAGAGCTGTCGAAGGCCCGTGAGAAGGCTGCCGAGTGGCAGACCAAAATCCGGGATTTGGAGAAACAGCGTCAGGAAGAAGAAAACAGCATGATTGTTCAGGCTGTTCGTTCTCTGAAACTGACGCCCGCCGAACTGGCTGAGTTTTTCAGCAATCCCGGCATTACCGCTTCGGGCCAATTTGGCCCGAAGTCTGATGAAGCAAAGGAGGATACCGAACATGAAGAATAAGTTTTTTCGCAGAGCTGCGGTTTTGACTGCCGCCCTGTTTTCTTTTACCTGCATGAGCGCCACAGCCTACGCCCAGAGTAACGAGCCCGTTGCAGAAACCGAGCCGCCTGCTGCCGAGGAAACCACTACTAAGCCCTTCACCCCAGATGGAACGGGTACGGTGGTGGATAATGCTACCGACGAGGACGGCAAGGAGTTTTTTACGATTACCACCCCCAGCGAAAATGTGTTTTATCTGGTCATTGACCGTCAGCGCACCGAGAACAATGTGTATTTCCTGAACGCTGTCACGGAAAAAGACCTTCTGGCTCTCGCAGAAGCAGACCCGGAGCCCGAAGTAACAGAGCCGGTTGTCCAGCCCGAACCTGACCCGGAACCTGTTCCCGAGCCGGAGCCTGAACCGGAAAAAGACACAGCCTTTCCTGTCGGCAATCTTCTGATGGTTGCCGCCGTGGCGCTGGTGGGCGGTGGTGCGGCCTACTATTTCAAGGTCTACCGCCCGAAGCATGAAGCCGCTGGGCTGGACGAGGACGATTACGACTACGATGAAGCCGACCCCTATGGAGATATGGAGACTGAGGAAGAAACGGAGGACGAGGAATGAACTTTACCAACAGCCCCTACGAAAAGATGATGAAAGAGATCCCCCGCCCGGGCCGTGGCGGCGCTGACCGCTGTGCCGGATGCCGCTACTTAAAAGATTGCGGCAACAGAAAAAGCCGTTGCCGCAAGAAGTTTCGCCCCTCGGGCCAAGTTGGCCCGAAGTCCTGATGTGCCGGGAACTGACCCGTGACGAGCGAAAGGGTATCCGAAAACTGGTCACGGAGATGTGCGCCAATTATGACCGGGAATATGGCTGCCTGCCGCTGGATTGTGAGTGTTATATGCTTGGCAAGTGTTGGACAGGGGCCTATTGCCGCTACTTTCGGGAGGCCGTTCTGCCCCTTAACCCGGTGCTGGCAGCCTCCATCTGCGAGGACGGCCCAGCCCCAGACACCCGCCTGTGCGCCGTCTGCGGGCGGCCCTTTCTCCCGGAGGGGCGGCAATCCTACTGCTCCGAAGCCTGCAAGGCCGAGGGAAACCGCAGAAGGAGCCGGGAACGCATGAAGAAAAAGCGTGATAAAAACAAGTAGCCCCGTTACGATTTGCCTCTTGAAAAAGCCCGGAATATCAGGCTTTTTTGAAACACTTTTCCGGGCCTGAATATCCTAATACCTTTTGCCCCGGTTTGGACGGGTATTTCGTAACACTTCATCACCTCGGGCCAACTTGGCCCGAGGTCAGAAAGGAGGAAAACACATAGAAAGCAATCAAGGCTATGAGATTTTGAAATCCGTTACCTTTGACAATAGCCGTGGCTTCGCTCTGGGCTTTGACGAAGCGGCTCCCAGCCCCTTTGTCACATGGCAGTTTACCGAAACGGAGAACGGCCAGAAGGACTACTATTGGGGCCACTACCACAGCAGCGGCCAGACAGCGGAAAAGGATTTTGCCAAGCGTGTGGCCGATTACAAGGAATTGTTTGGCGTGCAGGAGCGCACCGGGGGCCGGAAGCCAGCGGAGTATTACCGCTACTATTCCACCCAGCGGCCCGTTGACCTTGGCACCTTCCCGAAGCCGCCCGGAAATGCGCCTGTGGAGATCATCAACTTTGACGAGCGGCGCACGGTGGAGGGCAGCACCATGCGGGCATGGGGCGAACTGGCCTATTTGAAGCCTCTGACGGATAAGCAGATGGAAGATTACGAGCTTCGCCCTGCGCCGGGAAACCCTGACCGGGCGGCCCGCCCCTCTATCACGGCCCAGCTCAAAGAGGCGGCCCGCAGGCCGGAGCTGCCGAAGGAACCTGATAAGACCAAACACAACAAGTCCCATGAGGATAGATAGGAGGACGCCATGAACGAAAAAGACAACCACCTGCTAACAGTCGAACTCTCCGAGGAACAGAACGGCAATATGCTGGACGGTATTTTGAACAACCTGCCGCCCTCGCCGCTTCCCAAGGGGCCGGAGAAAAAGGAACTGGACAAGGTGAAGGAGCCGCCTGTCCACAAGCGGAGCCGGGAACGGGAGGAGCGCTGACGGCCCGGCGCAAGCGGGACAGGCACCTTCATGTGATGGTCACGGCGGACGAGCTGGCCCAGATACAGCGGCGCATGGCCGAAGCGGGCATTACCAACGCCGGGGCCTATATGCGGAAAATGGCCCTGAACGGCTATATCCTCCATGTAGACCTTGCCCCGGTCAAGGAGCTTGTGTCCTTACAGCGGCGGTGCGCCAACAATCTCAATCAGGTGGCCGTCCATGCCAACACCTTCGGCGTGTACCCGGAGGAGATCGCCGGGCTCCAGCGGGACTATGAAAAGCTCTGGGGGCAGGTGTCCGATGTTCTCATGGAGCTGTCTGCGCTGGTAGAAAAATAATTTGGAGGGGTGCGGCCTTTATGGTCTGCACCCCTTCTTTTCCTATTATGTACTATTTCTTTTCACCTCATTATTGCCATTATATAAAAAGCAAATTATAATAAGGTTTGTAAACAATTCGGGATTTCAGGAGGTATTTCTATGAAAAGGGTATTGGCATTATTTTTGGTATTGATTTGTATGTTGTCATTAGTTGCTTGTGATAAAGCAACTGGTAGTGGAGAACCTGTAAGGAGTGGTGATGTTTCAGATATGCCTGAGATTGATAAAAATGTTTTTGGTGAAAAAGAGCAGACACAGCAAGCGATTATTGAAAGTATAAGTGGAACAATTACTCGTATAGATGAAGATAAAATTTATGATTTGACCGAAGAAGAAGTAAAAACAATCGCAGACATTATTGAAAATGGCACTTGGCATACAGAAGGGACTGCCGAATGTGCCAATGATTGCAAACTTATAATTGATGAAAGAACATATTATTATCATTCGGAATGTGGAACATTCAATGACAAAGCGAACAATCAGAACTTACCTGTAACGGCTGAAGAGAAAGAAAGTATAAATGTAATACTAGCTCAATATATAACACTTGGTTTAGAGTAATTCATGCGATTATCTTTAAGGCTGTTTTGTTTAGAAACAGACCTAAAAATACCAGCTTATCGCTTCGTTTTGGCCCCGCTTCGGCGGGGCATTTTTAATACCTCGGGCCAACTTGGCCCGAGGTGCCGGGACAAGATTTACTAACCGTCTGCAACATTGTTGCCCCTGCGCCTACATGGTAAAATATAGGTAGAAAGATGATAGAAAGGGGTTGAACCAATGAGACTGATACTTAAACTGATCGCCGCACCGCTTATCCTGTTCCTGACCGTCCTTGTGGCTGTCCTGCTGTTCCTGTTCTCGCTGTCATCCTTCCTCCTGACAGCGGCCTCGGTCATCATGGCTCTGCTGGGCGTGGGACTGTTCTTCATCAGCTATCCGGTGGGCGGCGTCATTTATCTGGTGATTGCGTTCCTGCTTTCCCCCTATGGCTTGCAGGCCGTGGCGGGCGCTGTCATCACGGGGCTGGACAGCCTGAACCTGTCTCTGCGCCAGTTCATCACAAGCTGACAGCCTCGGGCCAAGTTGGCCCGAAGTGACACGGATTGACGGCGGCTCGGTGGGGCCGCCGTTCTCTATGAAGGGAGGGATTTTCTCTGGCAACGACCACCTTACTGCAACGCCACGCCAACGAGGGCGAGAGCATAGCAGAGGCCATCCGTGACTGTCTGGACTACGGGAAAAATCCTGAAAAGACAGAGAGCGGGAAATACATATCCGCTTATGAGTGCGACCCGGCCACGGTGGCCGCCGAGTTCCTTTTGGCAAAGGCCAGCTACAAGGCCATGACGGGCCGGGAGCAAAAGAAGGGCGAAGATGTGCTGTGCTATCAGATCCGCCAGTCCTTCTATCCGGGAGAGATTACCCCGGAAGAAGCGAACCGAGTCAGCTATGAGCTGGCTATGCGCTGGACGAAGGGCCGCCATGCCTTCATCGTCACGACCCATACGGACAAAGAGCACATTCACTCACACATCTACTACAACTCCACAACCCTTGACTGTTCCCGAAAATTCCGCAACTTCTGGGGCTCGTCCTTCGCTCTGCGGCGACTCTCTGACCGCCTGTGTCTGGAAAATGGATTGTCTATTGTGGAAAATCCAAAGCCCCGGAGCAAGGGCAAGTTTCGCAATTATGGGGAATGGCTGGCTGGGCGGAAAAGGCCGCTGACCTATCAGGACAGGCTGCGGGCCGCCATTGATACCGCCCTTGCCAAGAGGCCCGCCGACTTCCCGGAATTTCTTTCCCTGATGGAGCAGGCGGGATATGAGGTCAAGCAGCGTCGGGGAGCAGTCAGTTTCCGGGCTCCCGGTCAGGAACGGTTTACCCGTCTGCGTTCTGATACCCTCGGAGACGGCTACGGCGAAGCGGATATACGGGCTGTCCTATCCGGCTCCCGCCAGCGGCCCGGCCAGTCTCGCCAGAAGGTCAGTCTTGCTATTGATATTCAATCCCGGCTTCAAGGGAAAGGCCCCGGCTATGAACGGTGGGCCAAGGTGTTCAATCTCAAACAGATGGCCGCCTCCCTTGCTTACTTGCAGGACAACGGCCTGACGGACTATGAACAGTTGGAGCAGAGAGCCACGGCGGCGACGGAGCGTTTTCACAAGCTGTCCGACCAAATCAAAAGCACCGAGGCGGCCCTCCATACCAACATGGAATTGAAGGCGGCAACGGTGCAGTATGCCAAGACCCGGCCTGTCTTTGAGAAGTACAAGGCCAGTAAATACAGCAAAAAGTTTCTTGCGGAGCATGAGGCGGATATTGAGCTTTATCGGGCGGCTTGTGCTGACTTCAAGCGCATTTTGGACGGCGGCAAGCTCCCCAAGATAGACACACTCAAAGAGGAAGGCCGCAAGCTGGGCGAGCAGAAAAAGAAGCTCTACGCCGAGTACCGTAAGGCCAAGGCGGATATGCAGGAGGTCACAACCATCAAGGCCAACATTGACTATCTGCTGGGCTACTCGGAGCCGGGCAGAAAGAAGGAACAGGAGCGTTAGGGACTGTGACACATAAGGAGCGAAGCGACGCTACCACTTCGGGACAAGTTGGCCCGAAGCGCCGGGTTTGGGGAGGCTCCCCAACAAGCAAATTTTTGCGTTCTGGCCGCAAGGCCGGAATGTCAAAAATAGCTTCTGTGGCCACAGAAGCATTGCTTGCCATTTAGCGGCACCCTTGAAAAGCCCCTTAAAAACGAGAAAAACGAAGGCCCTCTTACTTGACCTCCGTTTCTCTGGCTTTTTGTAGTCCCTCTGCTGTGGCCTCCATGACCGTCAATTCCTTTTCGTCCATTGTATTGAGCAGCCTGTCAATATGCTGGCGGCAGTCGCTTTCGCCGTTCTGCCTGTCAGGATAAAAGAACTGGTCTACGGAAATGTCCAACAGGGTGACGATTTGGTAAAAGGTGTTCAGGCTCGGATGCTGGCCCCGGTTCTCAAAATACATGATGGAACGAGGGGTACGGTCTACGAGCTGTGCAAGGTATTCCTGTGTCCAGCCTTTCGCCTCTCTCTTGCGCTTGATCTCCCGGCCTAATGCGTGGAAGTCAAGCCGTCTGGTGTCTTGGTACATTCTCATATCACCCCTATATTATTTTACATTTCGGGTTTGACTATGAGAACGAAACACGATTTTATGTTTTAGTAGTATTTTATTGCCCGTCGGCAAGGTTGCCGATGTTACACGGACAAGGTATAATAACAGAAAGAAAATTTGAAAACTACACTTTAATCACAAAAATCTATGATACGCTATCTTTGGAGGTGTTATTATGCAAAGGATTTTAGTCGTTGAGGACGATTTTGATATTCAAGAACTTTTACAGAATTTTTTACAAGAAGCAGGATATGAAGTAGCTGTTGCAAATGATGGTGTCGAGGCACTATCTTTGTTTTCGGGGCAACGATATGACTTGATTATATTGGACATTTTGCTTCCCAAAATTGACGGTTATGGTGTCTGTGAGTTGATACGAAAGCAATCGGATGTTCCCATTATTATGCTGACTGCATTGAGCGGTGAGGAAGATCAAATCAGGGGATTGGATTTGCAGGTGGATGACTATATTACAAAGCCTTTTTCTATGCCAATCTTACTTCGCAAAATTGCAGCTGTACTTCGGCGTAGCAAGCGGGGAGAAGATGAAAAGCCTCAAATCATCACTTATGGCAATTTACTTTTGAACTGTGATAGTTATGCCGCCACCGTGGATGGATCTGATTTTGAACTGACGCAAAAAGAGTTTGAAATATTGCGGGAACTGCTGACCCATCAAGGCCGGATATTGACCCGCCAGAACTTATTAGATAAGCTGTGGCGATTTGATTTTTATGGGGATGAGCGAGTTGTTGATACCCATATCAAAAACTTACGCAAGAAGCTGGGGATAGATTTCATTCAAACGATCAGAGGGGTGGGATATAAAGTTGATAAAGAAAATTAAAGGCAGTCTGTTTATAAAAGTTTTTATCACTACTGCTATCCTATTGACAGGGGTGAGCTTTCTGGTTTACTTGATTTTAGCTTGGTACACCCCGAAAACATATTCTAATACCCTTAATGCAACATTAGATGAACAAACAAAAATATTCATTTCAGAAATATCGCAAATGCCCATGGAAGAAACAGGGGGTATTTTTGATAACTTTCTTGATTATCAGAATGTAGACCGAATGGAACTGTTTGAAGAAAATGGTAATAGAATAAATCTTCCAACGGAACGAAGTGCTGATAATGATGTTGTTATAGAAACAAAGGCTTGGGGAAATGAAGATAATAATGCACCTATTATATCCAATAGTTATACGGTTTCATTTCTTGGCAAAAATACAAACTACACTTTAGTTGTTTATGGAGCGGCGGGGCAAGTAGCAGAACTGCAAAGAGCATTTCAAAAAGTGTTTCCGTTACTTGCATTTATAGTGTTTTGCGTATCACTGGTTACTGGTTGGATTTTTTCACACCTTATTACTAAACCCGTACTGAAAATAAGCCGTATTTCTAAAGAAATGTCCGAATTACAATTTGAATGGCAATTAGATGAACAACGGACTGACGAACTGGGAATATTGGCAAAGAGCCTTAACTATTTATCGCAGAAGCTCAATGTAACTTTGAATGACTTACAGGCAGCAAATAGAAAACTGGAACTTGATATAGAACATGAAAAGGCATTAGAACAAGCTCGCACGAATTTCTTTTCAGCGGTGTCTCACGAATTGAAAACGCCTATCACGATTATCAAAGGGCAATTAGAGGGCATGCTCCTTGGTATTGGACCCTATAAAGACCATGAAAGATACTTGACAAGGTCGCTGGAAATTACAAACACGCTTGAAACAATGGTGCAAGATATATTGACAATTTCGCGGTTAGAAACTGCGGGGGCCGATTTCAAGAAAGACCACTTGGATTGTGTGCAAATTATCAAAGCCTATTTGAACGAAACAGCGGATTTGATTGCAGAAAAAGATTTACAAATACACCTTGATATACTGCCATCTGCTTTCATAAACGGAAATAAGATGTTGGTAGAAAAGGTTTTTTCAAATCTAATTGGAAACGCAATCAAGTATTCCCCACAAAGAGCGGATATTTGGATTTCCGTACTTATGAAACATGAGCAGATAGTATTTTCTGTTGAAAATGCAGGGGTGCATATACCAGAAAATAGTATTCCCAGATTGTTTGATGCGTTCTATCGCGTGGAGCAGTCAAGAAGCCGAAAGACTGGAGGAAGTGGACTTGGACTGTATATTGTGCAGGAAATACTACACCAGTATGGAAGTGAATGTACGGTTTGCAATACGCAAGCTGGGGTAAAGTTCTCTTTTATAATTTGAAAGATATGGAAAAGCGGTGGGTAATCAACCCGCCGCTTTTCAACTACACATAAATCACAAACTAATCCCAAATGTATCACAAAAGGTAGTGGTATCCTTTATATATATTCAAAGAAAGGATGGTGTTTATTTTATGAGCACAAAAAAACTACTTACATTAGCTCTCGGAAGTGCATTGCTTGTGGGGTGGGTAGCTGGGTGTAGTTCATCAGTGAATATTCCTTCCGATAACAACACTACGAAAAATGTTTCCTATCAGGCACAAACCGTTTCTGATACGGAAAATGCGGCGAACGATTCTACTACAGCAGAACTGCCTGGTGGAAGTGTGGACTACTCCATATATGAACCTTACGGCTTGAGCTATGATCAGGAGAATTATTATTTTACCTATAATGGGAATGTAGTGAGATTTTTTAATGACCCCATAGCTGGAGCGAGTTTCACGAATTTCTTTTCTGGAACGGTGGATATTGAGGCAGACCGGGACGAAGAAAATAACCTTGTTGGTATTAAAGAGTGTTCCAAAGAAAATTATGACCGTCATACCCAAAAGCATAATAACTTTAATCCCACTGATACATCATTGAGTACTGTACAAAAGGGAGAATCTACTCCCCAACTTTGGCTTAAAGACTATGCAGACTATGGCATTACCTACAACGAGCAGAGCGGCGGTTGGTATTATAATAATCAGAGAATTAAGATATTATTGGACAGTGAACAGGCTGTTGTTTACACTGATGAAGAAAATGGAGTATGTGTTACTATTTCAAGGGATGGCAACCATCAAATTTCAGAAATTAAAGAAATATCTGAAACAGATGCACAATCACTCATGCTAAAGAATAATCCTATTGGAGAAGATTACACCTCGCAGGAATAATTTCTGCTTTCATAATCAGCCGAGCGATGGCAAAAGACGGAGGTGACCTGTATGAAAAAGATTCTATCACTCATTTTAACATTGTTTTGTGTATTAAGTCTTGTTGGCTGTGGGCGTTCTATGGACGACATCATAAAGAATGAGTCCAGCATTACCGGCGTTGTGGAAGAAGTTTATAACAACTCCATACTTATTTCCATCCAGACAGACGCTTACCCTTACGGAGCATATTGCGATGTTTCTTTGGATGCAGAGAACAAAGATGACATGGTTGATTTCAACATTGGTGATGAAGTCATTGTCTATTACGATGGTAACATTGCAGAGAGCTATCCATTACAGATCAATACGGTGTATGCGATTTCTTTGAAAGATCCAGCTAACTGAAGTAAAAATAAGCGTTTTCCAGTTCTGGTACTTGTAGCGTAATTCAAGAGTAAAGACTGCCGCACGACGGCAAAAGAAAAAAAGCCGTCGTACAGCAGACATATCTCCATGCGCCCATGAAGCGGCGGCTTTGATTTTCAGAGCCGCCGCTTCTCTTTGGATATTCAGTAACCCCACGGCGGCCCATAGGAGGGTGTCGCCGTGTCCATCTTACTTTCTCACAATTCCCATGACCTTCACCAGCTAAAAAAAGCGTAGCTCCCCCTCCGGGACAGTCTGGCTATGAAGGTACAATATATCAGTACAATTATGATAATGTAATTTCATGCGTCTGCATAGCGTCTTGCTGTGCGGGCGCATTTCTTTTGCTTTGCTTCGGGCCAATTTGGCCCGAAGTCCAGCCCCGGTGCCGTTCTCCTCCGGCCTTCGTTTCGATCACTTGTCAACACCCAACACCGAAACGGAGGTACACAATGAAAGAAATCAATTTGCGGGATTTTTACCCGTGGTATAAAGTGGATGTCATTATCGAAGTCACCGAAGAAGTTGCGGAAGAATTGCTGGCAGGTCAGCGGTACATAAAAGCCAGCCGCCGCCGTGTCTACCGCAACAAGGCGCACTATTCGCTGGATGCCGAGGACGGTATCGAATATTTTGCCTGCTTCTCCAATCCCTCCCCGCAGGAGCTGATTGAGCGCATGGAGCGGTTTGAACAGCTCTGTCACGCTCTGAACAGTTTGCCGGACGCACAGGGCCAGCGGGTGTTTGAGCACTATCTACTGGGCCATTCGGTCAAGGCGATTGCCGCAGCCGAAGGTGTGACAGAAAGGGCTATCACCGCCGCTATCCAGCGGGGCTTGGAGAACATGAAAAAATATTTGAAAAATGTTCTGTGAGCCTATTCCTTTTTCCTTTCAAACTGACACGGTTAATGAGAGGAAAAACAATCCTCCCACAACTGAATAGCGGGCAGCTTGGAGTACCCAGCAGGGAGCCGGGCGGCAGGTACGCAAAGACTTTTCCGTAAGGGAAACGAGCGATCACTACCCATGCCGCAGGTGGGGACGAGCCATCCCCACGGCCACGATCTGCAACGGGCCGCAAGGGATAAGCTGGCGGCTTATCCGCTCCGATTTGCCCCACAACCCAGCGGGGGTGCTGGCTGGAATATCCGTTGTCTTGCGACAGGCCGAACATACAGAGCCAGCGCCCCAGCTTTATCAGAAAGAAGGTTTTGACCATGTACGAGGAATGGAGCAATAACGCTTGCGTGGCTATGTCATCAAGGCGATGGAAAACTGCGGCTTCAAGTCAAAGGACATTCGGCAGGTGCTTACCGAGCTCTACGAGGTCTTTGACTTCTGCGCCGTTGAAGAAGCAGCGGATTATTTTGAAAACTGGCAGTCCTGACCTCGGGCCAACTTGGCCCGAAGCGTGGAGAAAGACGAAAGGGCGGCACCATTCTCTTGGTGCCGTTCTTTTGTGTTTCCCCACCGAGACAATGCGGGAAATATGCTGGCAGTCAATCCACTTTGAAAAGGAGGCTTCTATGGTGCAATCCGTTACTTATCAGAGCGAAACCAAAACCGTCCCTTTTCAGGGGAAAACCATTGTGCTGGAGAGTCTTACGCCGGTACTTTCCCCCAAGGAAAAGGAGAAACGGAAAAAAGAAATTGAACGCTGTTTGTATGAGGTATTTAGCAAATACCGGGTGACCGGGGACAAACGGCACTAACGCTCCACAACATTGTTGTCCGGGGCTATCAATGGTATAATATACTTGTAGGTTGGTAGCTCCATTCCCACAGGAAAGGAGCCCAACATGAATATTAGAGAAGATGTAATTTATGCGAGACAGTCGGTAGACCGCAAGGACAGTATCAGCATTGAGAGCCAGATTGATTTCTGCAAGTATGAGTTGAAGGGAGGCAGTTGCCGGGTTTTCAAGGACAAGGGCTATTCGGGAAAGAATACCGACAGGCCCGAGTTCCAAAAGCTCCTTGGCGAGATCCGCAAGGGCAAGGTTCGCCGGGTAGTCGTTTACAAGCTGGACAGAATAAGCCGCTCCATTCTGGACTTCGCAAATATGATGGAGCTGTTTCAGGAATACGATGTGGAGTTTGTTTCCTCCACGGAGAAGTTCGACACCTCGACCCCAATGGGCCGGGCCATGCTGAATATCTGTATCGTGTTCGCCCAGCTTGAACGGGAGACAATTCAGAAGCGTGTTACAGACGCTTACTATTCCCGGTGCCTGAAAGGCTTTCACATGAGCGGCCAAGCCCCCTATGGCTTTGAATTGGAGCCTACGGTGGTAGAGGGTATCCGCACAAAGATGATGGCGGCTGACCCCGTGGCCGCTAACCATGTTCGTCTGATGTTTGAAATGTACGCCGAGCCGGAAACCTCCTTTGGAGATATTACCCGGTATTTTGAGGAACAGGGTATCAAGATTTATGGGAAGTCATTGACACGCCCCTTCTTATCCCAGCTACTCCGAAACCCGGTCTATGCACAGGCCGATTTGGAAATGTACGAGTTTTTCAAAAGTCGGGGTGCGGTGGTAGTTAATGACGCCACCGACTTCGCCGGGACAAATGGCTGCTATCTCTATCAGGGCCGGGATGTGAAGGAGGACAAGGACAAGAGCCTGAAAGATCAGATACTTGTGATTGCTCCCCATGAGGGCTTTGTACCCTCCGACATTTGGTTACGGTGCCGCAAGAAGCTGATGACAAACATTACCTTCCAGAACGGGCGCAAGGCCCGGAACACTTGGCTGGCCGGGAAAATCAAATGTGGGAAATGCGGGTACGCTCTCAAAACGACCCATAATCCCTCCGGCTATGAATACCTTCGCTGTTCCAAACGGGCCGACCACAAGGGCTGTCCGGGGTGCGGCACACTCCGCAAGAATGAGTTTGAACAGTTTATTTTCACCGCTATGGGAGAAAAGTTCCGGGAGTTCAAGCTACTCCGGGGCGGCGAAGAAAAGGCCAACCCGAAGATCACCGCCTATCAGGTGGAGCTCGCACAGGTTGAAGCCGAGATTGAAAAACTGCTTGATACGCTGACCGGGGCCAACGCCACCTTGCTTGCCTACGCTAACAAGAAAATCGAGGACTTGGACAACCGCCGCAAAACGCTGTCCAAGGCGATTGCAGACCTGTCCGTTGAAACGCTGTCCTCCCAGCAGATTGAATTGTTGTCCGGGTATCTGGACGATTGGGAAAACATCAGCTTTGAGGACAAAAGGAAAGCCGCTGACGGCCTGATTTCATCAATCAGCGCAACCAGCGACTATGTAAAGATAGAGTGGAAAATATGACCTATTTTCCACTCCATCAAACCACTTGTTTCTTTATACCGCTTGTAGCCCCTTGTAAACCGTTGCTTGACACTTTTTCAACTACAGTCAGAATACAAAAACAAATTAATAGAGTAAATAGCATATTAAGTCCTTGAAATTCCAATATTCCACTTTCCGTAAAAGCAAAACAATATGGAAATTCAGAGATCAAAGCAAAAATTAACAATCTGATTGCATAGTTCTTTTTTGAATGCGTATATTGATATCCTTCAACAAGAAAGTAACACATTACAATTGCTGTAAAATATCCCAAATCTATAAAAAGCTCTGACCATAATTTTCCTGACTTCATAAAAATCGTTGATATATGATTCAACAACATTAAAAACATAGCAATATACTTAATAGCATCCCGATTAAGTATTTTATATTTATCCATCATACCATTTCCACCTTTTGTACGAATCTCCGCTTTTTTAATAAAAGCAACATGTCACACATATCTTTACCCTGTGGGAAAAACCTGTAACATATTTTAATTTCTCTAAAAACAGACTCCAAGAGAATAAATTTAAATGCTTATCGACTTAACACAGCAAGCCACAATATCTTGAAAAAGTCCGGTTT
>ERZ827150.3418-NODE-3418-length-15453-cov-2.972399_pt1 | contig 15453 bp, 7 predicted proteins | sample MGYA00519779_ERZ827150 | MGnify/ENA primary metagenome ERZ827150 (study PRJEB31778, sample SAMEA3449267) | human gut metagenome | biome: human gut; feature: human-associated habitat; material: faeces | place: United Kingdom | collected 2010/2012 ...
CCCGAATATCGCTACTGTGCAGACTTCGGAAGGGGTGGCCGATAAAATTTATTATTTACCGGTTACTCCTGAATATGTAGAAGAAGTCTTCAAAAAAGAACGGCCTGATGGTATTCTGCTTTCTTTTGGGGGACAGACTGCATTGAATTGTGGTGTCGAATTGTATCAGAAAGGCATCCTTGAAAAATATGATGTGCAGGTATTGGGTACTCCTGTGCAGGCGATTATCGATACGGAGGACCGGGAGATTTTTGCCAATAAATTACGCGAAATAGATGTAAAAACTCCTCGTAGTATTGCTGCCAATAGCATGGAAGAAGCCATCGCTGCTTCGAAAGAACTCGGTTTTCCGATAATTGTACGTGCTGCCTACACCTTAGGAGGTTTGGGTTCAGGATTTTGTTCCGATGAAGAAGAACTTCGTAAATTGGCTGCCAGTGCTTTCTCTTATTCGCCTCAGGTGTTGATCGAAGAATCTTTGAAAGGTTGGAAAGAAGTAGAATATGAAGTTGTCCGTGATCAGTACGATAACTGTATCACCGTATGCAATATGGAAAATTTCGATCCACTGGGAATTCATACCGGTGAAAGTATCGTAGTGGCTCCTTCTCAGACTTTGAGTAACAGTGAATATCATAAACTTCGGGCTATCGCTATCAAGATTATTCGTCACATCGGAATTGTCGGAGAATGTAATGTTCAGTATACCCTGGACCCGAACTCTGAAGATTACCGGGTGATCGAGGTGAATGCCCGTTTGTCCCGTTCCAGTGCTTTGGCTTCGAAAGCGACGGGTTATCCCCTGGCTTTCGTAGCTGCCAAATTAGGATTGGGATACGGTTTACATGAGATTAAAAATTCTGTTACAAAAGTGACTACCGCTTGTTTCGAACCGGCTTTGGATTATGTCGTTTGTAAAATTCCGCGCTGGGATTTGAATAAGTTCGAAGGAGTGTCCAAGCTGATCGGATCCTCTATGAAGAGCGTCGGAGAAATTATGGCTATCGGACGTACTTTTGAAGAAGCGATACAAAAAGGACTCCGGATGGTGGGACAAGGTATGCACGGATTTGCCGGAAATAAGATTGAAATCCCGGATATCGATGAAGAATTGGTGAATCCCACGGATAAACGGGTTTTTGCTATCGCCGAAGCTTTCGACAGAGGATACGATGTGGATAAAATACATGAGATGACACGTATCGATAAATGGTTTTTGGAGAGGTTACAAAATATCCATTATCTGAAAAATGAGCTGAATAAATATTCGACCATTACAGGAGTGAGTTCTGTTCTGCTTCGGAAAGCAAAACAAATGGGATTTTCAGATTTTCAGATCGGACGTCTGACAATCAAAGACGATCGGCTGACTGCTCATCAAAAAATGCTGGAAGTGCGTGAATATCGGAAAGGATTGGGAATTTTACCTTGTGTTAAACAGATAGATACGTTGGCCGGAGAATATCCGGCAATGACTAATTACCTGTATGTGACCTATAATGGGACGGAAAACGATATTCAGTATGAACATGACGGCCGGTCGGTCATTGTACTGGGTTCCGGAGCCTATCGGATCGGTAGTAGCGTAGAATTCGACTGGTGTGGGGTCAGTGCTTTGAATACGATCAATAAGATGGGATACTGTTCTGTGATGATTAATTATAATCCGGAGACGGTGAGTACGGATTACGATACCTGCGATCGTCTTTATTTCGACGAATTGTCTTTCGAGCGTGTGATGGATATTGTAGAGCTGGAAGAACCGAGGGGAGTGATTGTTTCTACCGGTGGACAAATTCCGAATAACCTGGCGATGCGTCTGAACGGTCAGCATGTCAATATTTTAGGTACATCGGCAGAATCTATCGACCGGGCCGAAGACCGTCAGAAATTTTCCACGATGTGTGATCATCTGGGTATCGATCAACCCCGCTGGAAAGAATTGACTAGTCTGGAGGATATTTATACGTTTGTCGATGAGGTCGGATTTCCTTTGTTGATTCGTCCTTCATATGTCCTTTCCGGAGCTGCAATGAATGTTGTATCCAATAGGGAAGAATTGGTTCATTTTCTCGAACTAGCTGCTGAAGTATCTAAAGATCATCCGGTTGTGGTGACCGAATTTATCGAACAGGCTAAAGAAGTAGAGATAGACGCTGTAGCTCAGCATGGAGAAATAAAAGCCTATGCCATTAGTGAACACGTAGAGTTTGCCGGCGTACATTCCGGAGATGCTACGATTGTCTTTCCGGCACAAAAACTATACGTGGAAACCATGCGGCGGATTAAAAGGATTGCCCGTGCTATTGCGAAAGAACTGAATATTTCCGGGCCTTTCAATATGCAATTCCTGGCCAAAGACAACGATATCAAAGTGATCGAATGTAATCTGCGTGCTTCGCGGAGTTTTCCGTTCGTATCGAAAGTTTTGAAATATAACTTTATCGAAATGGCAACCCGGATTATGTTGGGTGAACATGTAGCCGAATTGAATAAATCGGTTTTCGATTTGGATTATGTCGGAGTCAAAGCTTCTCAATTTTCGTTTGCCCGTTTGTTAAAGGCCGATCCGGTGTTAGGAGTGGATATGTCGTCTACCGGAGAGGTGGGATGTATCGGTGAAAACTATTACGAAGCTATCTTAAAGAGTATGATTTCTGTAGGTAACCGGATTCCTGAAAAGAATATTCTGATTTCTTCGGGCCCCAGCCGTTCAAAAGTGGAATTACTCAATTCTACAAAAATGCTCATTGCCAAAGGATATCATATTTTTGCAACAGCAGGTACGGCTAAGTTCTTTGAGGTAAACGGTATTCGTGTCACCATCCTTCATTGGCCCGACGAAGAGAAAGAACCGAATATTATGGACTACCTGCGGAATAAAAAAATAGATATGGTGATTAACATTCCGAAGAATCATACAAAACGGGAATTGGATAACGGTTATAAAATTCGTCGGGCTGCCGTGGATTATAATATCCCTCTGATTACCAATGCTCGTCTGGCCAGTGCTTTCATTTATGCCATCTGTAAAGTCGACCGGCAAGATATAGCGATCAAAAGCTGGGACGAATACAAATAATGTTGTAAAGGGTATCGGGACTTCTATCCCGATCGTGGCGAAGAATTTTCGGATGGCAGAGGGCCAAAGGAGATCCTTCGCTTTGTATTGGTTTATTTCAACCATCTTTTCATGGTTTGTCCTTGACACGGCATAACGTTGTTTCCGCATCGCTATATGCGAATTTAAAGCTTTTTTTTAGAATACCAGGCTGTAGATATAAACCAGCATGGAAAAAATCGATACGATTATGTCACGATTCTAAATAATTTGATATTTTTAGGCGGTTTAAATTTGATTATGCCTGGTAAAAAGATAGAAATTTCGGATGATTGCTTGATGAAACAACTGAAACTTAAGTCGTATAGGGCTTTTGAAGTGGTTTTTAATCGTTATTATGCGGGATTATATCGTTTTGCTTTGGCTTATCTGATGAATCGTGAATTAGCGGAAGATGTGGTTCAGGAAGTGTTTTGTTCGCTCTGGACTTCTTCGCTTTCAATTCCCGAAAGTACCCATCTGAAAAGTTATCTTTATGCTTCTGTAAAACATGCTTGTCTGGATTATTTTAAACATTTACAGGTGATAGACATCAATCAGGATAAATTGACAGAAGCTTTGATTTTTTCCAGGACAATAGAATATGAAGATAATGAGGATTTATTGGAAAAGGTGAAAGCATGTCTGGATAAATTACCTGAGCAACAAAGACGGGTATTGGAATTAAAAGTATTCCGCGATATGAGTTATCGTGAGATAGCAGAAACATTGAATATTTCAGAATTGACAGTCCACACCCACATAAAGAGAGCATATAAATTTATACGGAGTTCTTTGCCTTTGCTCTATTGTTTCCTGAAATATTGGGAGCAATTATAGAATTTTTATTTTTTTTCTAAAAAAATTTCGTTTTTGTACCCTGATTTAAAAAATACTCGTCTTTATATAAAGAGAGTGTGAAAAATTATGAAAATTGATTGGAAAATTATAAGAAATTGGGCTTTGGGAGAAGCTTCAGAAAAAGAAAAACAAGAAGTGGAGAGATGGGGGGAGATGGGAGAAGAAAACCGGAATTTTCTCGAAGATACTTATAACTATTATTGTGAAGAAAGTATGGTAGAGAATCCTTCTCCGGAAAATATGAAACGTGTTTGGAGAAAATTGGATCCTTACAGGCAGATGAGAAGACGTCGGATGAGGCAGATGAGTTTGGTTGCCGCCAGTGTGATTCTTGGGATTGGAATATTTTGGGGAGATCATTTTTTCTCCGGGGTAAAAATGGAGAAAACTTTTTCAAGAACGATTCCTGTACGGTTGATAACCTCAGACGGTATTCAGCATGATCTGAATAAAGGTACATTGAAAGATTCTTTAAAAGTTGGTTTTAAGAATGAAATTTCAGAGGGATTGCAACTCGGTACTGTCATTCAGAAGAAAGAAATTATTGTTCCGCGTTGTGGAGAATATCGATTGGTTCTGTCCGATGGGACACGGATATACCTGAATGCCGAATCGTCCCTTCGTTTTCCGGATGTTTTTGGGGATGAACGAAAAGTATATTTGACGGGAGAAGCCTATTTTGAAGTTACACAGGATAGTCTGCGTCCCTTTTTGGTGGAATTTGAAGGAGCCTGCGTTAAGGTGTTGGGAACGCAATTTAATGTAAGAGCATATCCGACGGGCCCTTCTTTCACGACATTGGTTTCCGGTTGTGTGAAAATAGTGCATAAAAATCAGGTTTTGCAGTTGGAACCTGGTCAGCAGTGTGAAGTAAGAGAAGAGAAGATGTTGTTGCATAATGCGGATTTGATGACTGTTTTAGCTTGGAAAAACGGGGAATTCATTTTTAAGGATGTTGCTTTGGAAACTATAATGGATGAACTAGCCCGTTGGTATGATATGCAAGTGGACTATGAAACGGAAGATTTGAAAAAAATGCGGTTTTACCTTTATGTGGAGCGAAGTGAAAACCTCGAAGAAGTGCTGCAGAAAATAGCTTTGACAAACCAGGTAAAATACCGGGTTAATGGAAAGAAAATCATTATACAGAGATAAAAAACACGAAAAGTGTTGACCCCACTTTTCGTGTAAAACCTGCTAATAATATTAACAAGTTGTATTAATTCTACAAAACTATGAAAAAAAAACGAAGATTATACTTCGGTAATCTGCCGAAGTATAGAATTTTTAAACTCAAACCATTTATTTTCTTGATTTTGAGTGTCTTTTATTTCGGACAGTTATTTGGACAAAGAGATAATCCGAAAATAACATTCAATTTTCAACGGGCTCCGTTTTTCAAGGTCATAGAGAATATCCGGCAGCAAATTCCTTATGAATTTGTATTTAATTCAGAGGATGTCCGCTCTTTGAACAACATTACCCTTTCCCTGAAAGAGGTTACTTTACAACAGGCATTGGATGCCCTGTTGGAAGGTTCCGGTATGGAATATGTGATTGAACAAAAAACAGTGGTAATTAAAAAGAAGGTAAATTCTCCGTCAGAAAAATCAAAATCGATTTTATTGAAGGGATTTGTTACTGATCGCCAGAAACATCCATTACCGGGAGTAACGGTAAAATTGATAGATATGATGTTGGGGACTTCTACCAATCATAAAGGTTATTTTTCCATTCAACTTCCGTTGGAGCGGGGAACACTTGAGTTTTCTTTTATAGGATATGTTTCACAGAAAGTGAATTTTACAGAACGAACGACAGATACACTTCGGATTGTGATGGAAGAGTTGATTGTAGGGATGGAAGAAGTTGTGGTAACCGGCTATCAGAAAGTCGATAAGCGGCGTTCTACCAGTGCTATTACCTCGGTGAAGGCTTCGGATGTATTGGTCCCCGGAATGAGTAGTATTGACCAGGCTTTGGAAGGAAGGATTCCCGAACTGATGTTAATTACCAATTCCGGTGAAGTGGGTGCAACTCCCAGGATACGGGTACGCGGAACTTCAACTCTGATTGGTAACCGTGAACCTTTGTGGGTACTGGATGGTTTTATTATGCATGATCCGGTGAATGTCAGTGTGGAGGATTTGAATAATCCGGATTATATCAATATTGTCGGAAATGCGATTGCCGGAATAAATCCTCAGGACATAGACCGGATCGATGTGTTGAAGGATGCTTCGGCGACAGCACTTTACGGAACTAAGGCTGCCAATGGCGTGATTGTCGTAACAACAAAAAAAGGTTCTATTGGACCTGCCCGTTTTTCCTATAACCATACATCGAAATTGACCCGCCGTCCCCGGTATTCGGACCGGAGCATAAATCTGATGGATTCCCGGGAACGGGTACAGTTCGGAAAAGAATTGAGCGATTTACATTATCAGTTTCCGTCGAATATGCCTAAAGTCGGATATGAAGGAGCTTTGTACCGTTATTATTCCGGTCTGACTGATTATGCTGGTTTTAAACAGGAAGTGTTGCGTTATGAGACAGTCAATACCGATTGGTTCGATATTTTGACTCAGGATGCCTATTCCCATGACCATACCTTCGGGGTGTCCGGAGGATCGGAAAGTATGCGTTATTATGTTTCGTTAGGAGCCAACTTCGAGGATGGGGTATCGAAAACAACAAAAACGGAACGGTATACGGCAATGGTAAACCTGGATATTAATTTTTCACCGAAAATAAGGGCTAATTTTTCTTTAAACGGGAATATTCAGCGGAAAAATCACCTGATGCCTGATATTGATGCGATGGATTATGCTTATAATACTTCCCGGGCTATTCCGTGTTATGATGAAGACGGTTCTTTATTTTATTATGATGCTATTGGTTATGGAGGAAGTAATGTAAGTCATAAACAGTTCAGATATAATATTCTGAATGAAATCAGAAATAGTTCTAATGATTACCGGGGAAGTACTTTAGGGGCGAATCTGACTTTGCGTTACAACATCCTGGAAGACCTGGAGCTTTCCGTTGCTGGAAATTATATGCACAGCAGCACTTTACAGGAGCAATGGTGGGGGGAAAAAAGCCATTATATAGCCCGCTTGAAAAATGCCGAATATGAAGAACTTGGAAAAACGGGAGATGCAGGGAATTGTATTTTACCTTATGGAGGTATACTGAACACCAATAATTCGGAACAAGATTCTTATACTTTCCGAACTCAGGTGGAATACCGGAAGATGTTCGGGGAAAATCAGCAACATTTGGCATCTGTGATGGGAGGTTTTGAATTGAACGGAAGTACTTCCAGGAGTATTGCGGATGAGAACAGAGGATTTGTGAAAGAACGGGGATTGCAGTTCATTGACAATGTGAATCTGGAGGATTATCCGCACTACCAGACCTGGATCAATAAAAATCACCGGTCATTGTTACATGGTATCAACCATGAGATTTCAGGTTACCTGACATTAAGTTACAGCTATAAAGATTATTTCACCTTAAATGCCAACGGACGTTTTGATGCTTCCAATAAATTCGGAAGCCGTAGTAATGAAAAATTCCTCCCTATCTGGTCGGTTTCGGGAATGTGGAATCTGAAAGAAACATTTATGAAGCATGCAGATTTTATTTCAAATATGCGTTTAAGGACTTCTTACGGAATACAGGGAAATATGTTGGAAGACCAGAGTCCGAACCTGATACTGAGACAAGGGACAATTAATCCGATGTATAATGAAAATATTTCAACTGTAGCCCGTTATCCGAATCCGAATCTGAAATGGGAAGAAACCCGTCAGTTCAATGTGGAATTGGATCTTTCCTTTCTGGACAACCGCATAGGGATAAACGGAACATTATACCTGAAAAAGACGGAAGATTGTTTTACGACCGTGCAGGTCTCTTCTGTGAACGGGGTACCGGGCCATTCTTATGTCATGAATGGGGGGAACCTGGAAAATAATGGTTATTCTGTCGGTTTGTCCGGAGTTCCGGTGAAAACCCGTGACTGGCAATGGAATCTGTATACTTATTTTTCAGGTAACCTGAATAAAGTGCGTTCTCAGACAGTAGAAAAATATACGATAGATTCTTATTTAAACGGAACTGCATTGGTAGATGGAGAGGCGGTCAGTAGTTTTTATTCTTATCGTTTCCTGGGCCTTAATCCTGCGAACGGCGTCCCTGTATTTAATGATTATGCAGATCGTATGCATTTACTGGAAGACCGGGAATTGGAAGATATTGTTCTGATGACTATGGAAAAAAGCGGGCAACGGGATCCGATTTTTACAGGTAGTTTGTCGACTTCACTAACCTATAAAAGTCTTTCACTTTCTGTGAATATGTCTTATAGTCTGGGATCGAAAGTGCGTTTATTCAGTCTTTATGAACCGATTTTGAATGGAGTAAGTGCTGAAAAAAATATAAGAAAGGAATTTGTTAATCGTTGGATGGCTCCGGGAGATGAATTGAATACCAATGTTCCGGTGATTTTAAGTCCTTCGGATCCAGATTATTTCAGTTCTCTTGTTCATTTTTCTTCTGTGACGAGTTCAGATATTTCTCACATTCAGCAATTTGCTAATAGTGTGTGGGATATGTACGATAAATCCGATATACGTGTAGTGAGCGGTAATTATTTGAAATGTTCTTCTTTGTCGTTGCGTTATACGCTGAATACCGAATGGTTGAGGAAGACTCCGTTTTCAAATGTGCAATTGAGCCTCAACAGTATGAATCTTTTTACAGTTTCTGCAAAAGCTCTGAAGGGACAGGATCCGTCGCAGGCTGGTTTTGCAAAACCTAATTTGTCGGTAAGGCCTTCGTATACTTTCCAATTGAATGTAACTTTTTAAAAAAACAGTAGAATGAAAAAGAATATATTACTTGTATTGGCTGTGATGATATTGGTTCGCTGTGGCTATCTGGATGACTACTCCCAGGATATGGTCGTGGTGAAATCGGTATCGGATCTGGATGAGGTATTACTTGGAAGTGTATATATACCCAGCAAGGAAGAAGTACAAGATTTAGCTTGGGGAGATATTGGTTGGTGGCTGCATATACTGGACGACGATATCAATACCGTAATTACTGATCAGGCTGAAAACAGAATATGGAATTCAGCTATGAATTCGGCTTATTTCGGTTATACCACCTGGCAAATGGAGGTGGGAAGGAGCTATAAAGGAGATAAGCTGGCTGCAGATAATGCCCTTTGGGATGATCTTTATCGCCGGATCAATGTCACTAATATTATTTTGGATGAAATCGAAGATTTAAATCCGGCTACCGAAGAAGAACGGCTGGATGCTTTGAGAGTCAGAGGGGAAACGCATTTTTTACGTGCACAGTTTTATTTCCTGCTTGTAAACATTTATGCTCAGGCCTACGATCCGGAAAATGCAGAGACAACCCTGGGAATTCCTTTGAAACTGACAGGATATGTAGAGCACGATAAAGACAAGGCTTCTCAGTTTGAACGTGTACCGGTTGCGAAAGTATATGAACAAATCGTGAAAGATCTGAAAGCAGCAGTGGATTATTTTACCCAAAGTCCGCAGACACGTTTATTTTACAGGGCTTCCGGGGAAGCTTCGCTATTACTGTTAAGCCGTGTATATCTTTACATGCAGGATTGGAAAAACGCCTGGCAGGCTGCAGATGATCTGTTAAAAATCAAATCTTCACTGAAAGATTATGCTGTTGTGAAGGATGAAGATGAGGTTATTTCCAGGACCAATCCGGAAATATTGTTTTCTCAGGGCTCATTAAACGTACAAAATGCTTTTACCGGTAATGGCGGTGATTTTTGTATTGCTAACGGATTGTATCGGTTATATGCAGATAATGATTACCGGAAAGAATTGTTTTTTACTCCGGCTTCTTCCAGTGACAGCATAGCATTGGGACGTAAATATAAACGTGGTTTACATCAGTCATATGTTTCGGATTTATTTTTATTACGGATTTCAGAAGCTTACCTGAATATTGCTGAGGCATGTGCGATGCTTGACGATCCCTCAGGGGCGTCGGATTGGTTGAATATTTTCCGGAGAAACAGGATTGAAGGTTGGCAGGATGTAAGTTATGATCAGAACACTGTGATAGAGGAAGTACGGAAAGAACGTCGCAGGGAATTGTGTTTTGAAGGGCACAGGTGGTTTGATCTGCGGAGGTATGCTGTGTGTCGGAAAGCTCCTTTACGGAAAGCAATAGAGCGTGTTTTTGCTGTATACGATTGGGATAGTAAAATGAAATTCATGCGTGGAGAAGTTTTCCGTCTGGAAATCGATGATCCGGCTTATGTATTTTCTATTCCTAAATCAGTATTGGAATTTGATACCGATATGCCTGATAATGTCAGACCGATGCGAAGATTAACAGAGGTAATTAATGCAAATTTTGATTGATTATGAGAAGGTTTATATATATATGTTTCTGCCTGCTAATGATAGCGTGCAGTAAGGAAAGTACATTGGAATCCCGGATAAATCTGGATGAATTGTATGTTATACAGGATGATCCTGACGATCCTGTAAAGCATCGGATTTATGAAATTTATGAAACTTATGGGATACCGGTATATTTCAATGATACGATCGGGAGGATATTTTTGAAAACAGACGTCCATGGGCAACCGGTTTATCAATATGAAAAACTGGATTTGGCTTGGGGATACGATAGTTATGAAAAACTGGAATATCATTATCAGTATATAACTGATCCGGAAAAACAATTGGAAGTACTGACCTGGATCGGGCAATACCTGAGAGATGCTGACAAAGCTTTATTCCCTTTTTGTTTTTTTGTCCCGGAATCGGTGACAACTAAAAATTTGGATAACAGGGAGGTGACAGAAGTCGATCAACAGTTTATGATAGGTTTCCGTACGTTAACTATGATTATGGGAAATTGGGAAGGAGAAAATCCCGGGGATATTCTGTTGAATATGAAAAGGAATATGGTAACTCAAAAAATCAAAAATTATTCAGAAGACTTGGCATATTTCAACAAAGTTTCCGATGCGAACTGGTACGGGACAAAGTATTGGTCGGAGGTGGATAATACCATTACTACTTACTGGAATTGTGATGTCTTGAATCCGGATTATACGGGTAGTCTGACCGGGGAGGCTTTGGAAGAGCAACGGGTAGAGGCGCGGGCTGTTACAGGCCGTTTCGGTTTCGTTATGGGAGATGAGTGGGGAGGTGGATTGTTTACTCCTTATGATACCCAGAGAGATCTGGAGTGTTTTGTAAAAGTTATACTGGCTACTGGTTCGGATGAGGTTTTCCGTGAACAATGGGGTACTTATCCCCTGGTCATGGAAAAATATGAGGTGTTGTATGAGATTATTACTGAAAAATTGGGTGTTGAATTGTAAAACGGGTATTATGAAAAAGATCATATATATATTATTCGGAATGTTGGCGTGGTGGTCTTGTGAAGATGAAAATTCTTTGATCGGACCGGAAGGAGTCTTTTCGGAATATACTGATTCAAGGGATGGAAAGATCTACCGTTGTGTGACTATCGGAGACCAGACCTGGATGGCGGAAAATTTGGCCTACCGTCTGCCTTTAGGAAGTGTAGACGGTTGTTATACTTATCGGGAGGAGAATTTGGATACAAACCGCATTGAACCTGCTCGGGCCCTGTTCGATGAGGTTGTACAGAATGCTATAAATGACGGGAAGATCAGTAGCGATCCTTTACCGGAAGTACCTTTTTTTTCCCCGGCATCTTTTGTTATGATGTATCTTGACTACCCTGGTTCGGCAGTGAGTATTGTAAATTTAATTGCTGATATGGTAACGTGGTATCCTTCCATGCAATCCACGGTGGAAACATTAAATCAAATCCTGGCAGAAACTAAAACAAAGACTATCGGTTTGACGGCAGAGGAATATTTTTTGAATGCGGAGGAAGAGAATGACGGATATGCAGAAAAGTACGGTTTGTTGTATACTTATGATGCAGCTCTAAAGGCTTTGCCAGATGGATGGCGTTTGCCGACCGATGAAGACTGGAAAAAATTGGAAACAGAACTTTATATGGACGGCGATGAACTCGGATTATTGGAACAATGGCGCGGGAAACAGGCCGGTATGCTATTGAAGGAAGAAGGTACCGGTTTCAGAATATTGTATGGAGGTACCCGGGCCTATGGAACTTTTGCCTATGGAACTCCTTATATGAATAAAGATATGAATGCTTATTTTTGGTCATCTTCCAAGATTGTGCAGAGTGATTCCGTTCAGACAGGTATTATTCGTGCTGCTTCAAAAGTGTATGAAGGGATTCTGCGGGGAACCTCCAATTTGACGGCGGCTTATAGCGTACGTTGTATAAAAGAATAAGCCGGTAGTATGGAGTTATTCAGATATGTTACAGGAATAATTTGGGATTGTTAATTAATTTAAAAGAAGATTTTATGAAAAAATTGATGTTGGCTTTTGTGCTGCTTTTAGGTGTAGTAGTGAGTGTAAAAGCACAGAGTATATATGGAGATAAAGTAAAAACAGATGTAAAAATGAAATATATTTATTCATTTGAGGAGGCTTTAAAAAAAGCCCGGGAGGTGAATAAGCCTATTTTTGTGAATTGTTTTGCTGATTGGGCTGTGCCTTGCCACGGGATGAACCAACTGGTTTTCAGTGACCAGCAGTTTGCCGACTGGATGGACCGGCATTTCGTAAACCTTTTTATCGATATAACTACGAATGAGGGACGTCCGTTAGCTACCAAATACAATACACTCCAAATGGCCCATTATATTGTATTGGATCAGGACGGAAATTTGATTTACCGGATTGTTGGCGGGCATCAGTTACCGGAATTTCAGGAATTGCTTGCGAAGTCCCTGGATCCGAAAACTACACTGCCGGAAATGAACCGGCGTTATGAAAAAGGAGAACGTAACCTGAAATTTTTACGTGCTTATGCCGATGTTTTAAATACAGCCTCTGAGGATGAGAAAGCTAAAAAAGTGATAGAAGATATTTTTGCCCGTTTAAAGGATAAACAATTGCCGAAGGAAGAGAACTGGAAATATTTTATGCAGAAAATACGGACCAATGAAGATGAATTGTTTAAAAAGCTGATTACCCGGAAAGCTGAGTTTGTGAAAAATATAGGGCAGGAGAAAGTGGATAGATTTATTTCCGGGATTTACTTTGCCAAATTGTTCCCTTATGCCTGCGGAACGACTCCTTATGATGGTAATCTGATGGTAGATCTGGCATTGGAATTGCACAAATGTAATCTACCCGATACAAACGGGGTTTTTGCTTTGTATAATATAACCAAGTATCGGGGAGAAAAGAAGTACGATAAAATGATTGAAGCCATGCGGGCTGGAATTCCGGGATGTCATAAGGAATTGGCCATGAATCTGGATGTGTGTTTGGGGGATATCAAAGGATTACCCAATCAAGAGCGGGATTTGTTGATCGGATACTTGAAAGAACGTTCCAAAGATTTGCAAAGACCTCCTTTGAGCTATTATGAACAGGCTATTTCCAATCTGGAAAACCGGGAAGGTGTCCAATTTCAGGATTTGATTTATGAAGAAGCCTTGAAGAAAGCGGGCAAAGAGGGGAAAATGGTGTTTATGGATTGTTATACCGTTTGGTGTGGCCCTTGTAAGATGATGAATGAACGGGTATTTACACAAAAGGTTGTCGGTGACTATTTTAAAAAACATTTTATTCCTTTGAAAGTAGATATGGAAAAAGGTGAAGGGATTGCTTTACGCAAAAAGTTTGATGTAAATGCATTTCCGACAATGTTTATTTTGGATGCTGAAGGAAATATTGTGGGTAAATTGCAGGGAGCACGGGATACGGATATTTTTTTGAAAGAATTGAAAGAAATTTTGGGAGATGAATAATTTTGGGTCGTTATGTACTATTTTACAGGAAGTTAAGATTTTGTAGAGTTCGTAAAAAATTTAAAAATAATACCTCTTAAAGTTTACTTTTGATAAGGCATTATTTAATGTATCGTGAATGTAAGATTTCTGAAATTACTAAATCCTCTGAAAAACTCAGGGGATTTTTTATGCACAAATCCCAGACTTTCCTAAGCCTGGGATTTGTTATTACTCAAAGATCTTTGTTCCGGTATTAATATTTTGTCCCGACTATTTACGATATGTATACCTCAAACAAAATAGAAGATTTGATATTTTTTTGTTGTTTTTATTTCTCAATCGGTCTGCATCTCTACAGCAAAGTGATCCGCAGCAATATTTCGGTGGCCGACCTGTGGCAGCGGCCCGGAAGTGCCCGAAGACAAAGTGTTTTCGCTCTCCGACTTTGAGTGTTAAGCGGAAAAGCTTCTGGTTCAATCTGATAGAAAAGAATGATTTCCTCTGAAAATGATGTTTTTAGAGAAAATCATTCTTTTTTAATTGTCTCGAAGCATAGATTATCCTATATTTGTCATTCAAGCTGATTTTGCTGAATTTTAAAATATAGGGCACCATGATTATTTCTAAAATCGAATTATTTAACTGGAAAAACTTTCACCGATGTGAGGTTGGAGTGCAAGAGCGGTGCTTTGTTGTGGGAGCGAATGCTGCAGGAAAATCCAATTTTATCGATGCACTTCGCTTTTTGCGGGATGTTGCTAAGCAAGGTGGGGGACTTCAAACGGCTGTGCGGGTGAGGGGCGGTATTACAAAAATACGTTGCCTGGCAGCCCGTGAGCAATCGAATGTAAAGTTGGCTATCGAATTAAGTGAGTCGGATAGTCGGGAGCTGTGCTGGCACTATGAATTGAACTTTAAGCATACGGGAGGAGGAATACGGGAAAATCAGGTAAAAATTGTTTCTGAGAAAGTTTTTTCGGGGAGAGAACAGCGCTATGTACTGGATCGTTCGGCTGAAACCTTGGGAGAGGATGAAGAAACATTGAAATATACTTATTTGGAACAGCCGAATGCCAACAAAGATTTCCGGGTGATTCAGCAATTCCTGCAAAATGTCGAATATCTCAATGTCGTCCCACAAATGGTCCGGGAATCAGCTTCGTCTAGTTATAGCGGGGATAAGGAGGATTATTATGGACGTAATTTTTTGAAAAGACTGGCTTTGTTAAATGATAATACCCGTCGCTCTTATTTTCGGAAAATCAATGAATTTTTGAAATTGGCGGTGCCCCAGCTGGAGGAATTATCTTTTGTTAAAGATGAGATAGGAGTTCCGCATCTGGAGGCACGTTATGTACATTGGAGGACCCGGGGGAGTAAACAGCAGGAAATGCAATTTTCTGATGGAACTTTGAGGTTGATCGGTTTTTTGTTTGCATTGATTGATTCGAACGGAGTGTTATTGTTGGAAGAACCTGAAATAAATCTTCATCCTGGGATTGTGGCCCAATTCCCTGAATTTATAGCAAAAATTCAGCGAGTGAAAAAGGGAGGCAGGCAGGTGTTCATCACTACACATAGTTATGATATTTTG
>ERZ827150.3422-NODE-3422-length-15439-cov-4.158086_pt1 | contig 15439 bp, 15 predicted proteins | sample MGYA00519779_ERZ827150 | MGnify/ENA primary metagenome ERZ827150 (study PRJEB31778, sample SAMEA3449267) | human gut metagenome | biome: human gut; feature: human-associated habitat; material: faeces | place: United Kingdom | collected 2010/2012 ...
CCTCACAAAGTGAGGCAAATCCTGACAAGCTTAGTACCGCTGCGAGCGACAAGCAGCGAAAGCGTGCCTGCGTTGCTTTATAAGTTCTAGTGCAGCGTCCGTTCTTCCCCCAGCCTACGCATTCTTCTTAATAAACTCAGCCACATCCACAGTAGTGGCGTCAACCTCAGACTCCCAGCCTGCAAGCACTTCTGCGCCATCAATCTTAAGATCAGCTGCCTTACTAAGTGCAAGAATAACAACAATACCTGCATTTACAAGGTGAGTCACAACATTTGTATAATCCTCGCCTTCTGCCGGAACATACAGATATACATGCTTGCTGTCAAGAAGAAGCTCCTTCTCAACCTTCTTTAAGAAATCAACATTAATCTTGTCTGAAAGAACAGCCTCAACAACAACAGGCTTCTGGTTGTTAAGCTCCGCTCTGAAAGCTGCGTCAACTTCCTTAACATCATCAGCTGTCTCATTAACTTCACGGACAACGCCGCAGGCACTAGTCATATTAGTAACACGGTCTATGAGGATAAGCTCACCCATAGTCTTGTGAAGATTGAATTCATCAACAACAATTACATCAGCAAGAGAAATCTTGCATACAGCAATTTCATTTTTCTTAAGGAGAGCTGCCGGCTTCTCCTCACCTGTATTAACATCAATAGTATTGACAATCTCAGTAACAACGCCCGGAATAAGTCTTGTTCCAAGCTTTACAAAAAAGTTCTTGTTATTAGTAAGAACATCATCGTCCATCCAGAGAATAGTAGCTGTAATCTCAGTTGCAAGCTTTAAGTCAGCGCCTGCTGCAAGAACATCTGCGAAGGCCGGTATGTGAAATAAAGCGATAAAAAATACGGGATGCTGCAAAATGCAGCATCCCGTATTTTTGTTTTATCAGGCGATGAACTTATCGTACAGGCCGAACACGAAGATGAACAGGACGATGAGGGGCAGACCATAGGTCAGGTAGCCGCGCATCCAGTCGTGCATCTTGAGGCCCTTGCCGGTGTTGACTTCCTTTTTGTAGTTGTCCCAGCCCCAGCCGTACTTGGTGACGCAGAACAGCAGGTACACCAGACTGCCCAGCGGCAGGAACAGGTTGCTGACCAGGAAATCCTCAAAGTCCAGCACGGCACCGCCGAACACGGCAAAGCCGTCCCAGGTCCAGAGGTTATAGCCCAGCACACAGGGCATGGACAGCGCAATGATGAGCACCAAATTCACCAGACTGGACTTCCTGCGGCTGCAGCCGGTGAGCTCCATGCCGCAGCAGATGATATTCTCGAACACGGCCAGCACCGTGGATAGGGCCGCAAAAGCCATGAACAGGAAGAACAGGGTGCCCCACAGACGCCCCAGCGCCATGTTGGCAAAGATGTTGGGCAGAGTGATGAAGATCAGGCTGGGGCCGCTGGTCTGGTCCACACCATAGGTGAAGCAGGCCGGGAAGATGATCAGACCAGCGGTGATGGCCACAAAGGTGTCCAGCACCACGATGCGGACCGACTCGCCCAGCAGGGAGTGCTCCTTGCCGATGTAACTGCCGAAGATGGCCATGGCACCGATGCCAAGGCTCAGGGTGAAGAAGGCCTGGTTCATGGCCGACACCAGCGTGTTGACCACGCCCACCTCCTGCATACGGGCAAAATCGGGCACCAGATAGAACTCGAGGCCCTCTTTTGCGCCGGGCATGAACAGGCTGTTGACCGCCAGCACCACCATGATGGCCAGCAGAGCGATCATCATGACCTTGGTCACCCGCTCCAGACCGTTCTGCAGGCCCTTGGCGCACACCAGAATGCCCAGCGCCACCACGAACACCATCCAGAAGGTCATCACGCTGGGGCTGGCCAGCATCTCGGTGAACTTACCGGCTACCTGCTCGGCGTTCAGGCCGGACAGCTGACCGATGGCGGTCATGTAGAAATAGTGCAGCATCCAGCCGGCCACCGTGGTGTAGAACATCATCAGCAGATAGCAACCGATCAGGGTGAGATAGCCGTGGATGTGCCACTTCTGGCCCGGCTTTTCCAGTGCCTGATAGGCCCGCACCGGGCTCTTGCGGGAGGCGCGACCCACCGCAAACTCCATGGTCATGATGGGCAGACCCAGAATGACCAGAAAAACCAGATAAAACAGCACGAATGCGCCGCCGCCGCCCTGACCGGCAATATAGGGGAACTTCCACACGTTGCCGATGCCGATGGCGCAGCCCGCGGAAAGCAGGATGAAGCCCAGGCGGGACTTCAGGGTTTCTCTTTCCATGATTCCATAAACTCCTTGTTTCCAATCTGCTCTGCAGGCCGGACCCACCGGGCCGGGCAAAGCGTTGCTTTTGTATTATAGCACAATTTCCGTCGAAGAACAGGGTTGCTTCAGGAGGATGAACTTTTGTTGTCGAAAGCATCTCCTGTTTCCGGCAGGCACACAGTTCCCCTCCCGCAAAACCCCGGTTTCATCTTTTGACGGTGATGCGCGTATTTTTATTGTCACATCTTCTTGAATCAATTTTGCTCATTTTTCAGATGAAGATATGACGATTCTTCACTTGTAGGCGCTGCAGTACGTTCAACCGCAAAAAGGGACCTCCGCGCAAAATCATGCACAGGGGTCCCTTCTCCTACGAACGTGCTTACTTCCGCTTTTTCGGGGCACTCTTGCCCACCGGACCACGGGGACGGCGTTCTGCTGCCTTGGACTGCAGTGCTGCGCTGCGGGTCTGGGCGCGGCCCTTGGCGGCGGCCGAACGCAGGCCGTTGATCTCTGCCTTGGTCAGCTCCCGGTAGGTGCCCGGCTTGAGCATGCCCAGCTTGACCACACCTTCGGCGTTGCGCTTCAGGCGCACCACTTCCAGACCGACGGCCTCGCACATGCGGCGGATCTCGCGGTTCTTGCCCTCTTTCAGGGTCATTTCCATCACGGTGCGGCCCGGCTCATCGGTGACCACATTGATGGCACAAGGCAGGGTCTTGGTGCCGTCGTCCAGCACCACGCCGCTGCTCATCTTGATGATCTGCGCTTCGTCGGCACGGGGCTGCACGGTCACGCGGTACAGCTTGGAGATGCCGCCCGACGGATGGGTAACTGCCTGTGCAAAGGCACCGTCGTTGGTCATGAGCAGCAGACCCTCGCTGTCCTTGTCCAGGCGACCCACCGGGTACAGGCGGGCGGGGATATCGCTCACCAGCTCCATGACCGTCTTGCGGCCCAGCTCATCGCTGGCGGTGGTGACATAGCCGCGGGGCTTGTACAGGGCCAGATAATACAGCTGCTGATCCTTCTGGATGTAGATGCGCTGATCGTCCACATGCAGCACATCACGGTGGGGGTCCATCTTGTCGCCCACCTTCACGGGGTGGCCATTGACCTTGACGCGGCCCTCGGCAATGATCTGCTCGGCCGCACGGCGGGAGCACAAGCCCTGCTCGGCCATGATCTTCTGAATACGTTCTTCTGCCATAATAAAAACTCCTTGTGCGCCTCCCGGCGCTCAAAACGCACGCCATAACGTGCTGTATCTCAAACCGCAGGTTGGAAGTCTGCGGTTACGGCTTAGGTTGATGGGGCGGTGTGCCGGGAGTTTCTCCGAGGACCGTCCGCTGGGGTGGGACCCTGCTGCCGCAGGCAGTAGGGCGGGCGATGGAATGGCCCGATTCGTGTCCGAGGAGAAAGCTACCGGCATACCGCCTAGTCAGAGGGTTCCTGTCAAGGCTTACTCTGCCTTGGGTGCCTCGTCTGCGGGCTTTTCGCCCTTTTTGCTGACCAGTGCAGACACCTTTTCCACCAGCTCCGGCAGCATGGCCAGAGCACGGTCAACACTATTGGAGCCGTCCGTCAGCTGGATGGTGCGCACGCAGCCGTCCTTGATCACCAGAAATGCCACCGGCTGGATGTTGACGCCCGCGCCGGAGCCGCCGCCGAACAGGTCCTTGTTGGCGGCATTCTTGCCGTCAAAGTCGGTGCCGCCGGAGGCAAAACCAAAGCTCACCTTGGACACTGGCAGAATGGTGGTGCCGTCCTCGGTGGTGATAGCCTTGCCGATGATGGTATTGGCGTCCACCATCTCGTGGATCTTGTCCATGGTAACGTTCATAATGCCCTGAATCGGATGCTCAGCCATAATGCAAATCTCCTTTGATCGTTTTTGTCAGGCCTGTGTCCCCGGAGTTTTACCGGGAGATCGCAGACTGTCAGGCTCCGTCACACTAGTCACACAATTTTATTCAGTGTACCACAGTTACAGGAAAACGTCCAGCATCTTTTCGCGCCAGAACTCCGCCAGCACACGCACCGCTGCGACGACGATAAACAGCGCCCTTGCCGAAATGCGCAAGGACACACGGTCCTCTACGGTGGGTTCGGCGCTGCCAAAGTCCGGCACGATGCGCAGTTCGTCAAACTGCAGGTAAATGAAGCGGTCAAGCACACCCAGCACCGGGTATAGCCATGCCTGCAGCTTGCCGTAATTGCGGGCCGCTGCAGCAGGGTCCTCCCCGCGCACGCCAAGGCACACCCGGATGTGGGTGATGCGCAGCGCGCCGAATACAGCCCGGATCAGCGTCCCGGCTCCGCGCAGGATGGTGCACAGGATGTTCAGGGTCAGCTTTGCCTTTTTGCGCGGCTCTGCGGGCTTTTTCTCCTTGGCAGGCTTCTTTGCCGCTTTTGCCTTTTTCGGCTTCTTTTTGCGCTTGCTCTCCTCCGTCGGCTCCGGCTTCGGGTACTGGAACACCGGGAAGGTGATGCCCAGTGCCCCGGCCTTTACGGTCAGGGTGTCCTGCTCCCAGCTGACATCCGCACAGAACGGGATGAGCAGCAACAGCACCATTAGAGCCAGCACCACCAGCAGCAGGATGCCAAGGACCTTCAGCAGGAACAGCAGCACCCCGCCCACAGCGGCAAGAACGGTGGTCATGGGTCATCCCTCGCTTTCTGCCGGGGCTTCCGGCTGATGCACCGGCGGCAGGTCCGCCAGACTGGACAGGCCGAATACTCTTAAAAAGGTGTCGGTGGTGCGGAAGCTCACCGGGCGGCCCGGCAGGTCCAGACGGCCAGCTTCCTCGATCAGGCCCTTTTCCAGCAGGCCGGACACGCTGGACGAGGAGTCCACCCCGCGCACCTGCTCGATGAAAGCGCGGGACACCGGCTGATTGTAGGCGATCACGGTCAGGGTCTCCATGGCGGCAGGGCCCAGCGGCACGGCGCGGCGGCTGTCCAGCACACGGCGCACGCAATCGGCCCACTCGGTCTTGGTGGCCAGCTGCCAGCGGGTGTTCAGGTGCAGCAGGCACAGGCCGCTGTCCTCCCGGGTGTAGCGGGTGCGCAGCTCTTCCAGCGCGTTTTCCACGCTGGTCTGGGGCAGCTGCACGGCCTGCGCCAGCTTGTCGGAGCCGATGGGCTCCCCGCAGGCAAACAGCATGGCCTCCACTGCGGCACGAATCTGTTTCTGGTTCATTTTTTCTCCTTTATCCGGGTGCGCTGCATGGTCAGCTCCCCGTTCTCCCCCAGGGTGACGCGGCCGCCGCGCACCAGCTCCAGCAGGGCCAGAAAGGTGGCCACGTTGGTGCTGCGGCTCTGCCGGGGCGAGAACAGCTGGCCCATGCGGGCCGCCGCCCCGCTGATGAGGCTGCGCAGGATATACACCACCCGGCTGGTCACCGACACCATGGGGGCCGTGACCAGCGGCTCAAACTGCTGCTGGGTGGGCTCCCGGCGCAGGCGGGTGCGCCCGGCAAGGGCATTCCAGTAGTCGGCCAAAATTTGGGGTGCATGGTGCAGGGTATAGGTGTTGTCCCACTCCATCTCCATCGGCTGCCGCACGAATACCGGTGCCTGCTCCCCTTTTGCCCGCAGCAGCGCGGCCATACGGCGGCACTGGTCGTACTCGATGAGCTGGCCGGTGAATTCCTGCTTCATCCGCTCACCCTCTTCGCTGCGGGGCAGGAGCAGATAGCTTTTCATCTCCACCAGATGGGCCGCCATCTCAATGAACGCGCTGGCGATCTCCGGGTCAGCCGCCTGTGCTGCTTCTACCGTGCGGGTGTACTGGTCAATGAGGGTCAGGATCGGAATATTGTGCAGGTCCATCTTGTGCTTGGCCACCAGTGCCAGCAGCAGCTCCAGCGGGCCATCGAAATCTTCGAGGTGGAACGTCAGTTCGTCGGCCATCAGATCACCGCCCCAAGGCTGGCATAATAAGCGGCGTATGCGATGCGGTCAATGTAGAATGTGCCCAGGTCCAGCAGGTTCCAGACCAGATCGTTCAGCACACTGAGAGGGCCATCCAGAAAACCGCCCCACACGGCGGCCAGTACAATGATAAGGATGACCCGCTCATACTTCATCACCCCAAAATAAACGCGCTGGGGCAGCACTGCCAGCAGGATGCGGCTGCCATCCAGCGGAGGCACCGGAATGAGGTTGAACACGGCCAGCCCTACATCCATATACACCAAGGATTGGAGGAAGCGTGCCACGAGAACCGTCCCTTCCGTGATCGGGGCCCAATAATACAGAAGCTTCCAGGCCACCATGGCCAGATACGCCAGCAGCAGATTTGCCACCGGGCCGGCCAGTGCGGTAAGAGCCATGCCCCACTTCGGATTTTTAAAATTGCGCGGGTCGGTAGAAACGGGCTTTGCCCAGCCCACTCCGGCAAACACCATGCACAGCGTGCCCAGCAGGTCAAAATGTTTGAGCGGGTTGAGCGAGAGCCGCCCCTCCCGCTTGGCGGTATCATCCCCCAGCAGCCAGGCCGCCAGTGCGTGCCCGGCCTCGTGGAACGGGATGGCCACCAACGCCACCAGTGTACGGATGAGGTAATAGAGTCCCTGTGCCGTCATGTCTTTCTCCAATCAGCAAAATAATATACAGTTTTATTGTACTATTTTTTTGCCGTTTCGGCAAGCATTTGGAGCCTCTTGAAAAAAAGCCGCAAAAAAATCAAAAAGGGACTTGCTTTTTGCGGCGTTCTCTGGTAGAATAGTCAAGCTGATTATTTTGAATTCCTTATTTCACTGCTAGGAGGTGCAACTACCATGGCAAAATGTGAATGCTGCGGCAAGGGCGTTACCTTTGGTATCAAGGTTTCCCACTCCCATCGCCGTTCCAACCGTACCTGGAAGCCGAATGTCCGTCGTGTCAAGGCGGTCGTGGAGGGTTCTCCCAAGTATATCTACGCATGCTCCCGCTGCCTGCGCGCTGGCAAAGTTACCCGCGCTGTCTAAGTTGATGCATGTTGCCGGTCACTTTGTCGAGTGGCCGGCTTTTTTGTTATAATTTTTACAGGGAGGGACACCAAATGGCATTGCCCAGCGACCCCATCATGCTGTTGAGCGTGGTCAATTTGAAACTGCGGGATTTTTACCCCAGCCTGGATGCGCTGTGTGACGACCTGGATGCGGATCAGACAGCGCTCTGCGCCAGCCTTGCCGCTGTGGGGTACGAATACGACGCAGCACGGAATCAGTTTGTGTAACAGGAGGATGCCACCATTTGTGATTTTATATTTGAGATTGTGATGAAGCACATCCCATTTGATGGCGGAAGGGCATAATAGTTATGAATATCAATTCGTCTTATAGGAAAGTTTGGTTTGCAAGATTGATTTCCATTTTGGGGACAGGATTAACGTCATTTGGGGTAAGTGTCTGGGTTTACACGGTCACAGGAAAAGCGACCCCAATGGTTTTGATTCTCCTTTTCTCTATATTACCAGCGATATTTTTAGCACCTTTCAGTGGTTATTTATGTGACAAATACAATCGTAAGGCTATCATTATTTGCGCCGACTCCATTGCCGCTTTGATAAGTGTGTTTATCTATATTTGCGTCAGTTATTATGAATTCAATTATTTTGTTCTTTGTGTTTTTACCTTTCTTGATTCTTGTGCAAATTTCTTTGATAATAATGCATATCAAGCATCAATTACAACTTTGGTTTCTCCTGATGAAGTAAAAACTGCTAACGGCATGAGTCAGATTATTGATTCATTGGATAGTATTGCTTCCCCGATTGTTGCCGGAATGCTCTATCCATTAATTGGACTAAATGGGATTATAATAATTGATTTAATAAGCTATCTTGTTTCTTTAGTAATTCTTGTTACGATAGATTCAAGCAAGTTTTCAATGGACAACGAAAATCAGAAGAAACGAAATACAAAAAGAGAAATTTTGCTTGGATTCAAATTTATTTTTTCTCAAGGAAGTTTACGTGTACTTTTGATTTACTTTACTATTTTAAACTTTACGTTTAATCTCGCAACCTCATTAATAGAGCCTTTCGGCTTGACACTTGGGAATACATTTGACCTAGGCATTATTAAGGCTTGTGGTGGATTCGGGATTTTATGCGGAAGTTTGGTTGTTACATTTTCAAAGAAAATACATTTTACTTATAAAACGATCGTTATTGGTGGCTTGGTTGCTGGCATAGCTTTGCAACTTATGGGGTTCACACATATTACTTGCATTGTTGCAATCGGAAGATTTTCCTTTTCATTTGTTACGCCAATTTTGAATACGGTTGCCGGCACATTGTGGATGCAGGAAACACCACGGATTCTTCAGGGGCGTGTGTTTGCATCGCGTTCCATGATTGCAAGGTGTTTTGTTCCTTTGTCATACGTTGTCGTAGGCCCGCTTGTTGACATTGTTTTACCGAAGCTGTTGCAATCAAATCTTGGACTTATTATTAATGTAGTCGGCACTCAAGCACTTGAATACCGTCTCGTTTTTTGTGGAGCGGGGGTTTTGTGCGTTTTAATAACTTGCTGTGTTGCAGCAAATACAAATTTCAGAAAACTTTAACTTTTCCGCATCAAATTGTTTTATCAATGTTGTAAGAATTGTTATTAATATGCTTCAATTTTTTGTATGTTCTTTTCGCTATGCTATAGTCTTGGGGGATTCAAAATCTTTTGTCTGTTTGCGATGTTCGCACTTGTAAACATCAAATATAAAAGAAAGCCGGCCAAGAACGAAATCAACGTATACTCGGCCTGTTTGTGGTTCATAACTCTATTTCATTGCGTTTGGGTATGGATGGTATTTATTATAAGGAATGGAGCGCGGTGCTGGACCGCGCCATGGAGTTTAAGCGCTACGGCCACAGCGGCGTGCCGGTGCTGGCACTGCCTGCCCGGGGCGGCCGCTTTTACGATTGGGAGAACAACGGGATGCCCGAAGCCGTGGCCAGCCTGCTCCACGCGGGCAAGGTACAGCTTTTTTGTGCCGACAGCATTGACGGCGAGAGCCTGCTGGCCGGGAATTCCGCTCCCCGCCGCCGGGCCGAGATGCAGGAGAAGTATTTCCTCTACCTGACCACCGAGCTGGCTCCCCGTGTCCTGGCCCTGACCGCCGACGAACCCAAGGCAGAAGCGGACGAGAAAGCGGCTAAGGCCGCATCCACCCCGGTGCTCTGGTGCGCAGGCGTGGACACGGGCGCTTATCAGGCCGTCAACTGCCGTCTGCGCCGCCCGGAGCTGTTTGCGGGTGCCATCGGCCTCTCCGGCCTGTATGACATGAGCCGTTTTATGGGCAGTGAGGCCGATGACCTCATCCTGCGCAACAGCCCGCTGAACGCACTGGCCGAAACGGGCATTTACAACGCCGCTACCCTTGCCAAGGCTGAGGAAAACAGCCTGTTGCTCTGTGCCGGGCAGGGCGCTTACGAAGACGATGCCCGCGCGGACACCAAAGCGCTGCAGGCCGCGCTGGAAGCTGCTGCCCTCTCCTGCCATGTAGAGCTGTGGGGCAACGATGTCTCCCACGACTGGTACTGGTGGGGCAAAGAGCTGGGCATGTTTGCCCAGCGTATTTTTGGGTAAGCAGAACACCCTGTTAAGGAGGAACGACCATGCCGGAATTTATCATTGGAGCACGCGGCCATGATTTTGGCCGTCAGACCCCGGAAGCGCTGTTTTCTGCCATCGGGCAGGCAGGTTTCCGCTGCACACAGCTGGCGTTTACCAAGGCCATTGAGGGCGTTAAAAGCTATGCCGATGTGACCCCCTCCCTGGTAGAAGCTGCCCGCGCGGCGTCCAAAGCTTCCAACGTCGGCATTGCTGTAGACGGCACCTATGTGGAGCTGAGCTATGCCGATGAGGAGAAACGCAAAGCGGAAGTGGCCAAAGTGTTGAGTCAGATCCCCGTAGCAAAAGCACTGGGCGCTGGCTGCATGGGCAGCGAGACCACCAATATGGCAAAACAGCCGGGTATCAGCCGGAAAGAGGCCCAGGAAGCGCTGCTGCGGAGCCTGGGTGAGATTCTGCCCGCCTGCGAAGAGCAGGGCGTGCTGTTTGCCGTGGAGTGCGTTTACTACCACGCCATGAACACCCCGGAGGCCGTCAAGATGGTGCTGGACACGATGGCAAGCCCCAACCTGCGGATCATCTGCGATTTTGCCAACTATGTCGGCCCGGAGAATGCTTCCGTGGACGCCCAGCGCCGCCTGTGGGACAAAGTGGGCAGCTGGTACGGCGATAAAATCGTGGCGGTCCATTTCAAGGGCCAGAATTTCCAGCCGGACGGCACCCTCTACTCCACCAGCCTCGAAGACTCCTGCGTGGACTATGCAGGCGGTTTTGAAATGCTGCGCCAGATGCCGCAGGCATCGCTCCCGGTACTGCGGGAGGAAGCCGTGCCCGCCCGCGCGGCCAGCGATATTGCATTTATGAAGCAGTTCGTCTACTGAATCCAACCTGCACATGCAAAGGCCCCTGCCTCCGGTTTCGCGGAAGCAGGGGCCTTATGCTATCTTATCTTGAATTTTCTGATTTTACAGAGGCTCAGAGGATCGTGATGCGGCCTGCACCATAGGGATTCTCATAATCCAGCAGGTAGCCCGGGTAATCGGCCAGCGGGCTGTTGGCGCTGGTGAGGTGCGGCAAGCCATCGCCATCCGCGCCGCCAAACATCATGGCATAGCTGGACATGACCAGATAATCCTCGGAGACATAGTCCTTGATGAGCTCTGCGCCATCGAACATGGCAAAACCGTCGCCCAGATTGCGCAGGGTGTAGTTCATGCCGGCCAGAGCGTATTTCCGCTCCGGATCCAACGGCACATAGTCGCCCAGGGCCTTGTCATAGATCTTGACGTTTTGGACGCGCGGCGTGCCGGTGGCGCTGCCCAGCCAGACGTTCTTCTCGTCGGTGAGGACGGTATTGGGGATCTCGGTGTGGATCTCATAGGTCGCGCCTGCCACATGCAGGAAGCCGCCGTTCTCCTGGCCGGAGCCTGCAAAGCGGGCGGCAAACTCCAGAGCGTCCTGGATCTGCTTGCCCGTCACGGACATCAGACAGGCCACGTTGCCAAAGGGGCTGACCATCTTGCAGGTCTTGAAGCTCCAGGCACCTGCCGGGACATCGGCACGGATGCCGCCGCCGTTCATGACTGCGATATCGCAGTGCAGCTCTTCGATCTCATTGAAGTAGGCGTAGATGCCGTCGGCCACAAAGTCGCCGAGGTTGGTCTCTGCCGAGCGGATGCGGCGCTTGCCGGTCTCTGCATCGCTGATATAGAACTCGCCGTCGCCCACTGCGATCTCCTCGCCCAGCATATCGTCCACATCGGCGACCCACTCTTTGGCAATGGCATCCACCACCGGGTCCGCGCCCTCATAGGTGGAGATGAGCGTGGTGGTAATGGTGCCTGCAGCACTCTCGGGATTGATGGTCATGCAGCCGATATTCTTAAAGTAGGAGCCGGTCTGGGTCAGTAACACAGGGGTACCTGCGGCATCGGCAACCGTCTCACCCGCCATCACCGTGTGGGAATGGCCGTCGATGAACGCGTTGAAGCCGGTGGTGTGGGCAATGACATCCTTGCTGGTCCAGGGAGCGGACGAGGGATCGACACCCAGATGGCCCAGGCCGATGATATAATCCGCGCCAAGGGTCTTTACCTTATCGATGGCTTTCTGGACGGCATCGTACAGCTTGGCACCGTCGTCACCGCCGAGGATATCGTAGATGTAACGGGTCTGCTTGGCGTTCATGAAGTAGGCCGGAGTGGACTTGGTAAAGGTTTCCGGTGTGGTAACGCCCACAAAGGCCACAAAGGCACCCTTGATATTGAAAAGCTTGATGCTGGGCAGGACCCGCAGACCGCTGCGCAGGTCGATCCAGTTGCAGGAAACGTACGGAAAATCCGCTTCCTTGAGGACCATTTTTGCGCGGTCCATGCCGTAGTCAAACTCATGGTTGCCCGGCGTGGCCAGATCATAGCCTGCCTCATTCATCAGCCGGATGATGGTGGCGCCATCGTCCATGGAGCCGTATGCCGTGCCCTGGATATGGTCGCCTGCATCCACCAGCAGCACATTCTTGCCCTGCTCCTCATAGCTCTTCTTGAGGGCTGCGATGGAAGCATAGGTCAGCTCTGGGGATTTGTGGTCGATGTAAGTATGGACATCGTTGGTATAAAGGATGGTGATTTCCGGCAGCTTGCCTTTGCCAAAGCAGGCAGACGCCGCGGGAGCTCCTACGGCCACAGCGGCGGCAGCCGTAGTGACACCAGCGGTTTTCAAAAAGCTGCGGCGAGAGATAAATCGTTTCACGAAGAACGACCTCCTTTTGTTTTTTCCGGTTTTGGCAGCGACGGGCTCTCTCCCCTGCGCTGCACTGTTGCGTTAAGCTTAACACAAAATGCAACTTCCGGCAAGAGCAAAATGTCAAATATGCGTAAAATTCATTCACAAAAAGTCATTCTTTTTAGAAGCTTTCTTGAAAAAGCAAAGAAAAGCCGGGCCCTGCCTCCTGCCTCAGGAGAACAAAGCCCGGTTTTTCCGAAAAGAGGAACGACCCAAAACAGGTCTGGGAAACATCAGATCGCGTTGTATTTCTTGAGGAATTTTTCAAGGTCGGTGCCCTCGATCTTCCGCAGCGCTTCTTTCAGGGCAAGTTTCTTTACAAACGGCAGCTCCATATCCGTGAGCTTTCTGCCGTCCCGGAGCTTGACCGCGGCATCAATCAGGCAGCGGACATCGTAGGTGCTGCCCCAGACCTCGGGCACGCCGCGATCAATGCTGAGCAGGCTGTACACCGCCACCATACCGGTGCGCATGGAATACTCCGTGGTGAAGATGGTATCCCGCGGCGTCTCGGCAAACTGGCCCAAAAATGCGAAGTTGACAGCGTCTTTCGGCACCACGTCGGGCCGGTCACCAATGGCGCGGGGCATGAAGAACGCATCAATATAGGGCATCATGACCGGCACTGTGTTGGCGCTGTGCTCAGCCAATTCCTCGATCTTGTCCGTCGGCACGCCCAGATGGTACAGCCACTCCATGCAGATCTCCTTGCCGGTGCAATCCCTCATGGATTTCTTGACATAATCGCCGGGCTTATCGCTGAACAGGCCGTAGACCCAGACGCAGAGCTGGTTTTTGGGCTGATCCCGGAACTGCTGTTGGCGATTGAGCGTCCAGCTGAGGAGCCAGCTGGAATCCTTGACCGTGACGATGCCGCCCGTGACGGTATGGCCGCTGAACGGATCCCGCTTGCAAATTTTTTCGATATACTGCGGGATGGTATCGTCCAGCGTGGTGATGGTCGCACTCTCCCAGTTGGATTCCTCGGGTTTGGAGCAGAACTTATCCGGGTTGCCGAACGAGGGGTCCTGCGCCGCGACCCGCCGCCAGAGATCCCAGCCATTGCCCGGTTTGATGGTGGGGTCAAAGCCCGCCGCCTTGTCCTGCGCACCCACGGTACAGCTCTCCACACAGCCGCCGTTGGTAATGAAAAGCAGGTCGTTCTCGGTCAGGTCGATGGTCTCCACCTGGCCCTTATGGTCTACCGTGATGGAGCTGGCCTGCTTGCGGCCGATTTCAATGTTGAACTGCACATCCGTTACCTTTGTCTCATAAAAGAACTGGACGCCGTGGTCTTTCAGGTAACAGGTCATGGGCAGGATGATGGACTCATACTGGTTATACCGGGTAAAACGCAGGGCCGTGAAATCCGGCAGACCGCCGATGTGGTGGATATACCGCTTGAGGTAGAGTTTCATTTCCAGAGCACTGTGCCAGTTTTCAAAGGCAAACATGGTGCGCCAGTAAAGCCAGAAGTTGGAGGAGAAAACCTCCTCGTCAAAAACATCGGTGATCTTTTTATCCTGCAATTGCTCGTCCGGGGTGAAGAAGAGTTTCATGATCTCCAGCGCGCCCTGATCCGAGATGGCAAATTTGCCATCCGTGTGGGCGTCCTGGCCCTGTTTCTCCGTCGCGCGGCAAAGGGAGTAATTGGGGTCGGCCTTGTTCAGCCAGTAATATTCATCCAGCACGCTGGCACCCTCGGTTTCCAGCGACGGGATCGAGCGGAGCAGATCCCACATGACCTCAAAGTGGTTGTCCATCTCGCGGCCGCCCCGCATGACATAGCCGATATCATATTGATAGCCATCGCAGGCACCGCCGGGGATGGGGTCTTTTTCAAAGATGTGGATGCGCTCGCCTTTCATCTGGCCATCGCGCACCAGATAGCAGGCCGCGGTCAGAGCGGCCAGGCCCGAGCCAATGAGATAGGCCGATTTATGATCGACCCCCTCCGGTTTGCGGGGATGCGCGAATGCCTCATAATTGCCACTGGAATAATACATCAGATCAACCTCCTGAGCATGGTAGGAACTGTGCGCTCTTCTCCGGTACGCGCACCATCGTTGTAGCCTTAGTATACCCGGCTCAGGGCCGCCCTACAACAAGCAAAAAGGCGGCAGTGTAAGAAGTTTTTACATTCCGTCGTCTTTGATAGTAAAAAAGCACCGGCTCCCGTGCTGCCGGGAACCGGTGCTTTTACCACTTGATCGTGTTTGATGGTTTCTGTAATTATTTCTTTTCCGGGGCGACCTCAAAATCGACCTTGCCCAGGTTGACATCGGCACGCACAATGGTGATCATCATGCTGTCGCCCAGGCTCCAGCTCTTGCCGGAGACGGGATCCGAGAGGCGGATGCCCTCGGTGAGGTTGGTGCCGGAGGGGGTCAGGCTGGAAGCAGGCACAAAGCCCTCCACACCATTTTCCAGCTCCACAAACAGGCCGCGCTGGGTCACGCCGGAAATGGTACCCTCATAGCACTCGCCCAGATGGCGGCGGGCATATTCAGCCTTATAGCAATCCTCGGCCTTGCGCTCGATCTGCATGGCAATGATCTCCCGCTCGCTGGACTGCTTGCTGGCTTTCTCCGCAAAATCGCTGTAGCGGAGGATCATGGTCTCTTTGTCCGTGCCCTGCAGCAGATCCGTCATGATGCGATGGATGGCCAGATCAGGGTAACGGCGGATGGGGCTGGTAAAGTGGGCGTAGTCCTTGAGGACCAGACCATAGTGGCCCTTGGGCTTTTCCTCGTACACAGCCTTGGACATGCAGCGGAGCATTCCGGTGTTGATGATCTGCTCATAGGGAGTGCCGCGCACGCCCTCGAGGATGGCGCTCAGCTCCT
>ERZ827150.3428-NODE-3428-length-15422-cov-3.309039_pt1 | contig 15422 bp, 7 predicted proteins | sample MGYA00519779_ERZ827150 | MGnify/ENA primary metagenome ERZ827150 (study PRJEB31778, sample SAMEA3449267) | human gut metagenome | biome: human gut; feature: human-associated habitat; material: faeces | place: United Kingdom | collected 2010/2012 ...
GTATCAAAGATATTGCCGGTCCCCGATGCGGTAGAAGATTTGGTGCAAGACGTTTTTATTTCTGTATGGGAAGGGAAGCGTACCTTTTCCGATATAAAAGAGCTTACCAATTATCTTTATCGTGCTTGCTATAATAATACCTTATTATATATACGTAATAATCAAATTCATGATACCATATTGAATTCTTTAGCCGAAGAAGAAAGCGTGGAGGACGAAGATATGATTTATGCATTGACGGTGAAAGAAGAAATTATCCGGCAACTCTATTGCTATATCGAAGAACTTCCGTCCGAGCAACGCCGGATTATCTTAATGAGAATCGAAGGACATACATGGGAAGAGATAGCGGAACGTTTAGAAATAAGTATCAATACTGTTAAAACTCAAAAGACACGCAGCTATAAATTCCTTCGTGAGAGGCTGGGCGACTCTGTTCATTCTATTATTCTTTGTTTATTTCTCTAAAAAGATAAAAAAGTCAATTTGATACATCTTCATCTTTTTATTGATTACTTAAGATTTGTTTTCTTTGTTAAAAGCGAACGGATTCCTTTTATATTGTGACATAATGTTATATTCTTACTCTTAAAATCCTCTTCTTTATAATCTTATCTCAAAAAAATATCATCTTTTTGTCACCCTTTTCTGTGAGTTATGTATATCTATAATAAAGCAAATTAAACAGTTGTTTAATTTAAAAAGGAGAAATAAGATGAAGAAGTTCGAAAATGTATATCAAGATGCCGCTTTAATGAAGAAAGCTCTTTTAGGAGAAGCTAATGAATCGGAACAGCAAGAGCTTGAAAAGCGATTGGCGGAATGTCCGGACTTGCAAAAAGTGTATGAGCAATTGCAGAATGGTGAGACATTAAGAGTTGCATTTGGAGAATATAAAAATTATTCATCAAAGAAAGCCTATGAATCTTTCCTTCAGAAAATCGGACAAACGGAACCGGAGGTAATAAAGAAGCCTCGTACTTTCCGGGTTTGGTGGTCTGTTGCAGCAGCTGTTGTTTTTTTAGTAATCGGTTTATCTTTCTATATGTCGAATTATGGTTCGATTGAAGAGGAAAGCAGACCATTGATTCAGCCGGGAGTTCAACAGGCACAATTGACTTTACCCGATGGCAGCATTATTGATGTGCATAAGAAAGAAGTTAACGTAATAGTAGACGGCGTCCAGGTAAAATATAAGGAAGGAGTGCTGTCATATGAACCAACCGTCACAACACAACACGAAGAGAAAAACGTCGAAGAGAAGCCGGTTAAGTCAAATGAACTTATTATACCACGTGGAGGGGAAAATACTGTAATCCTCGCTGATGGAACGACAGTTCATTTGAATGCTGGTTCTAAGTTGACTTATCCGGTACGTTTTGCGGGTAAACGCAGGGTTGTAGCTCTGGAGGGTGAGGCTTATTTTGAAGTTGTGCAGGATGAATCTCATCCATTTGTGGTACAAACTCATCTTGGGGAAATAACTGTACTTGGTACTGCGTTCAATGTAAATGCTTATGCCGATGCACCTATTTGCTACACGACTCTGGTACGTGGGAAAGTGAAATTTTCTACACCGAATGCGGAAACGATTACTCTCTCACCGGGAGAACAGGCTGTTGTATTTGCCAATAGTTCAACGAAACGCAAGGTGGATTTGGAAGAATATGTTGGTTGGGTAGATGGTATGTACATCTTTAATAACCGTCCCTTGGGCGATATAATGAAGACATTCGAACGCTGGTACGACATACAGGTTTATTACGAAACCCCTAACCTGCGCGACATTACCTATAGTGGCAACTTGAAGCGCTACGGAACAATAAATTCATTCCTGGATGCACTGGAACTGACAGGCGACCTTACTTATAAAATCAGTGGCAGGAATATATTGATATATGACAAAGTGGAAGAACAGGAATGGAAAAGATAGAATATTAGAATAGTTAGAATATTAGGTACACAAAAGTTTAATTATTAATTTATGAGAGAAAAACGATGGCTGCTATGTTTTCTAGTGGCAATGTGCTGCACGTTTAGTGCATGGGCTTTACCGTCACAAGACAAGACGGTAACTTTGAAACTGCACAATGTCTCTATCGAGACTGTTTTGGATGCAGTGAAGAAACAAACAGGTGTGAATATGTTGTATAATTCACAAATGTTTAAAGGAGTGCCTCCGGTGTCGATTGATGCGAAAAATGAGAAATGGGAGATCGCACTTAAGTTGATTCTTAATCCTCAGGGATTTGATTATGTGGTGAAGGACGGCATTGTGGTGATTCGCAAAATGCAGGCGGAAAAACGGGAAAACCGTATTCGCGGTATGGTTGTTGATTCGAATAGAGAACCGATTCCCGGAGCCAGTATTATTGTGAAAGGTACTCGTACAGGTACTTCAACAAACATTGAAGGTGAGTTTACGCTGGATGTGAAAAATGACAAAGTGACTTTGGAGGTCTCTTTTATCGGAATGAAAAAACAAACACTTCAGGTGGACGCTACCCGTAAGAAGATGCTTGAAATAACTATGGTGGACGATGTGAAAACATTGGAGGATGTAGTCGTTACGGGATACAGTAATGTCCGTAAATCCAGCTTTACGGGTAGTTCTACGCAAATAACAGGTGATGAATTGCGCAAGGTGTCACAGACGAATGTACTTGACGCCATGCAGTCGTTTGATCCTTCTTTCCGCTTGATGACTAATACGCAGTTTGGCTCCGATCCTAATGCGTTGCCTGAAATGTATATTCGCGGACGTTCGGGGGTAGGTGTCAGAGATTTGGACAAGAATCAACTGTCTAAATCGAATCTGGAGAATAATCCGAATCTTCCTACATTTATTATGGATGGATTTGAGGTTAGCATTGAAAAGGTATATGACTTGGATCCTAGCCGTATAGAGAGTATGACTATCCTTAAAGATGCTGCCGCTACGGCTATTTACGGTTCGCGTGCCGCTAACGGTGTAGTGGTAATTACTACTGTTGCTCCAAAACCGGGCGAAGTTCGTGTTTCTTACAATTTCACCGGTACATTGGAAATGCCCGATTTGCGCGATTATAGTTTGGCAAACGCTTCGCAGAAACTGGAAATGGAACGTCTTGCCGGACTTTTTGAGAATAGTAATATGGAAAATCAGATTGTTGACTACAACAGAAAATTCGCAGAAGTTCAACGTGGCGTGGATACCGATTGGATGGTGCTACCTCTGCGAAACGCGTTCGACCATAAGCACAGTCTCTTTGTAGAGGGAGGTACGCAGAATTTGCGTTGGGGGGTAGATGCTTCTTACAATGGGGCCAATGGTGTGATGAAAGGTTCCGGACGTGATCGTTATAGCGTTGGTTTCTCTTTGGATTATCGTATGAAGTCTTTGCAAGTGAAGAACACTGTATCGTTTACTCATTCCAAATCAAAAGAGTCGCCTTATGGTTCTTTTAGTGATTATACCATTCTGCAGCCGTATGATACCCCTTATAATGATGACGGGACATTGAAAGAAAATTTAAAATTCTCGCAAGACAGTGGTAAACGGCAGGCTAAAAACCCGCTATACGAAGCAACCCTTGGTAATTATACTTGGAGTGCTTATGATGAAGTATCCAATAATTTGAGTCTGAATTGGTATTTGACTGATTACTGGACCGTCAGAGGTCAATTTAGCGTGAACCGTAAATATTCTAGTGGAGAGCGGTTTGTCGATCCGCTGTCTTCTAAAACAACCGCTTCTCCTAATGAGGGTGGACATAATTTGGGTGATCTTTATGTAGACAATGGAAACAACTTGGATTGGAATGCAAATGCAGCTTTATATTATACACGTTCTTTCAATAAACATAATTTGAATTTGTCTGTGGCGTGGGAGGCGTCTTCCGGAGTATCAGATGCGACAAACGCTCATTACCGTGGGTTCCCGAACGGACAATTCCATTCACCGAATTATGCGGCCGAGATATATGAAAAGCCGTCGCGTACCGAAGGTACTTCACGCATGGTCAGTACGTGGGCTACCGGAAACTATACATGGAATGATATTTATCTGGCTGATTTCTCCGTACGTTTTGATGGTTCATCTGATTTTGGGTCCAATCAACGCTGGGCACCGTTCTTCTCCGGAGGTTTGGGAGTGAACATTCATAATTATGAGTTCTTGAAAGGAAACGAGATAGTCAATAAATTGAAGGTACGCGCATCGTATGGTCGGACAGGTAAGGCTAGTTTCCCATCTTATGCCGCAACAACCATGTATGAAGCACTTTTCGATGAATGGTATGCAACTGGTTTTGGAGCAGTGCTGAAAGCTTTAGGAAATAACGACTTAACTTGGGAAAAGACTGATAAATTTAATGTAGGTATTGAAATGCAGTTCCTGAATCGGCGCTTGACAGTGGATGCGGATTATTATCATGATAAAACCATCGATTTAGTGAACGACGTCAGTTTGTCTCAAACTTCCGGTTTCTCTAGTTATAAAGATAATATGGGAGAAGTGTTGAATCAGGGATTCGAGTTGCAGGTACGTGGCGAAGTATTCCGTAATCGTGATTGGTTGGTAGCCTTATGGGGGAATATGGCGCATAACAAAAATAAGATTGTGAAAATATCAGATTCACAACGTGCCTACAATCAGCGTGTGAAGGATTTCTATCAGAAAGGAATAGTTGATATGAATTATAATGGATATGAGCCTCAATATGCAGTACCTATATCTCAATATGAGGAAGGACAGTCACTTACTTCCATTTGGGCTGTGAAGTCTTTGGGTATTGATCCCACTACGGGTAAGGAAATATTCCTGAATCGTGATGGTAGCGTGTCCGATACTTGGAATGCCACTCAGGAAGTGGTTGTTGGTAATACAGAACCTAAATTCAACGGTTCTGTTGGGTTTAATCTTGCCTATAAAGCATGGAGCTTGTTTGCGGCTTTCCAATACGAATGGGGCGGACAGGAGTATAACCAGACTTTGGTGGATCGGGTAGAAAACGCCAGAATACAATATCAAAATGTAGACTTGCGTGTGTTGACCGACAGATGGAAACAACCGGGAGATATTGCTCAGTTTAAAGATATTAAAAACGCTGATAATGTCACCATGCCGACTTCACGCTTCGTTCAGGACAAGGCTTATCTGCGCTTGAGTGCATTGACTTTGAGCTATGATTTTAATCGGGAGTGGATAAAGAAATATTTGGGGATGAATATGCTCCGATTGGAAGCAAGTACACGCGATTTTATTAACTGGAATTCTATCCGTCAGGAGCGAGGCTTAAGCTATCCGAAGTCATGGACGGTCGATTTCTCTATTAAAGCACAATTCTAAGTATACCATTATGATACAAAAAATATATACTACGTTTATTTCTTTTGCATTTGCAGCCTTGACACTTTCTTCGTGCTCAGATTGGCTCGATCTTTATCCTTCCGACGAGATAAAGGAGGAATATTTGTTCTCTTCCGGTGATGGTTTCCGTACAGCGACGAATGGTATTTACCGGAAAATGGCTACTTTCGATTTGTATGGCAGTAATCTTACTTGGGGAATTTTAGATGCCTGGGCTCAGTCGTATTATATAGATCAATTTCCGAGCATAGGTGGTGGAACAGCAATGAGAAAGATAGCAAGTCTTGAGTTTAAAAATACCGAATTAGTTCCTGTTACTGATGCTATGTGGAATGCTGCTTGGAATGTGGTTGCCAATTGTAATGAATTAGCTCAGCAAGCAGCCAAAGCCGATCCCAGCATCTTTTACGGGCTTGACGGTGAACGTCAGATGATTTTGGGAGAAGCTATTGGATTGCGTGCATTTATACAATTTGATTTACTTCGTATTTATGCTCCGTCTCCTTCTTCTGTTGGTTTCAAAGAGGATAAACGTACTTTTATTCCTTATGTCAATACTTATCCTAGCTATCTTAATGATCATCAAACGGTTAGCTATTGTTTGGAGCAGATTATTACTGATTTGAAGGAAGCACAACGAATTCTGAAAGATGTAGATGAAGATTCTGATATGCGTGCAAACTATAGATTTCATATTGCAGCAGTTTCAGAAAAACTGTTTGCTGGAAGTAGAGGCTATCGTCTGAATTATTATGCGGTAACGGCAGAACTGGCTCGTGTTTATTTGTATGCGGGAAAAAATGCGGAAGCTTATGCGGAAGCCAAGAAAATCATTGATGAAGAAAGTAAAACTGGTTATTTAAAAGCATCAACCAATTCAACCGGTTTCAGGAATGGAAATATGAAGATGTATAATGATATTATTTTTGGGCTTTATTCCCCCAAGGAATTAGTGGAATGGGATCAGGAAATAAATCATGCTACCGATGGTGACAGTCAAGAATCTTATTTGTGCCTTGATAGTGATGTTGCGAAAGATTTGTATGGGGATGAAATAGACAGTGACTGGCGGTTTAATTATCAATTGGAAGAGAAATATTATGGATATTATTATCGTACGTTGAAATATTACAAGCAGACAGAAAATAAGGATGAAGGAAAAATAAGTAACAGGACGCTCCCTATGATACGTATGTCTGAGGTATATTATATTGCTGCTGAGGCGATTTTTGATACTAATCCCAAAGAAGCGCAAGGTTATTTGGAATTAGTGAAGAAGGGGAGAGGAATATCAAAGAAGTTCGATAATGTGACAAACAAATCGGAGTTTATAAATTTGTTGGTAAACGATGCCCGTCGTGAGTTTTTGGGTGAAGGGCAGATATTTTATATGTATAAACGCTTGAATCGGTTGATGCCGGCCAGCTCTTTTTATGATAGCGATGTTTTGCCGACTGATGAAAATATGGTGTTGCCGAAACCTGATTCGGAATCAAATATTTAAAAGTAAAGGAATATTTTCAGAACAACTATTTAATAGAAACGAAAATGAAGATAAAATATACTATATGGGGAGTGTTGGCTGGCACCGCAGGTTTGATACTCACTTCATGTGAGGAGAAGGGATTGTTGGTCAGCAGTAACGATACAGCCTATTTGAGATTTGCTAACGATATGACAAAAGATACCACTACCGTATCTTTTAAAATGTATAATGAAGGTGAGGATGCTGAGATACCGATAGAGGTTTCTGTTTACGGGCAGATGCAGAATGAAGATTTACATTTTAATGTAAGTGCAGATGTCGAACGTACTACCTTGCCGGCTAATTTGTATGTATTGCCTGCAGATTGTAAGATAAGAAAGGGATTGCTTACGGATACTATTTATGTGACACTGAAGAATGATCCGATATTGAAGACAGAAACGAAGGTATTGGCATTGCAGGTCGTAGAAGCAAATGCTGTGAAACAGGGTGATTATTTGTATTCGCGTGCTCTCATTTCTGTCACCGATCGTTTGTTTAAGCCCGACTGGTGGTTGGTGAACGATGCTGGGACGGAAGAAAACCCGGGAAATTCGGTCGATTGGTTTTATTTGGGTGAATACTCGGAAAAGAAGTATCAGATGTTTTTGGACGAGTTGAAAAAAGATGATATGGTGTTCGACGGAAAGAATAAGCAAGTATTGCGTAAATATTCGTTGAGACTGAAGAATACCCTGAAGCAGATGAACGAAGGGAAAAATAAGGAAGATTGGGTGAAAGATGAGCATGGAAATGTGATTACTGTGGAAGTGGCAGGATAATTATAAAATTGCAAAGTATGAGAAAATTAGGAATATATGTAGTGATGGCTATTTTTGCCGGAGTCGTGTCAGGTTGTTTGGATGACGACAACAATTATAACTACAAGCAGATAAATTGGCTACAAGGTGGTGATTTCAATTTTGAGAATATCAATTCTGAATATAACTTGATAGAGGGAGATGAATTGGTATTGGCACCTACATTCAAATTTACGATTGATAGTATAACGCCTGATGTCAGCTATGAATGGTATATAAACAAGCAGTTACAGGCAAATGAAACTAGTGCCACTTATACATTTAAGGCCGACAAGAGTGGTCAGTATCAAGTGACATTTGCAGTGAGAGACAATAAGTCGGGGGTTCAGTTCGGAAAGTCCACAATTATTAATGTGATGTCTATGTATCAACGTGGATGGACAATTTTGTCAGATGAAAACGGACGTTCCGTACTTCATTTTATCGTACCTACAACGCAACATTATCAGGTAACGTATAATGGAGAAACCTTTACTCGCGATTCGTTGGTTTATCATATAGTGAAGCGTAACGTTGTCCCCAATTTAGGTTCAAATCCTAAAGGATTGATGAATAATATTGGTTATATAGATTATAATCATATGTATGGAATCAGCACATATGACGAACTGGTGGTGAAGCAAGATCGCTGGGTGGAACTTAATGGTAATACATTGGAACGCGAAGTATACACAGATGAGGAATTTCGTGGGGATATTCCTGCAGATTTCTCTCCGGTAGAAGCAGCTATGACTTATTCGTGTAAAGCATTATTGGATAAGAACGGATTGATTTATTGGGAACAGAAGGCGGATGCGGCGGATTTTCATGCGGGCACCTATTTGTCCATAGGATTAAATAACCAAACCCGATTCAGTCGTTTGTTCCAAGCTTATAAATTCAATAGCTATAATACGAATATGATCCTTGCATTGACGAAAGAGGATAATTCATTGGTAGGCATCCTGGATATGGGTAATGTAGGTGAGAGTTCAGCTATTACTGAGATGTCTAGTTCTTCAAGTGGTAATGTGTATAATATCACTGATCCGAGTGATGAAGATCATTTTTCAAATATAGAGAAGACGGTGGTAGATGCATTACCTGCTCCGTACGATGATAGAAATGATTTTACGGTAGCTGATCCATTTTGGACGGTTTTGTTGAAAGATGAGGCTACTTCAGCGTATGAATTACGTTACTTCGGGCTGGAGGCTTATAGTAGATCTGTTAGCTGTATGGAGGGCTGGTATTATGAGGCTTCTTTGGGCGTTATCAATGATTATCGTGGTATGGCTAACTTTGGAAACAAACGTTATGTGGTGATTGCCGACGGAAATCAGCTTTATTATTATCAATACGGTTGGGATGCTTATGGAGATGTGGAATATAGAGGTGAATTAATGCCGTTGGGGGAACCGTTACCTGCGGCTGTTAAGACATTGTCGGGTATGGATGTAACTACTAACTTGTATAAACAAAAGTACCCTTACGATGGGCAGTTAGGAGTTGCTCTGGAAGACGGAAGTTTCTTTATATATAGTGTTGTTGAAGAAAAATCGGAGAATGGGACGTGTACGTCGGTCTCTCTTAAACAACAATTTCCGAATGAAACCACTTCGGAAGAAAACAAGAAGTTTGATAAAATTGTAGATGTCCTTTATAAACTGGGAAGTGGTGATGATTATATGTCATTTGCGTTCTAGAAGAGCTTTAAAAGCGTTTTTTTGATAATAAATAACCATTATGGTATTAAAACAACTTTTTATTGCCGGCAGCTTGTCTTTTACTCTTGCATTGCAAGGATGGGGACAAGCTCCTGCCGAGCATGATACGGTACAAGCCAATTATGAGTTGGCGGAGAAGTTCCATAAATTTACATTAGGGGGAAAACTGTCTAATAATAGTATGTCCCTTTATCCGCATGAAATCAATGATACGGATAATTTCTGGTTTGATTTTACGACTTCGGCAGGTAAACACTACTATTATGTCAACCCCAAGGAGGGAAAGAAGGAGTTGCTCTTCGATAACGAGGAAATGGCTATACTGCTTTCCGGTTTAACTCATGAGGTTGTGAATCCGGTAAGGTTGGATTTGTCAGAATTAAAGTTCGCAAAAGATCAAAAGTCATTTGTATTCAGTTACAGGTCGAAAAAGTATGATTACAATCGAATTACCCGCAAATTGAAAGAGGTGGAGGAGAAAAAGGCAGATGACAGAGATGCCGAGCCGATATATTCATGGATGAATTTTTCTCCGGATAAGAAGTACATACTGTATGCGAAAGACCATAACTTGTATGTGAAGGGCAACAAGGCATTGGGAGTAGATACTACGGAAGTGCAATTGACTACGGACGGAGTCCCTGATTTTTCGTATGCTCGTGAGGAGGATGCGGGGGAGAATGGTGAAGTTCCTTCTAATGCTCGTTGGTGTCCTGATAGCCGGCATGCATATATTGTGCTTGATGATAATCGGAAATTGCGTGACTTTTGGGTGATTAATTCGATTTCGGACAAGCCGGAGTTGAAGAAATATAAGTATGAATTTCCGGGAGATAAATATGTAACCCAGAATGAACTTGTAATCATTGATATTGTAGAACGGACTGCGAGAAAAGCGAAGATACAAAAGTGGAATGACCAGTATGTGATGCCTTTTAGTGTAACGTCGGATAGCAAGTATGTCTTTTTTGAACGTACCAAACGTACATGGGATGAGGTAGACGTGTGTTCGGTCAATACCTCTACCTTGGAGGTCAAAGAACTGATTCATGAGGTGGATAAGCCTTATCGTGATCCGCATGCGCGTAGTGTGGAAGTGCTGAATGATGGAAAAGATATTCTATTTCGTTCCGAACGTACAGGGTGGGGACACTATTATCATTACGACGGTCAAGGGAACCTGAAAAATGCGATATCTTCAGGACCGTGGGTAAGCGGACATATTGCCGCTATTGATACGCTGCAACGTACGGTTTATTTTTATGGATATGGAGATGACCCGAAGATCAATCCGTTTTACTATCGTTTGTATAAGTCCAATATGGATCGTGAGGGAGCAACTCTACTCACTAAAGAAGACGGGCAGCACCGGGTAATCTTTTTGAAGTCTAAGCGCTACTTTATTGATACATTCTCAAGAGTCGATATGGAGCCGAAGATATTATTGAAGGACAATACCGGCAAGGTGATTATGGAGTTGGCAAAGCCTGATTTAAGTCAGGTATATGCCGCCGGTTGGAAGAAGCCGGAAAATTTTGTGGTGAAAGCTGCCGATAATGTTACGGATTTGTATGGAGTGATGTGGAAGCCGTCTAATTTTGATCCGGAAAAGAAATATCCGATTATTTCGGTTGTTTATCCGGGACCATACTTCGGGTTCGTTCCTACTAACTTTACGTTGGATGATAGCTATTGTACCCGTATGGCACAGCTTGGCTTTATTGTAATCACTGTAGGCCATAGGGGAGATACTCCGATGCGTGGAAAGGCATATCACCGTTACGGTTACGGCAATATGCGTGATTATCCGTTGGAAGATGATAAGTATGCTATTGAGCAGTTGGCTCAGCGCCACTCGTTTATTGACGGTAAGAAAGTTGGTATCTACGGACATTCCGGTGGCGGATTTATGGCTGCGGCTGCTATCTGCACTTATCCGGACTTTTATAAGGCTGCCGTTTCTTGTTCCGGAAACCATGATAATAGTATCTATAACCGTGGTTGGGGAGAATGTTACAATGGTGTAAGAGAAGTAGAGAAGGTGGTGAAAGACAGTCTGGGTAACGAGACCAAAGAATATGAATACAAGTTTAGAGTAAAGTCGAATGCAGAGATAGCCAAGAATCTGAAAGGACACTTGATGCTTGTAACCGGAGATATGGATAAGAACGTGAATCCTGCACATACATACCGTATGGCTCAGGCTTTGATTGAGGCCGGTAAGGATTTCGATATGCTTGTCATTCCCGGAGCCGGTCATGGATATGGCTCTGCCGATGAGTATTTTGAGAAGAAAATGTACCGTTTCTTTGCCAAACATTTGCTAGGTGATACCCGTGCAGACTATTGGGGAGATATTAACCGTAGTAAATAAGACAATAGATAAGATTTTATGAAAAACTCTCTCTTTAGATATTTGTGCCTGGCGGTTGCATTAGTATCATGCAACCTTGCCGGTGCGCAACAAAAAGCGAATTATCAGTTAGCGGAAAAGTTCCGTTTGTTGGAGCAAAATCCTATAGATAAGTATTCTACAGAAGTCAGACCGACGTTTATCAACGATACGGATTGCTTTTATTACTCTTTTACAACACGTGAAGGAAAGAAATATTATTATGTCAATCCGAAGAAGAAGGAGAAACGATTGTTGTTTGATACGGATGAGTTATTGAGCAAAATTGCAGTATATACCAAGAAAGCCTATTCTTCGGCAGATCCGCATTTGTCTTTCACATTTATGAAGGACAACGAAACCATTCGTATTGATTTTGACCGCGGACTTTATACATACAATATCCATACAAAAGAATTGAAGCAACTCGATGAGAAGCCGACGTATAAAACCGGCGATCCGTATTGGATGAAATATTCTCCGGATAGCTTGTATTTTCTTTATGCCAGTAAGGATAACTTGTATTTCGTTGGAAACCCGAAAAAGGGACAGGATACAATTCCGGTTCAATTGACGACGGACGGTATGCCGGATTATACATTCAACCGTGAAGACGAAGGCAAGATGGAAGGCCGTTTCGGAGCCGAATCGGCTCACTGGATTCCGGGAAGCCACCGTTTCTACGCTGTCCGTGAAGACAACCGGAAAGTCCGTGACTTGTGGGTTATTAATTCTTTATCCAAGCCTTCTCCTGAACTGATCACTTATAAAGCTGAATTGGCCGGCGATAAAAATGTGACTCAATATGAATTACTGTTGGGAGATATAGACAAGCGGGAAGTTAAGAAGGTGGATATCAATCGTTGGCCGGATCAGTATATTGATGTATTGTATGCGTCAAAAGACGGAAAGCGCTTGTACTTCCAACGCTATAACCGTACATGGAACCAGTCGGATATTTGCGAAGTGGATGTAGAGACCGGAAAAGTGCGTGTGGTGATTCATGAAGAAAACAAGCCGTATCTCGATTATCAGATGCGTAATGTTTCTTTCCTGAATGACGGAAAAGAAATCCTGTTCCGTTCCGAACGTAACGGTTGGGGACATTATTATCTGTATGATACAGCAACAGGAAACCTGAAGAATCAACTGACAGACGGTACTTGGGTAGCCGGCCCGGTTGCGCAGATTGATACTGTCGGACGCAAGATGTATTTCTATGGTTATGGACGGGAGAAAGGAATTGACCCTTATTACTATATTCTTTATGAAGCTCATTTGGATCGTCCGAATGCACTCCGTCTGTTGACGCCGGAGAATGCGTCACACGAAGTCAGTATCTCTCCCTCCTGTCGCTATCTGGTAGATTCATATTCTACCGTGTCGCAGGAGCCGGTAAACGTGGTTCGCAACCGGAATGGGAAGGTAATCATGACATTGGAGAAACCGGACTTGCAACCTGTCTATGAAATGGGCTGGAAAGCTCCGGAACGTTTTAAAGTAAAAGCTGCCGACGGAGTAACCGACCTTTATGGTGTGATGTGGAAGCCCGCCGATTTTGATTCGACGAAAGTTTACCCTATTATTTCAAATGTTTATCCGGGGCCGTTCTTCGAGTACGTGCCGACTCGTTTCACAATAAATGATGTTTATAACACCCGTTTGGCTCAACTGGGATTCATTGTAATTACCGTAGGCCACAGAGGGGGTACTCCAATGCGTGGAAAGGCTTATCATACCTATGGATACAATAATATGCGCGATTATCCGCTGGCGGATGATAAATATGCTATCGAACAACTGGCTGCCCGTTATCCCTTTATAGATGCTACCAAGGTAGGTATTTACGGTCATTCAGGCGGCGGATTTATGTCGGCTGCCGCTATTTGCACTTATCCGGACTTTTATTCGGCTGCTGTCTCATCGGCCGGTAACCATGACAATCGTATTTACAATAAAGGTTTCGTGGAGATTCATTATGGTGTAGATGAGAAGGTGACAACGACTAAAGACAGTTTGGGAGTAGAGAGCAAAACGTATGATTATAGTGTACGTGTGCGTCCGAATCAGGAGTTGGCGAAGAATTACAAACATGGATTGCTGCTGTTTACCGGTGCCATAGACCAGACTGTGAATCCGGCCAATACTTTACGTCTGGTAGATGCATTGATTAAAGCGGACAAGGACTTTGATATGTTTGTGTTACCTAAATGTACTCATGGATTCTTCGGTGAGTCCGAGAGCTTTTTTGAGCATAAAATGTGGCGTCATTTTGCACGTCTGTTGTTACATGATAACTCGGCAGACTGTGATATTGATTTGAATAAAGATATGATAAAAGATGAAAGGAGAAGATAAAATGAAGCAGACAATAATGGGAATCGGATTAATAGTGGGAGTGTTAGCCGGTTTTGTCCCGAGTGTCGATGCTCAAACACAGAAGAAGCCGGTTGACATTGAAGCCTGCATGTCGTGGAAGCGTGTTGAATCGCCGGATATCTCCCCGACAGGACGTTGGGTTACCTACCGGATTGCACCTATGGAGTACAATCCTGAAAACACCGACGCAAAAACTGTACATCTGTTTGATACACGTACCCGCAAGGAGATTCTGCTGGATGATGTGGAAAACATTGAGTTTTATAATTCGGATCAAGCTCTTTCTTATCAGAAGGCTGACTCTACAGGAAATATGAAGACGATCCTGATGGAACTTCCTTCAGGTATCAAGAAAGAATGGAAATATAAGGAATCTTTCCGGCCGGTAAATGGAACTCCTTATTCAGTCTCAGTGACAAACGTTCCGAAAGATACGGTCAATCATGTCCCGTCTTTTAATCGTTTGGTGGTTCGCCATCTGAAAACCGGTACTGCTTTTCAGATTGACAGTATTGGCTATTATACCTTATACAATGAAGGACGTTCTATCATTTTTGTACGCAGGCAGGCAAAAGGAAACGCATTGTGTTATGGCCCATTGACGGGACCCTATCAGACTATCTATCAGAGTGCTGTAAAGAAAGAACCTGTTTCTTTCAGTTTGGATACAAAACTGATGACAGGAGAATTCAGTATTAAGGATTCGCTATGGTATAATTTCTCTTTAAAGAAGAATACCTGCGATTTGGTCTTCGACCGTAAAGAGGTGATTCTACCGGCAGGAATGGAACTTGCGCGGGCCACTCTGTCGCACAGTCAGAAGTTCCTGACAATGGAACTCAGACCTTATCAGGAGAAAGTAAATAAAGATAAAAAAGAAGAGGAAGTAAAGCCGGATAAGAGTTTCGAACTGGAGCTGTGGACTTGGGATGAATATGAAGTTCCTACGTTGCAGACTCGTGGTCGTTATTTCCGTCCTCAATATTCAAAATATATCTATGATATTGCTTCCGGAAAATTGACGGAAGTAGCACCCGGTCATGCTGATTTGTTGGAACCGGACCGTGCAGAAGAAATACATTATGTGCTTTATACGGACGAAACTCCCTATCGTATGCAGAAAGAATGGCTTAATGAAGTGCCGTTTGATATCTATTCTGTGAATGTGCATACAGGAAAAAAGCAATTGGTAGGACGTAGCTATCGGACAAGGCCGAAGTGGTCAATGAACGGTAAATGGGCTGTGATG
>ERZ827150.3435-NODE-3435-length-15400-cov-3.981167_pt1 | contig 15400 bp, 13 predicted proteins | sample MGYA00519779_ERZ827150 | MGnify/ENA primary metagenome ERZ827150 (study PRJEB31778, sample SAMEA3449267) | human gut metagenome | biome: human gut; feature: human-associated habitat; material: faeces | place: United Kingdom | collected 2010/2012 ...
TGCGGGAAGTGGCTATGTGACATTGGTTATATGTTTGTTGATTATGATAGGTGGGATAGGATTTCTCACCTGGAAAGACATTGCTGTAAAGAAAACTCGTTTCAAGGAATACAGTATGCAGACAAAAGTCATATTAGTTACAACAGCAATTCTGATCGTTATACCGGCAGTATTTTTCTTCTTTTCAGATTTCGCAAATGAACCTTTAAAAGATCGCATCTGTATGTCTGTATTTCAGGCTGTTACACCAAGAACTGCGGGCTTTAATACAGCAGATCTTAATAAAATGTCTGATGCCGGCAGAAGTGTGATGATGTTATTGATGCTGATTGGCGGTTCACCTGGTTCTACCGCCGGAGGAATGAAAACAACAACCATTGCGGTACTGTTTGCAAATGCTATAGCTGTATTTCGGAAAAGACAGAATGCCAATTGTTATGGGAGAAGGATAGATGATAGCACTGTAAAAAATGCATCCGCCATTTTATTTATGTACGTTTTCTTTTCAATGCTGTCTGCAATTATTATCAGTATTACAGATGGTATTTCAATGCAGATGGGCATGTTTGAGACTTTTTCGGCAATTGGAACGGTTGGACTTACATTGGGCATTACCCCGACTCTTTCAGCGGTATCAAGATTTGTGCTGATATTGCTCATGTTTTTTGGCAGAGTCGGAGGCTTAACTATTATATATGCGGCATTTTCACAAAAAGATGCCAGTACTTTAAAATATCCGATGGAAAATATAACAGTAGGATAAGATAGGAGAGAGTAGAATATGAAATCAATATTATTAATCGGTTTGGGAAATTTTGGAATGATGATAGCAAAGCAGATTTATGAGCTGGGACATCAGGTAATGGCGGTTGACAAGAATGAGGACAGGGTAAACGAAGCGCTTCCTTATGTTACCAATGCACTGATAGGGGACAGCACCAATGAAAGCTTTTTGAAATCGCTTGGTATCAATAATTTTGATGCATGCATAGAAACCATAGGCAGTGATTTCCAAAGCTCACTGGAAACTACTTCATTATTAAAAGAATTGGGCGGAAAAATGGTGGTATCAAGAGCGAACAGGGAAGTGCAGGCAAAGTTTTTGTTAAGAAATGGTGCTGATGAAGTAGTAAATCCGGAAAAGCAGATCGCTAAATGGACCGCTATCAGATATACATCAAATTATATTCTGGACTATGTGAAGTTGGACGATAGCCATGCAATATTTGAGGTAAAGCTGCCTAAGGAATGGATCGGTAAATGTATCAGGGATGTGGATATCAGACAGAAATATGGGATCAATATCATGGCAATCAAAGAAAATGGCAATATGAACCTTACACTGACACCGGAGTGTGTATTTTATGAAGGACAGACACTTCTTGTATTAGGGGAGCACAAGGCGATCCAGAAGTGCTTTCATATATGAAATGGGGCGGTTTGATTGACGAATATACTACTAATTGCAAGTGTTCTTCCGTTTTTTCTGTTTGGTTTCTATGTCGTGAAAAAAGTGGATGAATTTATCCTTGAAAATAAAAAGCGAATGAGTGAAGAAATTCAAATGCTAGAGCCTTCTTCTGTCATACTGCCCGGAGATTTACCACTGATGGAGATTGATAAAGAAATTGATATGTTCAGAAAGAAACATCCGAATTTCAAAATTATTTTGAAGGATGTAAATCCGGGAAACAGTGGTCCGGGAAACAGTGAGCCGGGAGACCGTTATGCGGAGTTATATGCCAATTATTGACATACAATGATATAATGATGTCAAGGTCAAAAGCCCCGAATTTGATGCCTACGAATTGTTCGCATATCGGGGCCGACCCCAAGGTCCTTCACCCACCTATGAGCAAGCTCATGTGGGTTTAGACCTTTTGACTCTGGCATCATATAATAAGAAAACAAATGAAGAAGGGGGATACTGTAATGAGTGGACAAGCGGAACATGTCATGGTCTGTTTATCTCCGTCGCCCACAAACAGGAAGAATATTGATGAGGCCGCAAAGCTTGCGACTGCTTTTCATGCAGCACAGTTTACGGCTCTTTATGTTTCAAAATCCCCGGAAAATTCGCTGCCGGTGGAAGAACAGAAGCGCCTGCAGAACAATATTCGATATGCAGAAGATCTGGGTGCGGCAATTACAACTGTAATTGGGGAGAATATATCCTTTCAGATAGCAGAATTTGCAAGAATATCAGGTGTGACAAAGATTGTTATTGGCAGAAGTAATACGAGGAGATATCATTTCTGGGATAAACAGACCGTAACAGAGCAGCTGATCTCTATTGCACCTAATATAGATATTTATATTATTCCGGATTCCAAAGCAAATATAAAAGAAAATCAAAGAAAACGCTTTGCACAGCAGATTATTCCGACAGGGAAGGATATATTGATTACTGCAGGTATGTTATTTGCGATGACTTTGCTCAGTTTAGCATTTAGCAGACTTGGGTTTACGGAGTCTAACATTATAACAGTATATATACTTGGTGTATTGTTAAATGCAATATTGACCAGAAGCCATTTCTGCAGTCTGATCAGCTCTTTTTGCAGTGTGCTTTTCTTTAATTATTACTTTACGGAACCACGGTTTACATTTCATGCCTATGAGCCCGGGTATTCTGTTACTTTTGTTATCATGTTGATCGCGTCTCTCCTTACCGGATCTTTGGCCTATCGGTTAAAAGACAATGCAAGAGAATCAGCCAGAGGAGCATATCGGACAAAGGTATTATTTGATACCAATCAGTTACTTCAGAAAAGCAGGAGCTATAATGATGTATTACAGGTGATGGCAAATCAGGCGATTTTATTGCTGGATAAGGACATTATCATATATCCGGTAGAAAATAATAAAGTGGGAAAAGGATATGTTTATGCAAAGGACTCAGAGGAAAATAGCAGTCTTTTCATGGAGGATTCCGAGGAAGAGGTCGTCAAATGGGTATTTGAAAATAAAAAGAGAGCAGGTGCAACCACAAAAGTATTTCCAAATGCGAAGTGCTTATATCTTGCTGTGCGGATCAATGAAACCGTATATGGGATCATGGGAATCTACGTGGAGAAAAAAACAGTCAGTTCTTTTGAATACAGTATTCTGTTGTCTATTCTTGGTGAGTGCGCACTGGCACTGGAAAACCTAAATAATGAAAAAGCGAAAGAAGAAGCGGCAAATATGGCTCAAAATGAGAAACTGAGAGCAAACTTGCTGCGCACCATTTCACATGATCTCCGTACTCCTTTAACCGCTATATCCGGGAATGCAAGTAATCTTTATAGCCATTATAAAATGCTGGATGACGCGACAAGAGAACAGATGTTTTCGGACATTTATGATGACTCTGAATGGCTGATCCAGCTTGTGGAAAATCTTCTTTCCGTTACAAGAATTGAAAACGGAGAGATGCAGTTAAATAAATCTCCGGAAGTAGTGGGAGATGTAGTGGAGGAAGCATTAAAGCATGTTGACAGAAATAAGTCTGCTCATGATATCAGGGTAATTCAGCCTGAAGATATTATTGTTGCCAATATGGATGCTAAACTGATTATCCAGGTTATGATCAATCTTGTGAATAATGCGATAAAGTATACACAGAAAGACTCGATGATACGGATCAGCTACGGAGATGGGGGCGAAATGATATATGTAAGTATTGCAGATAATGGCCCGGGCATGGATGAAAACGCTAAGGAACATGCCTTCGATATGTTTTATACCGGGCAGAATATGGCCGCAGACGGAAAGCGCAGCATGGGGCTGGGACTGGCTTTATGTAAGTCAGTAGTAGAGGCGCACGGAGGCAAGATAGATATAACGGATAATACGCCACATGGCTGTATATTTACCTTCTGTCTGAAAAAGGGAGATGTTGAAATAAATGAATAAATTTCAGATTTTGGTTGTAGAGGATGATCCGCCGATCAGAAACCTGATCGCGACAACCTTGAAAACACACGAATATAAATATTTACTTGCAAAAAACGGAGAGGAAGCCATTTTACAGGCTTCAAGCTATGCTCCGGATGTTGTTTTTCTCGATCTGGGACTTCCTGATATTGATGGCATTGAAATTATCAAAAGGATTAGAGAATGGTCTAATATGCCTATTATTGTGATAAGTGCAAGAAGCGAGGATGAAGATAAAATAGAAGCACTTGATGCAGGGGCAGACGATTATCTTACAAAACCATTTTCGGTAGAAGAGCTTCTTGCCAGATTGCGTGTCATGCAGCGGAGAATCGCACTTCTGAAATCCGATAGCGAAATAAATGAGAAGTCTGTATATACCAATGGCAGGCTTAAGATTGACTATGCTGCCGGGTGTGCGTATATAGAGGATGCAGAACTGAAACTTACACCGATTGAGTATAAACTTTTGTGCCTTTTGGCGCAGAATACGGGAAAGGTATTGACCCATAAATATATAACGCAGAAAATCTGGGGAAGTGCATGGGACAGCAATGTTGCATCACTTCGTGTCTTTATGGCAACTCTTCGAAAAAAGCTCGAGGACGAAAATGCTTCTGTAGTGTATATTCAGACACATGTTGGCATCGGATATCGAATGTTAAAGGTGGATGCAAAGGAATAAAATCATATGGAAGAGAGGCTGTAAATCTAAGCTGTTTGGTTTGAAAAATGGCCAAAAATGACAAAATCAGATTGACTAAACCGGCAGGATTATTTATAATACAGACAAAATGAAAAAGGCATATAAGGAGCTTTCATCATGAAAAAGATAGAAACACTGGACGATGCATTTATCAGAATCGCAGAGCTGGAAAGAGAAAATGAGGCACTCCGGGAAGAACTGGCATATTACAAGAACAGAAAGATGAGCGGACGCCGGAAGCATAATGCCAAGTGGCAGGCTATTTATAAAGATTTTGTAGAGGGCTATGAGGATGGGATGGCCATGGTGGATATTGCTAAAAGAAATCATGTAAGCGAGCGGACGATTTACAGATATAAGGCATATTATGACAAAGTGAAAGAAAACGGATCGGTATGATGCCGGTAAATGTGAGAAAGGAATGGTACAGGTGGTTAAATAAATGGAAATGAAATACAATCTGACAATGCAGGAAGCGGAAGACTATGTGACTGTAATGCGGCAGATCTTTGATGTGGTGCGTATGATCAGCTTGGAAGGACTGTTTTCGGATGGCTTTCAGGGAGACGCGGACGGCTGTAAATGTTACAGCTTCTGGAAAAAAGAAAAACGCTGTGAAAACTGTATTGCCAGAAAAGCGGCAATGCAGAGAAAAATGAAGGTTAAACTGGAATATGTGGATGATTCTCTGTATCAGGTTTATGCAAGATATGTGGAGATTGATCATGAGCCGTACGTGATGGAGATGATCAAGCAGCTGGATATGGATTCCCTGATCGATCCGCAGGGAGGAGAAAAACTCATTTATCAGTTGACCGGTTATACGGATAAGCTTTATGAAGATGCATTGACAGGTGCACATAACAGAAGGTATTTTGAGGATTCCGTCAGGGAAGCCAATCAACCGGGAACGGGCGTGGTGATTGTCGATCTTGATGATTTTAAACTGTACAATGATGTATACGGACATCATGCAGGAGATATGGCACTTATAACGGCGGCAAACGTGATCCGCAGTAATATGCGCGAAGAGGATACTCTGATCCGTTATGGAGGGGATGAGTTTTTAATGGTACTTCCCGGGATCGGAGAAGCGGAAATGGATATGCTGCTGGATAAAATCTGTAAGGCAGTGTATGAAACAGAAGTACCGGGCTATGCAAGACTCAGGCTCTCTGCCAGCATCGGAGGTGTGATCACAGGCAATGAACCGATCGAAAATGCGGTAGGCAGAGCAGACCGTCTGATGTATCAGGCAAAAAATCAGAAAAACCGTGTTGTCACAGAACATAGTGCGGTTACGGAGGAAAACGTCGATATCGTCAAAGAAGAACAGACGCAGGGAAAACAGCAGATACTGATCGTGGATGATTCCGATATCAATCGGGAGATTCTGTCTGCGATGCTTTGCGGGGAGTATCGGATTCTTGAGGCGGTAAACGGCAGTGAATGTCTGGAAATCCTGCAGCAGCAGGGCACAGGTATTTCGCTTGTCCTTCTGGATATAGTGATGCCTGTTATGGATGGTTTTGAAGTGCTGTCCCATATGAACCGGAATCATTGGATCGATGATATTCCGGTCATACTGATCTCAGGTGAAGATGCGGATCCGGTGATCCGCAGAGCCTATGAGATGGGCGTTTCGGACTATATTAACAGACCGTTTGATGCCGGGATTGTATGCCGGCGGGTATTCAACACAGTTAAATTGTATGCAAAGCAGAGACGCCTCGTATCTCTTATGATGGCGCATATCAACGAAAGAGAAAAGAATAACCACATGATGATCGATATACAGAGTCATATTGTGGAATTCAGAAACGGAGAAAGTGGAAAGCATGTGTTCCATATGGATAAGGTCATACAGCTTCTGCTTGATAAGATCGTGCAGAAGACAGATAAGTATCCGTCTCTCTGGCAGGAACGCATCCTGATCAGGACAGCATCTGCATTGCATGATATCGGTAAGATCGGTATTGACGAAGCAATTCTAAATAAACCGGGCAGACTGACTGCAGAAGAGTTTGAATCCATGAAAGCACATACGACGATCGGCGCGGATATGCTCCGTAATCTGCCAAGATACCAGGAAGAGAGACTTCTGCAGATCGCTATAGAGATCTGTCGGTGGCATCATGAACGTTATGACGGAAAAGGATATCCGGACGGTCTTGTGGGCGACGAAATTCCTATTTCAGCTCAGCTTGTATCGATTGCAGACGTATATGATGCACTGACAAGTGAGCGCGTGTATAAAAAGGCATTTTCACATGAAAAAGCTATGCAGATGATCAGAGAAGGGGAATGCGGCGCTTTTAATCCACTGCTTTTGTCCTGTCTGGAAGAAATTGCAGATGAACTACAGGCAGAAATGTAAGAGAGTTTATACCGGCATTTTTGGTGCTGCATCCGAAGGCGTCATAACCGGAGAATAAGAAGGAAAGATGGAAAACGAACATGAAGAGCATTATCATACTTGTATTGATACTGGTTATTATACTTGCTGTTTATATATTGATCTTTTTGGCAAAAAAGAAAGCAAAAGAAGTGACACGGGATCTGTTTGGAACGGATGATATCAGAAAAGCAGCACAGCAGATGAAGCAGGAATATGCGACAACGCCAAAATCCGTGAATGCGATGACATCACTCCTTCTGCCGCGGATCGTAGCGGATTTTCCGGATTTTACTTACGATGAGATGAAAAACAGGGCAGAAGATGTGCTTGTATCGTACCTGCGTGCGATCGACCAGAATAACAGCAGCTTATTAAAAGAAGGAAATCAGGAGCTGCAAGATCAGCTTTCCCACCATCTGCAAATGCTTTCGGATCAGAATCTGGCCGAGCAGTATGACGATATCAGGATACACCGGACAGAGATCAGCCAGTACAGAAAGAATGCAGGCAGATGCGTTGTTACATTCCAGACTTCTCTTGCCTGTATGCATTACAGAAAGAACACGGAGGGCGCGATCACAGAAGGAAGTACGGAATATACATACCAGACCAGATTTAATACAGATCTGATCTATATCCAGAACCGGGAGATCGTGGAGAAAGAATCGGACAGGGCGCTGGGCATCAACTGTCCGAATTGCGGGGCTCCGATTTCATCCCTCGGGGCAAAATTCTGTGAATATTGCGGAACTGCCATTGTAGAGCTGAACATCCATGCGTGGAGCTTCAGTCATATTGAGGAGTGTAAATAGTCCTGCAGGCTCAGTCATTTGGAATATCATGGAATCGGCCTGCCAGTTCCTCTGTTTTGACCACATTGATAAAAGCATGCGGATCGATCGCTCTGATCAATGGGATCAGATGTCTTCTGGCATCCGTATTGATAACCGAATAAAGCATTTTCTTTTCTTTTTCTTCATAACAGCCGACGCCGCGGAATAAAGTGGCGTCGTGTTTTGTTGTATCTTTGATCACTTCATAGATTTCATCCGCATGATCGGAAATAATAAACAGTGTTTCCTTCTGATAGCGTCTGTAAAGCATCTGGATGACCTGCGTACTGCAGAACTGGTAGATAATGGAATACAGTGCGATATTCCAGCCGAACAGTGCACCGGCGATCAGCAGCATAATGACATTTCCGATCAGGATATAATTCCAGGCATCTACGCCTTTTTGCTGGGACAGATAGATACTGATGAAATCCGTACCGCCTGTTGTTGTACCGACATTTAAACAGAGGGCAATGGCAAGCCCGTTCAGCATTCCACCGAAAATACAGATCAGCAGGATGTCCTGTGTAAAAATATACTGTGGCAGGATGTCTACAAAAATACTGGATAAAAAGATCACCAGAATGGAATACAGGGTAAACCGTTTCCCGATATATCGATAAGCGATATAGGCCGGAAACAGGTTCAGTATAATGTTAAAAAGTGAAAATGGGATCTGGATATGGAAAAAAGTCAGCCCGATCTTCTGGAGCAGAAGCGAAATGCCTGAAAAACCGCCCGGAAACAGGTTGGCGGCTTTGGCAAAGCAGCAGAGGTTCCATGCATAGAGAATGGATGCTGCAATTACAATTACAATACGGAAATACTGATAAAAATGAGGATGCTTACGTTCGATGGATTGAAACATAACAGGCTCCTTTCCTGATAATACAGAGATTTTTTATGTGCTTACATTATAACATATATGGCGAAAAAGAAACTATAGGATTTTGGTTAAAAATGAATTGTTAACCAAGTATAAATACAGGTTGACAATCGAGATTCTTTGTGGTTTAATGCTAAAGGTGACATGATGATACCTATTAGGAGGAGAAAACAATGAGTGAAGTAACAGAAGCAAAAACACAAGGAAAGAGCAAATCAAAATTCAGTATACAGGAGATCTGTTATGTAGGGTTATTTACAGCAGTGATCGCTGTCATGGCGCAGATTTCCATTCCGATGCCTATGGGCGTTCCGATGACCATGCAGACATTTGCGATTACACTGGCAGCAGTCGTATTAGGTGCAAAGCTTTCTACGATCTCCTGCGTTGTATATTTATTACTTGGTGCAGTCGGTGTCCCGGTACTTGCCAACTTTTCAGGCGGTTTTGATAAGTTTGTTGGACCGACAGGCGGATTTTTAATTTCTTTCCCACTGATGGCATTTATCATCGGCTTCGGTGTAGAGCACAGAAAAGCATTTAAAGGTGCATTTGTAGTGGCACTTGTAGCAGGAACTGTTGTGAACTACATAGTAGGTGTGGTAATGTTCTGTCTTCTGACACACAGTAGTGTGATGGTCGGTATTACAGCCTGCGTACTGCCTTTTATACCAACTGCAATTATAAAAGCGGTACTTGCATCGATCATTGGTTTTGCGGTCAGACGTGCAGTCCCGGGTATTCGTAAATGATCTATTTAAGACCTCATCATTTGCTCTGTACACAGGGTTATTCGGGAAAAGGCTATAGTGAAGGGTTCGTATCACACATGAATGAAGTGGTTGATGAGCTCCGAAACAGGCCGGGAACAAAGATCACGTTGACATTTTCAACGGATACGCTGTGCTCCTGCTGCCCACACAAAGAGGGTGAAGATCTTTGTGACACACAGGAAAAGGTAAAACGCTTTGATCAGAAGGTTGTCGATTATTTCGGACTGGAGGAGAAGGAATATTCTTATCAGGAACTGATTCGGGAGATCGATGCAAAAATGACGGAAGAAATGCTCGCTGATATCTGTGAAGGCTGTGGATGGTTTCCAATCAGTGCCTGCAGAAAAAATATCTGTAAGAAATAAAAACGATAAAGGTGCCAGACGTATAAAAGGGTCTGCAGAATAATTGTGTTCTGCAGATCTTTTTTATATGATAGGAATTCCCTGTCACATAAAAATGCTCTGCGGAAATGTATTTATAAAATTGATCCGGACTGCACATACTGCATAAAAAGAGCGGAGGTTTTTTCAGATGGGTAATCAGGGAAATAAAGATAAATCAAAAAAACAGGACAAATTTGAGAAAGACGAAAAGAAAGAACAGCAGAAAAAGAGAGCCGAAGGTTCCGATATGGAGGAAAAGCAGATAGAAACAGAGCTGATCCGGGAAACCGGAGCGGTCAGCCTGGAACGGAACAAACAGCATCACAGAATTGAACTGCTCACGATCATCGGTGAGATCGAAGGGCATGATGTACTTTCCGGGAATACAAAAGCAACAAAATATGAACATATTATTCCGAAGCTGGCACAGATTGAAGATTCCTGTGAGACAGATGGTGTGCTCATTATTTTAAATACAATGGGAGGTGATGTGGAAGCAGGACTGGCGATCGCGGAAATGATCGCATCCTTAAGTAAGCCGACGGTATCCCTTGTTCTGGGAGGCGGACATTCGATCGGTGTTCCGATCGCGGTGTCGGCTGATTATTCCTTTATTGTGGAAAGTGCAACAATGGTCGTCCATCCGGTCCGTATGAACGGAATGGTGATCGGAACGCCTGCAACCTATGATTATTTCAAATCCATGCAGGATCGTATCACAGGGTTTGTCGTATCGCACAGCAACATATCACAGAAAAACTTTGAAAAGCTGTTAATGGAAACAAAGATGCTGACAAAGGATGTCGGAAGCCTTGTGGTAGGACCGAAGGCAGTGACCTGTGGACTGATCGATGCAGTGGGCGGGCTGAAAGAAGCTATGGCGAAACTGCATGAGATGATCGATGAGGCAAGTGAAGGATGACATTTCAAAAAAAGAATGTTATAATTGTTTTTAAAGCATCAAATTCGGGGCTTTTGACCCTGACATCATTTTATAGAACCGGAGTGAAAGAAATGGCAACGCAAAGAGGTAGAAAGACTGCTTCCGGACGTAAGAGAACAAACAATAGAAAAAGAAATACAAGAAGGAAACAGGACAGCTTCAGTACAGAGGTAAAAGATGAAGTGATCCTGCTTCTGGGGATTGCAGTGACGATCCTTCTGTTTTTATCTAATTTTCATCTGATCGGTAAGGCAGGAGACGCAGTAAGCGCCGTTATGTTTGGCGTTTTCGGAATCCTTGCCTATATCACACCGCCCGTTCTGTTTCTGGGCATTTTATTCCTGATTCTGAATCTTGGCAACCGTGTGGCGACGATCAAGCTGCTGGCAGGAACTTTTCTGTTTCTGGATCTTGAGGTAGTGTCAGCACTGATCGGCGGGATCGGGAATGCAGGCAGTACCGTAGCTTCCTATTATAGCTATGCAAACACCCACAAAATGTCGGGTGGTGTCATTGGCAGCGTGTTGGCAGGCGGACTGACGAAAACGATCGGTATGGTAGGGACGATCGCGCTTGTCCTGATCCTTATGATGCTCTGTCTGGTTCTTCTGACGGAGAAGTCCATTGTCCGGCAGCTGGCGGGTGCAGGCAGACATGTTTATGACAGTGCGAGAGAAGATGTGGAAAACCGTATTGAACGTAATGAGATACTGCGTGAGCAGAGGCTGCAGGAACGCGAGATCAGAATGCAGGAGCGTGCGGAAAGAGAAAAGCGCAGACAGGAAGAAAAAAGCCTGCGGATGGATAATAAGGTCAGCGGTATTACGGATGCAACGACCTTAAAAGCACCGAAGAAAACGAAAAAGGCAGAGGCAAAGCCGGTTTCTGTGTCGGAAGAAAGTCTGGATGTCAGACAGCTGCAGATAGAAGAGACGCCTGCAGTGCAGGATATGGATGAGATCGAAAAAATACATATTAAAGGAATCGAACCGGTTCAGTCAATGAAAGCAGAAGATGTGGTTGCAATAGAAAAACCGGAGAAGAAACCTGTAAAACAGCCGGCTTACAACAGAGAACATAAGGTACAGGTCATGGAGTCTGCACCTGATGATTTTGATATGACGCAGATTTCCGCAGCACTGGAAGAGAGTGCAGACCGGATCGCCGGCCTTACACCTGAACCGGCTTATGTCAGAACAAAGCCTGTTGCAGGTAAAGCAGCGGAGAGTGGTCAGCCGATCGGAAATCAAAGTACACAGACCATGCAGTCTGCCGGCCAAAAGACAGCCGGTGCAGCAGAAATTCCGATAAGTGACCAGATCAGTCAACCACCGAAAAAGCCAAAACCATACAAGAAGCCGCCGCTTACTTTATTAAAAAGAAGTGACGCATCTTCCAATAAGAATTCCGAGCGGCAGCTCAAGGAAACCGCATTGCAGCTGAAGCAGACACTGAAGACCTTTGGTGTCAATGTAACGATTACGGATATCAGTCAGGGACCGGCAGTTACCAGATATGAGCTGCAGCCTGAAATGGGCGTGAAAGTCAGTAAGATTGTGAACCTGTCGGATGATATCAAATTAAATCTGGCAGCGACGGATATCAGAATTGAGGCACCGATCCCGGGGAAAGCGGCGATCGGCATCGAAGTACCGAATAAGGAAAACAGCATGGTGCTTCTGCGTGATCTGCTAGAGTCGGATAACTTTAAGAATTTCAAAAGCAATCTTTCCTTTGCTGTCGGTAAGGATATCGCAGGACAGACGGTCGTTACGGATATTGCGAAAATGCCTCATGTCCTGATCGCAGGATCGACCGGTTCCGGAAAGAGTGTCTGTATCAATACATTGATCATGAGCATTTTGTATAAAGCTTCTCCGGAGGATGTCAAGCTTATCATGGTTGATCCAAAGGTAGTGGAACTGAGTGTTTATAACGGTATTCCGCATTTGCTCCTGCCTGTTGTGACAGATCCGAAAAAGGCGGCAGGTGCGCTCCACTGGGGTGTCAATGAAATGACGGAGCGTTATAAGAAGTTTGAAGATATGCATGTCCGTGATCTGAAGGGGTATAATAAAAAAGTTGAGGAAATGACGGAAAACGGCGGCGCAGAGCTTCCGCAGAAGCTGCCACAGATCGTGATCATCGTGGACGAGCTGGCAGATCTGATGATGGTTGCACCGGGAGAGGTGGAGGAATCTATCTGCCGTCTGGCACAGCTTGCCAGAGCAGCCGGTATTCATCTGGTCATTGCAACGCAGAGACCTTCCGTTGATGTCATCACAGGTCTGATCAAGGCGAACATGCCAAGCCGTATTGCATTTGCGGTATCTTCGGGTGTGGATTCCCGTACGATCCTGGATATGAACGGTGCGGAAAAGCTGCTCGGAAAGGGAGATATGCTCTTTTACCCGCAGGGATATCCGAAGCCGGTCCGTGTACAGGGCGCATTTGTTTCCGATAAGGAAGTTTCCGATGTTGTGGAATTTATCAAAGAACAAAATGAAACGGCATCGTATAACGAAGAGATCGTACAGAAAGTGGACAGTATGCAGGCATCATCCGGCGGTACCACCGTGTCTATCTCCGATGCGGATGCGCAGGATGACGGCAGGGATGCATATTTTGATGAAGCAGCACAGATTATCGTAGATAAGGAAAAAGCATCCATAGGTATGCTGCAGAGATATTTAAAAGTGGGATTCAACCGTGCTGCCCGTATTATGGACCAGTTGGAAGAAGCTGGTATCGTTGGACCGGAGGAAGGAACGAAACCGCGGAAAGTTCTGATGACTTCCGAAGAATTACAGGCAGTAAAAGAGGATTTATAAAAAACATTTCAGGAGGAGAAAATTATGAAGACTGATATTCAAATTGCACAGGAAGCAACATTGCAGCCAATCAAAGAGGTAGCCGCAACAATTGGAATTGAAGAAGAAGATCTGGAATTGTACGGAAAGTACAAAGCGAAGATTTCCGATGAACTGATTGCACGAAGCCACAACAATCCGGACGGAAAACTGATTCTGGTGACCGCCATCAACCCCACCCCTGCGGGTGAGGGCAAGACCACGACCTCCGTCGGTCTGGCAGACGGTCTGCGCAAGATCGGCAAAAATGCCGTGGCTGCGCTGCGTGAGCCGTCTCTCGGTCCGGTGTTCGGTGTCAAGGGCGGCGCTGCCGGCGGCGGCTATGCGCAGGTCGTGCCCATGGAGGACATCAACCTCCACTTCACCGGTGACTTTCACGCCATCGGCGCAGCCAACAACCTGCTGGCCGCTATGCTGGACAACCACATTCAGCAGGGGAACGCCCTGGACATCGACGTGAAGAACATCACCTGGCGCCGCTGTGTGGATATGAACGACCGGCAGCTCCGCAACGTCATCGACGGCATTGGCGGCCGGATGCAGGGCGTGCCCCGGGAAGACGGCTTTGATATCACCGTTGCCTCTGAAATCATGGCAGTCCTCTGCCTGGCTTCCGACCTGATGGATCTGAAGCAGCGCCTGGCGCGCATCATCGTGGGCTACAACCGTGCCGGTCAGCCGGTCACCGCCCATGACCTGAAGGCGGAAGGCGCTATGACCGTCCTGCTCAAGGACGCCATCAAGCCCAACCTGGTGCAGACCCTGGAGCACAACCCCGCCATCGTCCACGGCGGCCCCTTCGCCAACATCGCCCACGGCTGCAACTCCGTCTCCGCCACCGACGCCGGCATGAAGCTGGCCGATTATGTGGTCACCGAGGCTGGCTTCGGCGCAGATCTGGGTGCGGAGAAGTTTTTGGACATCAAGTGCCGTGCCGCTGGCTTCGACCCCAGCGCTGTGGTCATCGTGGCCACTGTCAAGGCGCTGAAATACAACGGCGGCGTGCCCAAGAGTGAGCTGGGCACCGAAAACTTGGAAGCCCTGGAGAAGGGTCTGCCCAACCTGCTCAAGCACGTGGAGAACATCACCAAGGTCTTTGGTCTGCCTGCCGTTGTGGCCATCAACCGGTTCGTCCAGGACACCGATGCCGAGCTGGATCTCATCCGTGCCAAGTGCCAGGAGCTGGGTGTGAACGTGGCCATGAGCGAAGTGTGGGGCAAGGGCGGCGAAGGCGGCCTGGAGCTGGCAGAGGAAGTGCTGCGTCTGTGTGAGCAGCCCCATGACTTCCAGTTCAGCTATGAGCTGAACCAGCCCATCAAGGCCAAGATCGAAGCCATTGTGAAAAAAATCTACGGCGGCGAAGCAGTCACCTACTCCAACGATGCCAACAAGGCCATCGCCAAGCTGGAAGAACTGGGCTGCGGCGATCTGCCCATCTGTATGGCAAAGACCCAGTATTCTCTGTCCGATGACCCCGAAAAGCTGGGGCGTCCGGAGGGCTTTACCGTTTCCGTCAGCAAGGTGAAGGTTTCTGCTGGTGCAGGCTTCATCGTGGTACAGACTGGCGACATCATGACTATGCCCGGTCTGCCCAAGGTGCCTGCGGCAGAACGCATCGACATTGATGCAGATGGCGTCATCACCGGCCTGTTCTGAGAGAATACATATAGAAGCAATCGCACCCCCG
>ERZ827150.3447-NODE-3447-length-15350-cov-3.527035_pt1 | contig 15350 bp, 10 predicted proteins | sample MGYA00519779_ERZ827150 | MGnify/ENA primary metagenome ERZ827150 (study PRJEB31778, sample SAMEA3449267) | human gut metagenome | biome: human gut; feature: human-associated habitat; material: faeces | place: United Kingdom | collected 2010/2012 ...
GCCGCACCTCGCTCGCCGTATCGGCACTTAGAATTATGCGGTATTGCCTTTATAAAACATTTCACGGCACGTCATTTTGGGAGTATCCTCCCGTAGGGGCGCACGCAGACATATCGTCCTATCGTCGAACAAAATATCAGCCCGATGTCCATTCCAATTTATATGGGCTTTAGGTTGGCAACACCTCGCGCACATTTCTTCCTTGCCCGCCCTGCGGGTACCTCATCTGCCGTTTCCTTCTTCTTTTTTTAGGGGTGGGTTTTGATACAGGAATCCCCGCCGCCAAAGCTACTGTGCTCTGGCGGCGGGGATTCTGTTTGCCCGGCATTGAATCAGCAGGCCGTTTTTGGTATACTGTTGGATAAACGAAAGATAAGGAAATGGGGAAGAAACATGGCTTCTTATACATTTGAAAATCACACATTCCGCATGGTAGACCGCACCGACGGCAAGGATATTAAGGTACCGTCCAACATGTACCCGCTCAACCGCGAAGCACAGCTGTTTACCACCGAAACTACCGATACCATCAGCGATGCCCATGTGCGGGAGATTGTGAACTGCATTGACGGCCGCATGAACAACACCTACCAGAATGCCGAACAGGTAGTACGCACCCTGAACGTGTACGGTATTCCGGCTGTGCAGTATGTGGGCTGGGTGTTTATGTCGGATTCTGCCCCCATGTACCAGTCCTTTGCTCTGGTCAAGGGTGACCACGGCGGCCCGGCCATTATTGACCTTTCGGTGGACCCGATCTGGCCCCAGTGGGAACAGGAAATGGCCCAGTACACCACCCCTGACGAGATGCGCGCCGCCTTTATTGAAAAGCAGTCAAAGCGCTGGGATGTGCCAAACACCGAGCGCTGCGTGTTTGGCCAGGTACCGGATTATATGGTGTATGTTGCCAGCATGTGCACCACCGACCAGGGCTTGAAGCTTTACCAGAAAGTCATGCGCGCCTTCCCCAAGCATCCCGCCAACCTGGAAGCCGAGCACGCACAGCGCGCCATGGTGGAGAGAGTGATGAAGGGGAAGATTTAAGGCAATCCCAACCGGAAAAATTCTCGGCACCGACCGGGTATTACTCAGCGAGCTGGAACAAAGGCGGCAAGCCCAAAATGCTGACCTTACGGGAATGGGCAAATCTGGATACCGCCAAAAGCAGAAAGAAGTTTCAGGACTTTCTTACCCTGAAAATGCAGCCCTACAGCGATGTGCTGAGTGTTGCCGAAGCAAGCCGGTTTACCGGCTATCACCACAACACCCTGACGAATTGGTGCCATAACGGTTACATCCGATCCTTTGAAATCAGTGGTGGGTATATGATTCCCAAATCATGTCTGCTGAATTTTCTGCTTAGTCCTCATATTCTGGACAGCTATCGACCTTCTAAAAAGCTGGTTGACCTTGCGAAAGAATTCAGCCGACAGGGCAAATCGACAAAAAAGCCCACCGCCAAATGAGTGCCATAGAGAAAAGCAGCGTCCCCCGAATGTCAAACGGAGGACGCTGTTTTTATAGCCCTATTTCAACTGCTGACAATTTGTCACCAGTTGGCGCATGACTGTCATCGGCATTAGGCAGCGACATATAGCTTCTGTAATTTTTAACTGCCTACAATTTGTAGTCATTTCACAAACCGTATGCTTTGGAGCTATTTCAGATTATGCCCTATTAAATCGAAGCATTTGAATTCTGCCACTAACAGCGGCGGCAATTTTCGCGGCTCGTCCATCATCAAACTGGGCGGCTGTTCGGAAGATTTCTTCTACTTTATTGGAAAATCCATCAAGGCGCTCCAGCGGCAGATCCACATAAGGCGCAATCAGCTTTAGCTGGGATTGCTGCGAGGTTTCAAACGGTTTGGCCGGAACCATCGCCTCTGCGCAGACAGCGCGGGTGAGGGTCATCTGCCAAAGGCTTGTGCCGCTGTCATAGATGGGCGCTGTTCCTTTCCATTCCAGCGTTTCGGAATCACGCAGGAAACCGAAGTTTCCCAAATGGCGATCTGTGTTGGCTAAGATGAAATCGGCAGCCAGCATATTGCAGACCGCTTTCTTTGCATCAGGAATTCCGACAGTCCGGCAGCAGGTGTCGAAGTGTTCCCAGTTGGAAACGCCCTGCGCTTGCGGCAGCAGCCGCATAAATTGGGCGGCGGTGACAAGCTCGGTGTGGTCATTGGTAAAACACGCACAGGCGGACATGACCTGCCCGCCCTGCTCTACAAGCCAGTAGGGAACGTGCGGCATACCAAGCGCATCATACAGAGCCGTGGCAACGATTTCGTTGTAAGGCTCCTGCTTGTAAATGCCCGATCCTGCTTTTAAGAGGATTCGTTTTCCGTCCGCAATGCGCCAGCGCTTTTGTAAAAAGCCGTCTGAGGTATTGCAGGGGGAACACAAATCCGGCTGTGCCGAGAGAACCCCCTCGCCAAACAAAGCGCGTCCCACATCGTCAGAAAAGTCGTTCTCGTAGAAATTTACATCTCGCCAATTCTGTGGGGCATCGCAGGGCGTGACCCAATACTGGTCTGAAAGGCTCAGCCCGCTGCATTTGACAAGCAGAAGTTCGGCGTAAGGGATATGCAGCGTTTCCAAGGCGCGCTCCAGCCCGGAACGGCTTGCCGGGATACCGCGCCCTGCCCACCATTTGCGCAGGGACAGAACATCAAAGCTGCCATCGTTATGCTTTGCGCCAAGGGGAATCCTCTGCGCCGAAAGAACCTCCGCCACATCAATAATGTCGCCGGTCTTTTCCGCTATTTCAATAACAGCCACTTGATGATTGCGCTGCATCAGGAAAAATCGCATTCTGCTCACCTGCCTTACCTTATAGAACGATTATACTCTATCCGGCGGGGCTTTGCAATCTGCGTTTTTGTCGCAGCGTCAATCCTTTTCTATACACCAAGGGGGAAGTATATCTTTTTTCGGGAAATGGGGTGCCGTCTGTGTTTTCCCCCACACCCCCTTTCAGCCAGCTGAAGTGACAAATAGCCAGCTGAAACAAGAATATCGTTACTCTACGCCTTTACCACCGGTAAGGGCGCTTTTTATTTACACCAACGGAGGAAGTCAGCAATGAGATTACCCGCAGAGAACATCAAAGCCGCCCGCGAGGTTCAGCTCGTGGATTTCTTAAACACCTACCGCCCCGGAGAGCTTGTACGCAAATCCAGGGATGAATACTGCACAAAATCGCACAGCAGCTTGCGGATCACGCCGAGCAAGAACCTGTTCCACTGGTGCTCCCAGAGCAAGGGTGGCAGAGGCGCGCTGGAGTATCTGCTGACGGTCGAGGGGATGAGTTTTCGCTCGGCAGTAATGCTTTTGAACGAGATGGAGCTTGTTCCTTTTCAGCAGGCCAGAGCTGCCACAGTGGAAAGCAGCCGAACACACGACTTTACACTGCCGCGTCCCGACAAAAATGCACAGGTAGCGACCGCCTACCTGATGCACCGCGGTATCAGCCCCAAGGTGCTGCGATATTGCCTGAACGAAGGAATTCTGTATCAGACCACGCGCGGCAACTACCGCAACTGCGTTTTTGTGGGCAAGGATGAAGGCGGCGTTCCGCGTTCTGCTTTTCAGCGTGGCTGCCAAGGCACCTACCGCGGTGATGTCACCGGCAGCCAAAAGAAGTACGGATTTCTGATGCAAGCGGAAAACCCGGACTGCGATACCGTGGAGCTGTACGAGGCCCCGATTGATGCTATGTCCGGCGCGACCTTGCGGCAGTATACAGACATTGGAAAGTGGCGCAGTGTGCATTATCTGGCGCTGGGCGGGCTGAACTATCTGCCCATCGACTACTTTTTGCAGCAGCATCCGCAGGTGAAAAATGTGGTGCTCTGCTTTGACCGTGATGAGCCGGGGCTGCGCTTTGCCGAAACGGTTGCCCAGCGCCTTGCCGAGCGCGGATTCAATGTGGAAAAACGGCTGCCTGCCGTAGGTAAGGACTACAACGAAAGCCTTATCTGGTACAAGTCAAAGATTGAAAAACAGCGAGGAGAGCGCGTATGAAAACAATAGCGATTGCCAACCAAAAAGGCGGTGTGGGCAAAACGACGACCGCTGTAAACTTGGGCGTAGCATTGGCAGATATGGGTTATAAAGTTCTGCTGGTGGACGCCGACCCGCAGGCCAGCCTGAGCCGATACCTTGGCTGTTCGCAGGGGAACGAAGGTGCGTCCCTGAAAGAGCTGATTGAGGCTGCCTGCAACGAGGTAGACCCGCCCGATGTTGTTATCCATACCGATGAAAAAGTAGATGTCATTCCCGCCAACATTCAACTTTCTGATTTGCAGCGAAGTTTGACAAATACCTTTATGCGTGAATGCGTAATGCAATGGGCGCTGGAAGCATTTCAAGTGCAATACGACTATTGTCTGATTGACTGTATGCCGGAACTCGGCAACCTTGTCACCGCCTCTCTTGCAGCCGCAGACAGAGTTTTGATTCCCGTACAGCCGCTGATTCTTGATGTCGAAGGTCTTGCCAGTATCATTGGCACCATCCGTAAAATTCGCAGGAAAATCAATCCCAAACTGGAGATTGACGGTGTCCTGATTACCATGGCAGACCATCGTACCAATATGGCACGGGATATGATCAAAGCCATTCACACAAGCTATGGTCCGCACACGCGCATTTATCAGGCAATCGTTCCGCGCTGCACCAGAGTCGGTGAAAGCCTTACTAAATCGGAGAGCGTACTTCGTTATAGTAAGCAATGCCCGGCGAGCACTGCTTACAGAGCATTGGCAAAGGAGGTGGAAAAGGGTGAGAGATCTCGCGAAAAACATCCGACTGCCCTCGATAGATGACTTGTTTTCCACTGAGGAAGAACGGCAGGATGCCAAGTTGGAGAAAATCCAGATCCTGCCGCTGTCTGAGCTGCACCCCTTTGAGGGGCATCCGTTTCAGGTGCGCGACGATGAAGAAATGGACAAGATGGTGGATAGCGTCAAAGAATATGGCGTGATGACACCTGCCATCGTTCGTCCGCGACGGGATGGCGGATATGAAATTGTAGCCGGGCACCGCCGCTGCCACGCCAGCCAGCGCGCCGGAGTGGACACCATGCCCTGCATTGTGCGGGACATGGACGATGATACCGCCATTATTTTGATGGTGGATTCTAACTGCCAGCGTGAGCATATTCTGCCGAGCGAAAAGGCAAAGGCGTACCAGATGAAGTTGGAGGCAATCAAAAGAAAAGGCGGAAGACCGTTAAAAATAAATTCTGGCCAACTTGGCCAGAATTTATCGCAGCCATATTCCGTTGAGAAAGTCGCCGATGAAGCTGGAGAAAGTGTAAAGCAAGTTCAGCGTTTTATCCGGCTGAACAAACTCACCCCTGACCTGATGCAGCTTGTGGATGACGGCAGACTCAAGACCACCCCTGCGGTGGAGCTGAGCTACCTGACGCCGGAGGAACAGGAAGAATTTCTCTCTTACATGGAAGAGGAAGGCTGCACACCGTCATTATCCCAAGCGCAGAAGCTGAAAGCTGCCAGCAAGGAAAGTGTTCTGACGAAAGACAAGATTCACGGGATCATGTCTGCCCGTTCCCCCAGCGTAAAGCCGCGCGAACCGCAGCTCACGATTGCCGTATCCAAGGTAGAACGCTATTTCCCGAAGGGCTGTACCTCCGAACAGATGGAAAGTACCATCCTGAAACTTCTGGAAAACTACTACCGCAAGCGGCAGGATTACGAACGATGAGGTGGCGGTATGACAAGAGTTTTGATTGTAGAACCGGGCTACTGCCCCTATCAGGCTGCCTTTGACAGCCCGCAGGCGGCGATTTCCGAGGTGATCGAGGGCGACAGTTTGCTGCTGAAACCGTTCGGCACATCGAAAATCGGCGTTGTGTGCAGTAAAAACCAAAGCCGGCTGAAATACAACAGACAACTGGAAGATGGTTGCACGATACGCGGGCGGTTTCTGGTTTGTGGACTCAGTGAGTCCAAAATGTTGGGGCTTTCAAAAGAACAGGCGGAGCGCTATAATCGGCTTCTGTTCTTCCCACAGGTGGAGGATATGCTGTCCGGTGATTTGCCGGTTGCCAAGGTCCGCCCGCCGGATGAGCGCTTTGGAAGTAAAATCTCTTTTTGGGAAAGGTTGAGCCGTTAATTATAAAGGAGAATCACCGAGATGAACAAACACGATACGGTCATTGGCTATATCGAATATCTTGACTGCAACGGATGCGTTCGGGAACGCATTCCGTATGTCGATGCAGAGAAATTCAAAACCAGAATTTACGCTTCTTTGTATTGTGGCGAACCCATCATTCCGGTTTTGTTTCCGGAGAATCTGAGCCAGCCTCTTCTCTTTGAAAAGGGCACCATTTTTCCGTGGGGATTGCGAAGAAAGAAGTACGAGCTGCTGCCGTATGAAATCTACCAGACCAACAACCGTGAGATTGCGTTTTTACGGTATGACTACACCAAAGGCCATATAAATGCTGCATCCTATAAGCTGGTGTACCGCGGGCAGATGGAATGCTGGCAGACACTGGACAGCCTTTACTGCCTGCACAATCAGGAAAACCGCCCCAATGGCAGAAAGATGCGCTCTTTGTCTGTCAGCGATATTATTGTAATGCATGAGGACGGTCAGGCACACGCCTATTATGTGGAACCGATTGGATATAAACAGGTGGATGACTTGCTGCCGGGGCTGGAACAAACCATGAAACGCAGCGTTGCACGCGAAGAACGATAACAAAATCAGCTCGGCAAAGGAAAATACACCCATAAATGAATTGGATTTTCTTTATTGGTTTTTCTATCATGAAATCATTCACATTTCGTTTGTTGATTTTTTTATGGTAATTCGATATAATACCTAAGTTGTAAATGATTACTGACGAAAGCGCACAGGAGATTTTCAGCACCTATCTTTCATAAAGGAGGAACGCTTATGCAAAAGGATAAAACCGAGCTTGAGGTCACGCGAATGACTAAGGAAAACATTCAGTATCTGGATGTCTTTTTTGCCGTATGCAAACGGTATAAGGTTGATTACTACCACGCCACTGAAAAACAGCGTGCGTTCATCGATGCGGTTGCAGCACACGAATTTTCCATGAAACAAGCGCACGAAAAAGGGCTGAACCGTTCCTCGATTCCCCCGTTTATGGGCATCAAACGCAGCGAACGCAGTAACAACCGCCCCGCATAAAATTTAATCACGCGAATGGAAAGCTCTGCACAGCAATGTGCAGGGCTTTTTTATTACCGCAAAGGAGATGAAACCGATTGGCAAATTACCAAAATATTTTGCGGCAGGCGCATCAGGCGATTGCCGATGTGGCGGACAATGCCGACAGCTGGCGGGCGTTTTTGCGCTCAGCCGCGTATACAACGCATTACGCCTTTCCGAATCAGGCGCTGATTTACAGCCAGCGTCCCGGTGCCACCATGCTGGCGGACATCGACACTTGGAACCGTGCTGCCGGGCGCTGGGTCAACCGTGGTGCGCATGGCGTAGCATCCCTTGGCACCGGCAATATGGCGGGCAATGTGCGGTATCTGTTTGACATCAAGGACACCCACCCTGCCGGCAAAGCCTCCAAACCATTGGGCTGGCAAATCACCGATGCCAACCGCTATCCGACCCTGCAAGCCTTGCAGGAAAAGCACAATGCCGAGAGCCTGCCGGAAATCTTTGGCCTGCAAGCAGCCCTGTTTGTGGCACAGCACGGCAAACAGCTGGACGCCGATTTGCAAAATGCCGTGATCGGCAGCACGCTGGAATGGGCAAAGCCGCAGGAGCAAACGGCGATTTTTGCCAACCTCATCACGCAGAGCGCCGTCTATATGGCAGCAGTGCGCTGCGGTTTGGGCGACAGTGCCGTGCCGCAGGACGCCTTTGCGGACATTGACCGCTTTGATACCGAATCCGCGGTTTTGGCGCTGGGCAATGCCGTCAACCGCGCAGGGCGGCAGATGTTTGCCGAAATCGGCGCTGTCGTCAAGAGCATCGACAGTGTTGCAAAGACCCAGCCGAAACAGTATGATGAGAATGTAAGCAAGACGAACCAACAGGAGGTGCAGGATCATGGATATGACGAATCTGAACGGGTATCTGGTGCCCAAGATGGCAATGAAGGAAACGCACAGACCGCCCGTCGGGAGAATCGGTCTGCAGCGGGAGAAGTTCCTGCAAGAGAACCACTCCCTGCTGTACGACAAGATGCTGCTGGACGGGACGCTGTACAGCGACCTGAAACAGACCGAGCAGCGCTATTGGGAGCAGGTGGAGCAGACCATCACGAAGCTGCTGGTCAGCAACCCGGCACCGGACAAGAACAACGACCCGTTGGGCTGGACGGCGCACATGAACAATCTGCAAGCGCAGGCGGCGGAACTGGCGATGCCCATCGTGACGAGCCTGTAAATACCGAACCCACAACAGCGGAGAGCGAGCCATCGCCCTCCGCTGTTTCTGTTTCCGATGAGATTGAACTGCCGGAAAGCGTGGGGCGCGGCGACCTTGCCGAGGAAACTGCCGCCGCAATCGGTCTGCCCTCCCTCGAACAGCAGCAGGAAACCATCCGCCAATTACAGCCCCGCGCAAGCTGGCAGCCGCCCATCAAGGATGACGGCACCCATATCGACGAGCAGGACATTGTCGATGTTCTTGTCATGGGCAGCGGTTTTTGTGAGGGGCGTTTTCGCATACAGGAATTTTTCTCTGCCACAGTATTGCCTACAGTAAAGGAGCAAGCCTACTGGCTGAAAAAAGAGTACGGTATCGGCGGGCGCACTTGGGATTTCCGAGATGGCGAAAGAGGGTTTCTGGATTATGATGCCAAGGGGCTGAGAATCAAGCGCTATGCATCCGATAACGATCCGGATTATTTTCGCTTGCTGCCGTGGAATGAGGTTGCCCGCCGTTTGCACCTGCTGGTACACAACGACCAATATCTGGATGAAAACAACAAGCAGGCCTATGAAAAATGGGAAGCGGAACAGCAAGCCAAACGCGACGCCCGTCAAGCCGAGATAGACTATGCGGAGAAAACCATCGCGGACTTTTGTGAACGAGAAGGGCTGGGCGAACCGGATTTTTCGAACCTTACGCACATCGACCTTGCCTATTCCACCACCGGGGACGGTGAACACGAAATTCAGGTGTACGCCAACTTTTTGCGCAATGAAATTGTGTATCTGGTTGACGGCTCTTTTGTGGACAGTGCGCGCTTCGACAACACAAGGGCGCTTGCCAAGGAAGGCATTGAGGACATTGAATTTTCGCAGTTCATTGACGATGCGGAAGCAGCGTATGAAGCATATCAGGAACGCTACAAGCCCAAGCCCGTGGAAAAACGCCCGCTGGCGGCCGGGGATACTGTCTATCTGGAAAACGACCACCCCTTTACGGTGGAGGAAATCGGCATCTTTGATGTGCATCTGCGCGATGAGGATTTCCCGCTGATCGGGCGCGCCGTCAACCGCGCGGAGTTTGCAAGGCTGCTGGCGGCAAATCCAAAAAACCAAGCTCTGGCGGCACCCGACACGGTGGTTGAGGGGCAGGTCATTGAGGAAACAGACACACCGGAAGAACCGTCAGACGAACTCGCAGAAGAAACCTCGTCTGGTTTTGGCGAGCAGGTCTTGCAGGCTGCGGAGCTCATTGCCCTCAAGGAAGCCTATTTGCCGAACAACTACATCCCGCCGCAGGACCCTGCACCCCCGCGCACACCGCGCGAAAAGTTTGCCGTCAACATCACCGCAATTCGCACTTTGAAATCCATCGAAAAGCGTATGGCGGACGGCGGTCCCCACGCAAACGGTGAGGAGCAGGAAATCTTAGCCCAATACTCCGGCTGGGGCGGTTTGTCCGATGCCTTTGAACCCAACAAGGACAGCTGGCACAGCGAATATACCGAGTTAAAAAGCCTGCTGACAGAGGAAGAATACGCCGCTGCCCGCAGCAGTACCCTGACCGCCTTTTATACCCCGCCCGAAGTCATTGACGCAATGTACACCGCCCTGCGCAAAATGGGCGTGGGTGCCGGTACGATTCTGGAACCGAGTATGGGCGTGGGCGCGTTTTTTGGACAAAGCCACAGCTATTTGTATGAGCCGACCACCCGCCTGTTCGGCGTGGAGCTGGACAGCCTGACCGGCAGAATTGCCCGCCAGCTGTACCAGAAAGCCAACATCCAAATTACCGGCTTTGAGAAAGCCGACCTGCCCGACAGCTTTTTCGATGTGGTCATCGGCAATGTGCCGTTCGGGGATTACAGCGTGGTTGACCCGCAGTACAATCGGCTGCACTTCAAGATCCACGATTACTTTTTTGCCAAATCCATCGACAAGCTGCGCACGGGCGGCATCATCGCCTTTATCACCACCAGCGGCACGCTGGACAAAAAGAGCGAGGAAGTGCGCAGGTACATCAACGCCCGATGCGACTTTATCGGTGCCGTGCGTCTGCCGGATTCCACCTTTAAGTCAGCCGGAACCAAGGCTATGGCGGACATCATCTTCCTGCAAAAGCGTGACCGCATTCTGGAGCAGGACGCGAGCTGGCTGCACACCACCCAGACGGAGGACGGGCTTTCCCTCAACAGCTATTTTGCCGAACACCCCGAAATGGTCTGCGGCACACTGAAAACCGTCAGCGGTCCGTATGGCCCGACCCTGACCTGCGAAGCGTTTGCCAATAAGCCCCTTGCCGATGTGCTGCAAGAGGCCATGTCCCACCTGCACGCTGAATTTCACTTTCAGGACATCGAGCTGCAGGAATCCGGCGCTGTCGAAGCCAGCATCCCCGCCGAACCCGATGTGCGCAATTTCAGCTTTTGTATCCGTAACGGCAAATTCTATTACCGCGAGAACGCCATTATGCGCGAGGTTTCCCTTGGTGCTACCTCCGCAGCGCGTATGCGCTTGCTGATCGAACTGCGGGACACCACGCGGGAACTGATTCAAGCCCAGCTGGAAGATATGCCGGATGAAGTCATCACGGAGCTGCAAGCCAAACTCAACCGCCAGTACGACAATTATCACCATAAGTTCGGACTCATCAACAGCCGTGGTGCATCGCTGGATATGCGGGATGACAGCGGATATTTTTTGCTGTGTTCCTTGGAAAACCTCGACAGCGAGGGCAATTTCATTGGCAAATCGGATATGTTTTCAAAGCGCACCATCCGCGCCGCCCGCCCTGCCGAGCGCGTGGAAACCGCCAGCGAGGCGCTGGCGCTGAGTGTCGGTGAGCGCGCTGGCATCGACTTTGGGTATATGCAGCAGCTGACCGGCAAGGACAAAGAAACACTGATTCAGGATTTGCAAGGCGTTATCTTTGCCGACCCCTTGGAAAAGAATTCTGATGGTGAACCGCGCTACTATACCGCTGATGAATATCTTTCCGGCGATGTGCGCCACAAATTGCAAGTAGCAAAGCTGGCGGCACAGAACAACCCCGCTTTTGCTGTGAATGTGCAGGCACTGGAAACCGTGCAGCCGAAGGACTTGGAGGCCAGCGAAATTGCCGTGCGTCTGGGTGCCACTTGGCTGGCACCTGAACTCATCAAGCAGTTTGCCGATGAACTGGTGGACGCGCCCTACTATGTGCGGGACCGCGTGAAGGTGCTGTACATACCGCTGACCGGCGTCTGGAATGTGACCAACAAGAGCTTTACAGGCGGCAACATTAAGGCCACCGTGACCTACGGCACGCAGCGCGCCAACTTCTACCATATCTTGGAGGAAAGCCTGAACCTGCGGGATGTGCGCATCTTCGACACCAAAGAGGATATGCAGGGCAACAAGATTCGGGTGCTGAACGCCGCTGCCACGCAGGAAGCCCAGATGAAACAGCAGCAGATCGAGGACGCTTTCAAGGACTGGATCTGGAAAGATGCGACCCGCCGCCAGATGCTGGTAAAGGAATACAACGAACGGTTCAATTCCCTGCGCCCCCGCGAATACGACGGCAGCCATATCCTGTTCCACGGTATGTCGCCCGAAATCACGCTGCGCCCCCACCAGAAAAACGCCATTGCGCACATTCTGTATGGCGGCAATACGCTGCTGGCGCACGTGGTGGGCGCCGGGAAAACCTACGAAATGGTCGCTGCAGCGATGGAAAAGAAACGTCTTGGGCTTTGCTCCAAGACCCTGATCTGTGTACCCAACCACCTGACCGAGCAGATGGCAGCCGAGGCTTTGCTGCTGTACCCCAACACCGAAATTCTGGTTGCCCGCAAAACGGATTTTGAAAAGGCAAACCGAAAAAAGTTCTGTGCCCGCATCGCTACCGGCAACTTCGATATCATCGTCATCGGACACAGCCAGTTTGAGCGCATTCCGCTGTCACAGGAACGGCAGGTCGAATACCTGCAAAGCCAGATCCACGATGTGATCAACCAAGTGGCACAGCTGAAAGAGGAACGCGCCGAGAACTTCACCGTCAAGCAGATGGAACGTATGCGAAAGCAGCTGGAGAAAAAGCTGGATAAGCTCAACGACCAATCCCGCAAGGATGATGTAGTGACCTTTGAACAGCTGGGCGTAGACAGCTTGATGGTGGACGAAGCCCACGCTTTCAAGAACCTTGCGGTGCTTTCCAAAATGCGCAATGTAGCCGGTATCAGCCAAACCGAGAGCCAGCGCGCCAGTGACCTATATATGAAATGCCGCTACCTTGACGAAATCACCGGCAGCCGCGGCGTGGTGTTTGCCACAGGTACGCCCATCAGCAACTCTATGGCAGAGCTGTACACGATGCAGCGGTATTTGCAGCGGGAAACCTTGGAGCAGCACGGGCTTTCCTCCTTTGATGCGTGGGCATCCACCTTTGGGGAAACCGTGACAGCCGTGGAGCTTGCGCCGGAAGGCACCGGCTACCGCACAAAAACGAGATTCTCCAAATTCTATAATCTGCCGGAATTGATGAGTATGTTCAAACAGGTGGCAGATGTGCAGACGGCGGATATGCTCAACCTGCCGGTGCCTAAACTGGTGGGCGGCAAGCCCATCAATGTGGCACTGCCGCCAAGCCCCCAGCAAAAGCAGATGGTGGCTGACCTTGCCGACCGCGCCGAGGAGATTCGCGCGGGAAATGTAGACCCCACCGAGGACAATATGCTCAAGGTGACCAACGACGGCAGAAAACTGGCGCTGGACCAGCGGTTGATCGACCCCAATCTGCCCGAAAACCCCAACGATAAAGTTCACGCCTGCGCCGAGAATGTGTACCGCATCTGGAGTGAAACGAAAGACAAGAAATTGACCCAGCTGGTGTTTTGCGACTTATCAACCCCGAAACCGGACGGCTTTAATGTGTACGATGATTTGCGCAATCTGCTGATTACTATGGGCATCCCGGAAAACGAGGTGCAGTTCATCCACAGCGCCAACACCGAGGTGAAAAAAGCCGAGCTGTTTGCCAAGGTGCGCAGCGGTGATGTGCGTGTGCTGATGGGCAGCACCGGCAAGATGGGTGCAGGCACCAATGTGCAGCGGCTGCTGGTGGCCACGCATCATCTGGACTGCGGGTGGAAGCCCTCTGACATTGAGCAGCGCAACGGGCGTATGATTCGCCAAGGCAACACCAATGCCGAAGTATATGAGTATCGTTACGTCACAGAATCTTCGTTTGACAGCTATATGTGGCAGCTTTTGGAAACCAAACAGAAGTTCATCGGACAAATTATGACGAGCAAAAGCCCTGCCCGCAGTGCGGATGATTTGGACGATGCAGCGCTGTCTTATGCCGAAGTCAAGGCGCTGGCGGCAGGCAATCCGATGATCAAAGAGAAAATGGACCTTGATATTCAGGTGGCGCGGCTCAAAACCCTGAAAACCGCCTACAACAACGAGCATTACCGGCTGGAGGATGCGATTACACAAGGATTCCCCGCAGAAATGCGCAAGACCGCCCAGCAGCTGGAAAACGCCAAAGCCGACACAGCGCTGCTACAGCAAAATGCCAAGCGCGATGCGGACGGCAAGGATATTTTCACCATTACCTTGATGGACACGGTTTACACCAAGCGCGAGGATGCCGGCAAAGCCCTGCTGGGTTTGCTGGGTATGGCAATGAACCGCACTGAACCGGTTTCCATCGGGCGGTACAAGGGCTTTGATTTGCAGATCGCTTATTTTGCGATGGACAAAATGTATCTGGCGTATCTTGTGGGCAGCGGTATAAATCCGGCGCAGCTGGGCGCGGATGCGGTCGGCAACACCATGCGTCTGGACAACTGCCTGCACAACCTGCCGCAGAGTGTGACTGACCTTGAATCCAAATTGGTGCAGCTGCAAAAACAGATGGAAAACGCCAAGGAACAGCTTGCGCAGCCCTTTGCACAGGCGGACGAGCTGGCTGAAAAAAGCAAGCGCCTTGCCGAGCTGGAGGCGCTTTTGAACCTGAATGAAAAGGATATTGTGCTGGATACCGTGCCGGACGAAGATCAACCGTGTCGTTTGGACAATCGACAGCGTGGACAAGAAAGGTAGAAGGTTTTACTATGAAAGAAAGAAGAAGCAACCGGGTCAGAGATGGCCCCCCCGCAAGGAGTTATCAAGATGAAAAAATGGATCGTAATGCTTGCGATGCTGTCCTTGTTGACAGCCTGCGCACAGACACAGAAACCGGAATCCGCTGAATTGACGGAGCTGTCGGCTGCGACATCCGAAAGCGCAGAACCCGAAGAAACACCTGCACCGATTTCAACTGCCGAGCCGACAGCGACACCCATCGCTACGCCGGAGCCGACCGCAACACCCGCGCCGACACCCACTGCCACCCCCGCGCCGACTCCTGCCCCTACGCCGGAACCCACGGCAGTGCCGACGGCAGAACCTACCCCGGCGCAGGTCAATATGAGCTATGGTGCTGTGCCCTTTGATTTGGCGGCAGGCACCGAACAGTGGTGGAGCATCGACAGCTCGGATTCCGCTTATTGGGCGGTGCAGGAAAACATCAACGCTATGCGCGCTGCCGGTGGTCTGGCACCGCTGACCATGGACGGCGGCTTGAGCGCCGCAGCCGATGCCCGATGCGAGAGTTTTGTGGCAGGCGGTCCCTTTGACCACAGCGGTATGACTACCCGCAGCGAGATCTGCGCCGCCGGTCCGCTGGGCTCTGCCAGTGCCGTTTGCACCGGCTGGCAAGGCAGCCCTGCCCACTACGCCAACATTATGGAGCCGAGCTTTACGTCCATGGGCGTTGGCTGCTGGTTTTGCCAAACGGCAGAGGGGCAATACACCTATTGGGTCGTGACCTTCAACTGATGCACGGCAACGGGATTCACTTCGGCGAACATCGACGCGAGAATAACTCATATTGACTGATACGGTTCATTTCCGTTAGGCTTGA
>ERZ827150.3452-NODE-3452-length-15326-cov-4.691376_pt1 | contig 15326 bp, 12 predicted proteins | sample MGYA00519779_ERZ827150 | MGnify/ENA primary metagenome ERZ827150 (study PRJEB31778, sample SAMEA3449267) | human gut metagenome | biome: human gut; feature: human-associated habitat; material: faeces | place: United Kingdom | collected 2010/2012 ...
GGAACGCGCCGCCATATCTTTACGCTTTGCGGACAGGAATCCAAACCTCCTCGAAATATCTGCCGTCCGGCGCGGAATAATACAGCTCCATGTCCGGCCCGGGCGCTCTGTCGTAGCCCGAGGAGGGCAGCCATTCGCTGTACGCACGGCTGAACAGGACGGGGATCGCCGTTCCGATCTGCTCGCTGACGTCGCTGCGGAACACCGCCCACGTCGTTTTCGGAATTTGTATGACGGTGAACCCCTCTGTTCTGCTTTTTTCGTTCTTCAACGCGCAGAGCATATAAGGGAACGTCCTGCCGTCCGACGCTTCGTAGCCGCAGACGGCGCGAACCGTACACGGCTCTCCCGCCGACGGCTTTGCGTTCGCCGCTTCAAAAATCCTTTCATAGCTGCCGTCCTGATGACATTCTGTCCAAAATGCCGGCACCGCTCCGTTGTCCTCGCAGCCGATACGCCGTTCGATGCCGAACACCTCGAACGCGTCCCGTTCCTCCATACGCCAATGCATAGCCTCTACTCCCTTGATTTGAATTTGAAAGACGAGAGACGGGAACAGCGTGAGCTGCGCGCCCGGCTTGCGCGCCTCGGAGGGCGTGCATCCGTGCTGGCGGACAAACGCGCGCGTAAAGCTGTCGGCGCTGTCGTAGCCGTAAAGCAGCGCGAGGTCGAGAACCCTCTCGTCCCCCGACTGCAGACGCATCGCGGCCAGCGACAGCCTGCGCTTGCGGATGTATTCGGACAGCGGCATCCCCGCAACGTAATAGAACAGCCGTCCGAAATGATACGGCGAATAGGTGGTGACGGATGAAACGTCCGCCGCCGCGCCGTCGTCCTCCATATGCGCCTCCAGATACGCCATCGCCCGATTGAGCTGCGCAAGAACGTCCATATTTCGTTCCTCCCCGCTTTCGCGTTTCTCGTATTTCGAAAAAGAGTATAGCACATTCCGGCGCGCTTTGCCCGACTTTCGGCGCAGACTTTTGCAGGGTACGGACAAGAGCCGGCGGGGAAAACCGCCGGCCCTGTGCCGCTGCGCGCTCAGTCGTCGTATTCGGCGTCGAATTCAAGGATTCGTCCGGTCGCAGCGTGGATGGTATACTCGTACTCCATCCGATCCTTGTAAAATTCGATCTCATACACCTTAACGCCGTCGTCGTCCTCAAACTTCGCCTTGGAGAGATACACCTCGCCGGCCGACAAGCCCGCATGCGAAAGTGCGATCTCTTTGGCGCGCTCCAAGCCGATATACGCGCCGTTGTCGCCCGTCTGCGTTTTGCTCTCGGCTTTTTTTTCACGCACCGTGCCGGTCGAAGCGTCGATTTCATATTCGTACTTCATCGTCGCGGTGTAGAAATCGATGTCATACACAAGCACACCGTCCTCGCGGTCGCGCTTCTGCTCGGTGAACGTCGCGTCTGCCGCGTTCACGCCGGCGTCCGCCAGCGCCGCATTCTTTGCGGCCTCCAGCCCGATGTCGTTTGCGCCCGTCTGCGTCTGGTTGTTGCGTTTTTCCGATTTCCGTTCGCGCACAGTGCCGTTTGAAGCGTCGATTTCATATTCGTACTTCATCGTCGCAGTGTAGAAATCGATGTCATACACAAGCACGCCGTCCTCGCGGTCACGCTTCTGCTCGGTGAACGTCGCATCCGCCGCGTTCACGCCTGCGTCCGCCAGCGCCGCGTTCTTCGCAGCCTCCAACCCGATGTCGGTTTCCTCCTGCACGGGCGTGCTTGTCTCAGGCGTGCTCGTTTCGGGTATGCTCGTCTCAGGTGTGCTTGTTTCGGGTGTGCTCACATCCGCGGCGGCGTCCGATTCCTCCGAAACGGGCGCGCTCGTATCGCCGGTATCTATACCGGGCGTCATCGCGTCCGCATACCCCTGCTGCACCTTGGCGCGCCGCGAGAGCACCGTGCCGTCCGAAGCCTTGATGACGTATTCCCATTCGATGCCGTTGGCCGTGAACTCGACCTCGTAAACAAAGCTCCCTTTTTCAAAATCAAAATCCGTGTATCCGAAATTCGCGTCCGCACTGCTGACGCCTGCGTCCTGCAGCGCCTTTTCCTCCGCGGCCGCCGTGCCGATGGAATTGCTTTTCGCGATGCTTTCCGCGGCGAACGCGGTCGCCGTTCCGGCGGCGGCGAGGATGGCCAGCATGCATACGCTCGTTATGATCGCCCGCTTCGGCGTTGTAAATAAGGTTTTCAGCTTCATTGTCCTTCATCCCTTTCGTTTGTTGTGCCCCTATTGTAAAGCACAAAGATGAAAGCCGCATTAGAGCGCCGAATTTTTTTCGGGCATTCCGAAAACAAATATGCTGCCCTTTCCCGGCTCGCTCGTCACGCGGATGTCGCCGCCGTGCAGCCGCGCGATCTCCCGCGCCATAGCCAGGCCGAGACCCGTACCCTCGCCGCTGCGCGCCGCGTCGGCCTGATAGAAGCGGTTGAACACCTTTTCCTGCTGCTCGGGCGCGATTCCGACGCCGTTGTCCTCGACGGAAAGCAGGACGCAGCCGTCCGCCCGCTTGACCTTCACGCGGATATATCCGTTCTCGCGGCCGTAGCGGTAGGCGTTGCCGACAAGGTTGGTGAGCAGACGGCCGAGCAGCGCGCGGTCGCCTTCGACGACGACGCCGTCCGCCGCTTCACAGGTCAGCGTGATGTTTTTCTCCCGAATGAGCGCCAGGTCCTCGCAGGCCGAGCGGACGAGCGCCGACAGGTCGACCGGCTCCGCCGCGCAGCCCTCCGCGCGGCGTTCCAGACGCGTAAAGCTGAGCATATCCTCCACCAGCCGCGTCATCCTCCGGCTCTGGCGGGAAATCACCTCCAGCGCCTCGCGGTATTCCTCCGGGCTTCTGTCCCGCTCCAGCGTATACTCGCACTGCGCGCGAATGACGCTGACCGGCGTGCGCAGCTCATGGGAGGCGTCCGACGTAAACTGCCGTTCGGCCTCGAACGCCTCGTCCAGCCGGTCGAACATCGCGTTGAAGGTGTCGGCAAGCCGGTGCAGCTCGTCGCGGCCCGCGCCGAGCGCGATCCGCTTTTTCAGGTCGCGGCCGCTGCCGATTTCCGCAGCCGCGGCGGTGATGGTCTGGATCGGACGCAGGGTCCTGCCGGCGATCCAGTATCCGCCGAGCACCGCAAGAACCAGCAGCAGCGGCATGGCGACCAGCGAAAGGCCCGCCACCGAGGTGAGCTTGTCGTCCTCCTGATGGACGGACACCGACCCGCGCAGCCACAGACCGCCCGGCACCTCGACGGAGAGCAGACGGTCGTAAATGAAATAGGTCGTCCCCCGCGAATCGACCGTCTGGAACTGCCCGTCCGACAGGGCGACGGCGGAGGGGAGCGCGCCGACGGGATTCGAGCCGTACAGCAGGCTGCCGTTCCCCGCGTAAAGCGCCGCGGTCACGCCGTTGACCTCGTCTAAAAAGTCATAATCGACCACCAGCCAGCCGTCGCCGTACCGAATGGCCTGCTCGTGCTCGTCCGCGTCGGCGGGCAGCGTGCGGACATATTCCACCTCGCCGAGATTGTCCTCCACCAGCGCGATGAGGTTGTCGCCGACGATCTGCCGCAGCACCGTGCTGCCGACGGTCAGAATGACCAGAAAGGTGGACGCGACCACCACCAGCAGCACCGCCGAAAAATACAGCGTGATTTTTGTGCGGACGGACAGCCCCTTCATACGCCCTCCCGCAGCACATAGCCGCTGCCGCGCACCGTGTGAATGAGCTTCGGCTCGAAGCCGTCGTCTATTTTCTTCCGCAGATAGCGGATGTATACGTCTACCACGTTCGTGCCGCCCTCGTACTCGAAATTCCAGATATGGTTTTCGATCTTCTCCCGCGAGAGGACGATGCCGCGGTTGCGCAGCAGGTATTCCAGCAGCGCGTATTCCTTCGCGGACAGCGCGATCTCCCGCCCGCCGCGCCGGACCGTGTGCGCCGCGCAGTCCATCGTCAGATCCGCGACGGCAAGCGTGTTGTCCGCCATCCCGAACGGACTGCGCGTCATCGCGCGCAGGCGCGCCATCAGCTCTTCAAAGGAAAAGGGCTTGACCAGATAGTCGTTGGCGCCGCCGTCAAGCCCTTTGACGCGGTCGGCCACCGAATCGCGCGCGGTCAGGAACAGGACGGGCGTCGTTTTCCCCGCCTGCCGCAGACGGCGCAGCACCTCGAAGCCGTCGGCCTTCGGCATCATCACGTCGAGGATTACGGCGTCGTATTCCGCCACGGACAGGCAGTGCAGCGCCTCCTCGCCGTCGAAGCAGGCGTCTACGCTGTAACCGTCCGCGGTCAGCTTTTTCATCAGAATGCTATTGAGGTCGCGTTCGTCCTCGGCTATCAGAATGCGCATGGCGCTCTCCCCTCTTCTGCCGCTGCGGCGGCAAATCCGTTTTTGTCTATAAAATTCGGTAAACGTATTCCGCTCTGCCGGCGGGCGGCAGAATCGGTTCGCCCGTTCCCGCGCCGGCTTCGGGCGCAAAGCCGCGCGGCATCACAGAGTCTTGCACTGCGCTTCAAAAACAGATTATATTTTGATCAAATCATAGCATATCCCTTTTCGTCTTTCAATCTGTTCCGCGAATGAAATTGCAAAAAAAGCGTGAACAAATGTCGTGTTTGCCGTCGCCATTCCCCAAACGGTCCTTGTCATCGGGTATGTATGCGCGTCCGAAGCAGGGGGGATTGGCGTTTTTTATATCAACTGTTTGTTGGAGATGCACAATTATCTCATTTTTGATTTGATATGATATTGACGAAAATGGAAAACTATGGTATATTTATGACGAAAGGGGGATGTTTTTTTGTTCTACGCACACATCCGAAAAACCGCCGACGGCGGCGCCGAGCGGCAATCGGTGGAAGCCCACTGCCGCGGCACGGCGGATATCGCGGCGGCCTGCCTGCCGGAGACGCTGCGCGGCATAGGCGAGCTGGCCGGTCTGCTGCATGACATGGGCAAATGCACAGCCCCATTTCAGGATTACCTCGAAGCGGCATTTGCCGGAAAAAACGTGCGCCGCGGAAGCGTGAACCACACCTTTGCCGGCGTGCGCTTTCTGTGGGAGCGCTGGCACACCGATGCGAATCCCCCGATGCGCCGCGCAGCCGCCGAGCTGGCGGCGTTCGCGGCGGGCGCGCACCATGCGCTGTTCGACTGCATAGCGCCCGACGGGGCGGATGGCTACGCGCACCGTCTGGAGCCGCTTGCCGAGTACGCCGACGCGCGGGCGGTCTTCCTGCGCGACTGCGCGGACGAGGAAGCGCTCGACGCGCTCTGCGTTCGGGCGGAGGCGGAAACGAAAGCCGTCCTCGGCCGATGCATCGCGATGGCGGGCGCGCTGGAGGAAGATGCGAGACAGACGGCGTGTAGTTTTTACGCCTCCCTGCTGGCCCGCCTGCTGCTTTCGGCCGTCATCGAGGGCGACCGTCTGGACACGGCGTCCTTCATGCTCGGCCCGCCCGCCGAACCGCCGGCCTATGATTGGCGGACGCTGCTGGCCGGCGTGGAGGCAAAGCTGCAAGCCCTGCCCGCCGATACCGAAATCGACCGCGCGCGGCGCGCCATATCCGACGCCGCCCGGGCGGCCGCGCGGCGCGAAACCGGCATTTACAGGCTCGACGTACCCACCGGCGGCGGAAAAACGCTCACCGCCTTGCGTTTTGCGCTCGCGCACGCGGCGGAGAAGGAAAAGAAACGCATCTTTTTCGTCATCCCCTACCTCAGCATTCTGGAACAGAACGCCGCCCGAATTCGGGAATACCTGCAAAACGACGCGCTCGTGCTCGAGCACCATTCCAACGTCGTCCGCGAAGCTGCGAACGGCGAGGCGCTCGACGACAACGAGCTGCTGACCGATTCCTGGCGCGCGCCGGTCGTCATCACCACGCTCGTGCAGCTTCTCAACACCTTTTTCGACGGCCGGACGTCCTGCATCCGGCGGATGCAGGCTCTGTGCGGCAGCGTACTCGTCATCGACGAGGTGCAGTCCGCGCCGCGCTCGCTGCTCTCGCTGATGAACCTGACGCTCAACTTTCTATCGGAGGTCTGCGGCGCGACGGTCGTACTCTGCTCGGCCACCCAGCCGCATCTGGAAAAGCTGCGCTATCCGCTGCGGTTTGCGGCCGACGCCGACCTCGTCCCCTGCGACGGCGCGCTTTGGGAGCGTTTCCGCCGCACCGAGCTCATCGACAAGCGCCGTTCTGGTGGCTACGACACGGCCGAGCTGGCGGCGCTGGCCGCCGAAACCGCCCGCAAGGCGGGCAGTCTGCTTCTGGTCTGCAACACCCGCGCGCAGGCGCGCACGCTGTATGCGGCGCTCGGCGCGGTCTGGAGCGGCAAGCGCCGGCACCTGTCCACGTCGATGTGCACCAAGCACCGCAAGGCTGTTCTGGAGGACGTCTGCGCCGCGCTCAACGCGCGCGAGCCGCTCATCTGCGTCACGACGCAGCTCATTGAAGCGGGCGTGGACGTATCCTTCGGCAGCGTTATCCGCATTCTGGCGGGCATGGACAACGCCGTTCAGGCCGCCGGACGCTGCAACCGCAGCGGCGAATACGGCGAGCTGCGCCCCGTGCTGCTGGTCAATTATCGCGGCGAGAATTTGAGCCGCCTGCCGGAAATTTACCAGGCGCAGCAGGTATGCGAGGATCTGCTGCTGCGCTTTGAACGCAACCCCGCCGCGTTTGACGGCCGGCCGGACAGCGAAAGCGCGCTGAACGTCTATTATACCCTTCTGTACAAAAATGCGAACACAGACGCGTCGGAAGGCCCGCTGTCCAAGGGTGAACCCACGCTGCTGGAGCTGTTGTCTGTCAACAAGGGCGGCGTCGCGAAATGCAGTTCGGCGGCGCAGTATACCTTCCGGCAGGCGTTCCGAACGGCCGGAGACGAATTCCGGGTGTTCGACGACCACACGCAGGACGTGCTGGTTCCTTACGACGGGGACGGACGCGCGCTCATCGACGCGCTCGGCTCGGAAAAAGCGCGGCACGACCTTGCGTACCGCCGCAGCCTACTCCGGCAGGCGGCCGCGTACAGCATTTCGCTGTACGACTATGAGGTAAGAGCGCTTTGCGAAGCCGGCGGACTGCGCAACGTCACGCCCGACGGCGCCGTTCGGGCGCTGTCGGGACACTACGACGAGGAAACCGGCTTTTTCACAGAGAGCAAACCGGACTTTTTGAATGTATGACATGTTTGGAAAGGAGAATGTGCAGTGAAGCATATATGTCTCGGACGCCCGCCGTGCGCCCGTCCGCGCCGGAATGGGCGCGGCACAGGCATACCGCCGGCGGACGGCTTGCGAAAGGGAGGCGCATCATGACGCACCGCAACACAGTCGAATTTGAAGTCAGCGGCGCTTACGCGCTGTTTTCCGACCCGATCATGCGCGTCGGCGGCGAAAAATCCTCTTTGCAGATCCCCACCTACGAAGCGCTCAAGGGCATTCTTTCCTCCGTCTACTGGAAGCCCACCATCGTCTGGTACATCGACGCCGTGCGCGTTATGAACCCGATTCGGATGGAGGTCAAGGGCATACGGCCGATCAAATATGATAAATATTACAAAACGGGAGGCAACGAGCTGGCCTACTACACCTACCTCAAGGACTGCCGTTATCAGGTGCGCGCGCATTTTGAGTGGAACGAAAACCGCCCCGAGCTGGCCGCCGACCGTGACGAGCACAAGCACCACAACATCGCCCGCCGGATGATTGAACGCGGCGGGCGGCGGGACATTTTCCTCGGCACGCGCGAATGCCAGGGCTATGTCGAGCCCTGTGTGTTCGGCGAGGGCGAGGGTGCGTACGATGCGTTCGATATGGATTTCGGAATGACCTACCACGGCATCACCTACGCCGACGAGGCGTATTCCGAGGAAACGAAAAACGCCCTCACCGTCCGCTTCTTTCACGCGGTGATGAAAAAGGGCGTCGTCGAATTCCCGCGCCCGCAGGACTGCGACTATACGCGGCGCGCCGGGACGATGGCCGTCAAGCCCTTCGGGCTGGGGCGGAATCAGTGTCCGGCAGCGCTTTTGGAAGAGGAGGTGGAGAAAAATGGGCATCCTGCAAACGGCCTACCGCACCTATCAAATGCTGAGTCAGACAGAAGACATTTTTGATTACAGAGACGACGGCACGGAGCCGCTCACGCCCGTTTCGCACATCCTCCAAAACGCGCAGCTTGAAATCACGCTCACCGATGAAGGGAAGTTTCTCAGCGCCGCCGCCGTTGCAAAGGAGAACAGCAGCACGATCATCCCCGCGACCGAGGAATCGGCCGGCCGCACCAGCAGACCGGAGCCGCATCCGCTCTGCGACCAGCTTGCCTATCTCGCTCCGTCGGACGACAAAAAGCACGAAGCCTATCTGGCACTGCTGACGGCATGGGCGGAATCGCCGTATTCGCACCCGCTTGTCCGTGCGGTGCTGACCTACGTCCGAAGCGGCGCCCTCCTGTCCGATTTGGAGAGGGAAGGGATCATCGTACGGAACGCGGACGGCAGTCTCGGCAGCGGCAAGCTCGTCGGCACCGACTACGCAAAGTGCCTCGTCCGCTGGCGGATGATTCCGGCGCCGGACGAGGAAAAATCGGAGAGCTATCGGAATCCGGCGCTGTTCGAGAAATGGGCGTCTTTTTACAACGACCTCCGCGTCGGTCAGCCGCACGGCATCTGCCAGATTTCCGGCGAGGAGGACGTCCTCTGCCAGAGCCACCCCAAGGGTACGCTTTCCTCCGCCTACGGCGCGAAGCTGATTTCGGCCAACGACAGCGCCAATTTTACCTACCGCGGCCGTTTTGCGACGCCCGAAGCAGCCGTCTCGGTCGGCTATACCGCCTCGCGAATGGCGCACAGCGCGCTGCGCTGGCTTGCGACCAATCACGGTAAGCAGTCGGGCGACCGTATCTTTCTCTGCTGGAATCCCGAGGGGAAAGAGACGCCGGGGAATCTGCTGTATGCCTTCGACGCAGGCGAGGACAAACGGGATTTTGTCAGCTATCGGGAAGAACTCAGAAAAACGCTGGACGGATACGGCAATAAGCTCCGGCCGCAGGACGACGTCGTCATCGCCGCGCTGGAGGCCGCGACCACCGGCCGGCTGAGCGTGACCTACTACACGGAGATGAAAAGCGCGGATCTGCTCGACCGCATTAAGCACTGGTATGATACCTGCGTATGGGACGGCGGAAAGTTCAATGTGCCGACGCCCTCGTTTCGGGAAATCATCCTCTGTGCCTTCGGCAAGCCAAGCGGTAACGGACTGTCCCTTGACAAACGGGACGCCAAGCTTGCCGGCAAGTATTTTCAGAAGCTTTTGAGCTGTCTGACCGAAGGCCGCAGCATCCCGCCCGACCTCGTGCGCGCGCTGGCGGCACGCGCCGATACGCCGCAGGCGTACGAGGCAGGCCCTCTTGCGCGCATCCGGCACACGGCCTGCGCGCTGATTCGCAAATACAGAAACGACCAAGCCAAAAGGGAGGAATGGAAAGTGACACTGGACACCGAGAACCGCGACCGCAGTTATCTGTTCGGACGGCTGCTGGCGGTGCTGGAGCAGGCGGAGGCGGCGACATACGGCAAAGAGGACCGGCGCGAAACCAACGCCCTTCGCCGCCTGACGCGCTACACGCAGCAGCCGATGCATACCGCGCGTGCGCTGTATGAAAAGCTCAACCCCTATCTCAACCGCCTGATGCGGAACAAGCCGGGGCTGTACCGGCAGTACCGAGCGCTGTTCGACCAACTGTTCGGCCTGCTGGACGAATTGGAGCACACCTCGCTGAACGAGCCGCTGGAGGACGTATATCTGCTTGGCTATTCCAGCCAGCGCAGCGCGCTTTTCACAAAACAGGAACAGAACGAAACAAATACAGACGGAGGGAACACAGATGAGTAAACTGGAAAACAAAATCGACTTCGCGGCGCTGCTCTCGGTAACGATGGCCAACCCCAACGGCGACCCGCTCGACGGCAACCGCCCGCGCGTCGATCTGGACGGCTACGGCGAGATTTCCGACGTATGCATCAAGCGCAAGCTGCGCAACCGTATGCAGGATTTGGGAGAAGCGGTGTTCGTTCAGTCCGCCGACCGCTGCGACGACGGCTGCGGCAGCCTCAGCGAACGGGCACAGGGGTTATTCCAAGAATTGGGAGCGCAGAAAGCAAAGGAAGATGCCTGCGCGGCAGCGGCCTGTGAAAAATGGCTGGACGTCCGCAGCTTCGGACAGGTTTTTGCGTTCAAAGGAAAGGGCGGCAAAAAAGAAGAAGGCGAAGACGGCAAAGGCGTCTCCATCCCCGTGCGCGGGCCGGTTTCGATTCATCAGGCGGTCAGCCTTTCGCCGGTCGACGTCCGCTCCATACAGATTACCAAGAGCGTCAACGGCGAACCGTCCGAGGGAAGAAGCTCCGACACGATGGGCAGCAAGCATTTCGTCCAGTACGGCCTGTATCTGCTCAAGGGCTCGATCAACGTGCAGCTTGCCGAAAAGACGTGCTTTTCCGCAGAGGACGCCGAAACGCTCAAGGAATGCCTGCGCACGCTGTTCGTGAACGACGCTTCGGCCGCCCGTCCGGACGGGTCGATGGAGGTGTACAAGCTGTACTGGTGGCAGCACAACTGCGCCAGCGGGCAGTATTCCTCGGCAAAGGTCCACCGCTCGCTGCGGGTCGCGCCCAAGGACGGCGTGCGGCAGCCGTCGTGCGCGGACGACTACGTCATCACGCTCGAGAGCCTTCCGGGTCTGGAGCCCGAAATAATCGATGGCGTATAGCGAGGAGGAGTATCTTCCGCTTTCGGGCTTACAGCACTTTGCGTTCTGCCGCCGGCAGTGGGCGCTCATTCACATTGAGCAGCTTTGGGCGGACAATTTCCACACGGCCGACGGCACGCTGTTCCACGAGCGCGCGCACGACAAGGACCGCTTTGAGAGTCGGGGCGATCTGCTGATTACGCGCGGGATGCGGGTCTTTTCGGCGACGCTGGGCGTTTCCGGCGCCTGCGACGTGCTGGAGTTCCGCCGCACGGCCGACGGCGTGCGCCTGGCCGGCCGCGAGGGCCTCTGGACGCCCTTCCCCGTCGAATACAAGCGCGGGCAGCCGCCGGACGGCGATTGGGACGCGCTTCAGCTCTGCGGACAGGCGATGTGCCTGGAGGAAATGCTCTGCTGCGACATCCGCGAGGGCGCGCTGTTCTACGGCCAGACCCGACGCCGCGTCCCCGTGTCCCTGTCCGACACGCTGCGCGAAAGGGTGCGCGCCGCGCTCGAGGAAATGCACGCGCTGTACCGCCGCGGCCACACGCCGCTCGTCAAGCCCTCCAAGGGCTGCGGCGCCTGCTCGCTCAAGGCGCTTTGCCTGCCGGCGCTGACCCGGGCCGGTTCGGCCGCCCGCTATCTGGCTGAAGCAATCGGAGGTGAAAGCGAACCGTGAGAAAGCTGCTCAACACGCTGTTTGTAACCTCGGAAAACGCGTATCTGTCGCTCGACGGCGAGAACGTCGTCGCCAGCCGGGACGGACAGGAGGCCGCGCGCTATCCGCTGCATATGCTGTCCGGCATCCTCTCCTTTTCCTACGCGGGCGCTTCGCCGGCGCTGATGGGCGCGTGCGCCAAGCGCGGCGTCAGTCTGGCGTTCTGCACGCCGGGCGGGCGCTTCCTCGCGCGTGTCGGCGGCGAGGGCGGCGGCAACGTCCTGCTGCGCCGCAGCCAGTACCGCGCCGCGGACGACCCCGCCGAAAGCTGCCGCCTCGCGCGCTGTATGATCGCCGGCAAGCTTTACAACGCGCGCTGGAGCATCGAGCGCACCCGCCGCGATCACGCGCTGCGCGTGGACGAAGCGGCGCTCTCCGCCGCCTCCGACACATTGCAGTCGCTTCTGCCGTCGGTCGCCGCGGAAATAGAGCTGGAGCGTCTGCGCGGCTTGGAGGGGAAGGGCGCGGCGGCCTACTTCGGCGTACTGGACGAAATGATTCTTAACGCCAAGGACTGCTTCTTCTTCCGCGAACGCAGCCGGCGGCCGCCGCTGGACCCGTTCAACGCGCTTTTGTCCTTCGCGTACAGCCTGCTCGCGCTCGACTGCGCGGCGGCGCTGGAAAGCGTGGGGCTGGACGCCTACGTCGGCTTCCTGCACCGCGACCGGCCGGGCCGAACCTCGCTGGCACTGGATCTGATGGAGGAATTGCGGCCGTGCATGGCCGACCGCTTCGCGCTTACGCTGGTCAATAACCGCGTTCTCCGCCCCGAAGACTTCGAGACGAGCGAAAGCGGCGCCGTTCTGCTCCGCGACGAGGCGCGGCGGGTATTCCTCAAGCACTGGCAGGAGAAGAAGCAGGATACGCTTACGCATCCGTATCTGAAGGAAAAGCTGCCGTGGGGACTGGTCCCGTATGTGCAGGCGCTCCTGCTGGCGCGCCGTCTGCGCGGCGATCTGGACGCATACCCGCCGTTTTTATGGAAGTGACGAAATGCTTGTTCTGATTACATATGACGTCAATACCGAAAACGCCGCCGGCCGCAAGCGGCTGCGGCAGATTGCCAAGCAGTGCGTGAATTACGGTCAGCGCGTGCAGGCGTCGGTGTTCGAGTGCCTGCTGGACGCCGCGCAATGCCGTGTCTTACAGGCAAAGCTCTGTGCGATCATAGACCCCGAACGGGACAGCCTTCGCTTTTATTACCTTGGCAACCGCTATGAAAACAAAGTCGAGCATTTCGGTGTCAAGCAGGCTTATGATCCCGAAGGCGTCCTGCTCGTCTGATGTCCGGCGCATCATTCACACCGCAGCACACAGCGCAGAGCGCGTCCGCCGAAAGCCTTTATAGCGCTTGACGCCTCTGTTCCTTTTTTACAGCACACGGCGCAGGGTGCAGTTGCCGAAAGCCGTCACGCAGCTTATGCAAAAGCACATCTTAGCGGCCGTGCGCGGTGTAGGGCGCGACCGTTGAACCGCTGTCGCCGTATATAGGCGGCAGTACAACGCGAGGAGAGCGGCGCAGCAGAATGTCTGTACCCGCTACGGCTTGCCAGATATAGTCGGTCGCCCGCCAAAATCCGCCGGCCTGCTGTCGCCGGATATTCGCGACAGCACAACACGGGGAGAGCGGTGCAGCAGAGCGTCTATGCCCGCTGTCCGCGCACGGCTTGCCCAGTATAACCGGCCGACCATCGGTTGGTTTGTGCCGCTTTGCTCCAACCCGATTGCTGCGGCTTCTGCAAGTCGGATTGGTGTGCTTGCAGTCTGCCTTTCGGTTCGAGCTTGTCCGAAAATCGCTTGTTCGGGTAGTAGATTACGATTTTCCCCAAATTGAACACCGATTTCGGCGGTTCGGACGCTGCATCGCACATATACCTTTTCGGCAAGATGACACGGAGCGGTAAAACCTGCCGCGTCGTCTGCAACGCCGTCTCCCGGTTCTCGGACAGCCGTCCTGCTGTTGGGAGACTGTCGCCCGGTTCCCGCAGCTCTGCCTGCACTTCCGCTTCCTGTGGACAGCCGTCAGACCGACCGCGCCCAAGTGTAAGTGCCTCCCTTCGCCGGTGCGGGCCGCAAGCGAGCGGGAGGCGTGATGTGCGAAATCGGAGCGCACAGCCCCTCTCCGCAGGGTTCGCACCCGCGCGCAAGCCGTTTGAAAACCGTCAAGCCAGATTTTTACCCGATTTCCAAGCAAGAATTGCGCCAAAAATAACCGTTTTATACACAAATGGAAAAATATGCGCAAAAGAACATAAAAGCCATTTTGCTTTTTATGCACTTTTGCTGTCGCACCCTACCCGGGGTGCGTGGATTGAAATCGATATACGCTCCCCAAATCGTCGAAGATATGGATAGTCGCACCCTACCCGGGGAGCGTGGATTGAAACCGCGCTGCTGGCAATCAAGGAGGCTGCGCCGGCGGTCGCTCCCCCTCACGGAGGGAATTCGAGTTTAAAGGCCGGAGCTCCGATTGCATTTTCAATCAGAACTCCGGCCTTTTTCTTTTATCACCGGCTGCAGCAGCCTGTAAAGCGGCTACGCGCCGAACGCCTTAGCCACGCCCTTCAGCTTTTCACGGATGGGCAGCTCGTAAGGGCAGCGCTCCTCGCACTTACCGCAGCCGATGCAGTCCCCCGCCCTTGCCGTCTGAGACTCGTAGCGCGATCTGGCCCAGTCCGCCAGATCGTAATGCTTGAGATAGTTTTCCAGCGTGAAGATACCCGGGATATCGATGCCCACCGTACACGGCGCACAGTATCCGCACCTGCGGCAGAAATTGCCCGAAAGCCCGGCGCGGATGGCTTCGCATGCGGCCAGCTCCTCCGGTGTAAGCGGGCCGTCCTGCTCCGCCGCAGCTGTGTTCTGCTCTATCTCTTCCAACGTGGCCATTCCGGGGATGGCCAGCGTACAGGTCTTGTTTTGCAGGATGTACCGCATGGCCAGCGTACCGTCGGTGATGTTGCCGCCCGCCAGCGGCTTCATGTCAATAAAGCCGATATTTTTCTCCGCACACGCATGAATGAGATGCGTGCACTGGGTTTCTACAATATTATAAGGAAACATAATCGTCTCCACCCAGTCCAGGGTCAGCGCACGCTCAAAAACTTCCGTGGAATGCGCCGTGATTCCGATATGTCCGATCTTTCCAGCGTTTTTCGCCTCCAGCAGTGCTTCCAGTGCTCCACCTTCTCCGATCACCTGATCCAGCTGTTCCATACTCGGATTATGTACCTGATACAGATCAATATAGTCTGTGCGGAAATTCCGAAGACTCGTCTCGATATCTGCTGCCATCGCTTCTTTTGTTCTCGCCATGGATTTTGTTGCCAGCACGAACTGATCCCGGATTCCTTCCAGACCGTAGCCGATATACTGTTCACTGACAGTGTAGCCCCGTGCAGAGTCGATGTAATTGATTCCCCGCCTTACCATATCCTGCAACAGCTTTCTTGTTCCCTCTTCATCGATCTTCTGAATCGGAATCCCGCCAAATCCCATGCGGGAAACCTTTAATCCGGTTTTTCCAAGTGTTTTGTATTCCATTTATATTTCTCCTTTTTCTGTGACATATGATCTGATTTTTCATGAGATACATTATAACATCTTATGGGGCGGAATGAAATCTAAAAAGAGCCAGTATTCTTATATTTTGATAAGAAATACCGGCTCTATTGAACTGACTGATTACACTCATCGTGACGTCAGCAATCAGTTGCTGCTCGTCCTGAATCCCTGTCGCACTGAATGCTTTACCGATCGCATTCTTGATCTTACTGATAGAGAAATCTTCTCTTTTACCATCTCGTTTGATGATACAAATTTCCGCGTAGTTCATAACTTTAACTC
>ERZ827150.3469-NODE-3469-length-15241-cov-2.718161_pt1 | contig 15241 bp, 12 predicted proteins | sample MGYA00519779_ERZ827150 | MGnify/ENA primary metagenome ERZ827150 (study PRJEB31778, sample SAMEA3449267) | human gut metagenome | biome: human gut; feature: human-associated habitat; material: faeces | place: United Kingdom | collected 2010/2012 ...
ATACAAAAAGGGAGAATGATTAGCGCATGAAAAAAAAGTCTCTAAAATTAATTGTATTTTCTTTGCTTCTTTTTTCTTGTGCAAATAATTCATCAAATTCCCAATCAAATAATGAAAGTGTGTCAACATTGCCATCAACTAGTGAAAGTGTATCTATTCCTTCTACTAGTAATAATTCAACAAGCGTTGTTGAGCCGGAAATTGTATATTTTGATGATGAAGAAAAAGTAATAAGAAATGCTTATTATGATATTGAAGACGAAAACAAAGAATTATTAAATGATTATGTTCTTGGAAAAAAGGGTGTAGAACTTCAAAATGGCTTATCAATATTAATGGCTAATACCCAAACTGAAATAATCGCATATAAAGATTTAAAAACCTGTTTATCCACAACTGATAGTGATTTAATGGATGATAACTCAATGATCACTTTATATACGCGAGATATTATAGATGGCACTTGGAATGAATCTTTATGGAATAGGGAACATGTTTGGTGTAAAAATCATTCTAATGGTTTATATACTGCTGTTCAAGAGAATAATAAAGGGGCAGGTAGTGATATTCATCATGTGCGTCCAGCATTAATGACAATAAATTCCACAAGATCTAATGTTCCATATGGTATAGTCAATAAAAGTAGTGCCACACAAATTGGAGATACTGGTAATTATTTTGGAAATAATATTTTTGAACCAAGTGATGAAATTAAGGGCGATATTGCTCGTATTCTAATGTATGTATATGTTCGTTATAGTTCATCTTTAAATAGTACTTATGACACAATTATTGATAAACGTGGCGATTTAAGAATTACGGATATTGTTACTACACCAAGTGGTTTAGAAGAAGATGCTTGGAATTTATTACTATCTTGGAATGATTTAGATCCAGTTAATTATCTAGAAATGAATCGCAATGAAGAAGGACAAAAGCTACAAAATAACCGCAATGTATTTATTGATCATCAAGAATTTGCAAGAATGTGTTTTGATAGTTCTTATAGCGGTGAAGGTGCACTAATTGATTTTAATAATAGTTATGATGAAACTAAATTGAATTATATTGGTATAAATAAAAAGAGTATTACTCTAGCTAAAAATACTAGTCAAGAAATTAAAACTATGTGCTTTCCTACTTTAAACCATAATTTAACTTTTATTTCTAGTAATGAAAGCGTTGCTACTATTTCAGATAATATAATTTATGCAAATAAAGTCGGAAAAGCAGAAATTACTATTACTGGTGAAAATGTTAAAAATAAAATAAAAGTAGAAGTTGTAGAAGATTTGCCGCAATTTTTATATAATGCAGATTCTTTATCTACTGGAAACACTTATAAAAAAGATGTGAGTAAAGAAATTACATATAATGATAAAACAATATTGGTAAAAGCTAATGTGGCCAGCGCTTCTAATGGTATCACATTAGGAACAACAGATAACAAAAACAGCCCTTCTATAACTTATGCTAATTTAAGTAATTATAAAAGCGTGGGATTAGCAATGGGAATTAAAGAAGAAGACTTAGCCACCACTCTTAAAGTTGCAGCTTTAATATTTGAAGGAGAACTTACTAATATAAAACGAGTTACATTTAAATACGATTCAATTAGGGCATACACTAATATGTATTTAATGTATAGCGTCGATAAAGGAGAAACTTATCAAGTTGTTAGTATTGCTTCAAATTTATTGCCTACAGTAAGTGGAAAAATATTTACTTATGATATGCCTAATATTCCTAATGCTTATTATGCATTTGGATTTAAAAGTAATTCAGAATATGTTCAAATTAAAAGGCCGATTATTACTTTTTATGATTTTTAAGGAGGAGAATATATGCTACCAAAATATTCTATTTTAGTACCAGTTTTTAATGAAGAAGAAGTTGTTGAATTATTTTATGAAACTATGACTAAAACTATTAGGCCGCTTAATGAAGAATATGAAATAGTTTTTGTTAATGATGGAAGTAAAGATAAATCTTTAGAAATTCTAACTTCTTTAGCTAAAAAAGATTCAAGAGTCAAAGTTATCAATTTTTCAAGAAATTTTGGACAACAAGCTGCTGAATTAGCGGCTTTAAGTTACGCTAAAGGGGAAGCAGTTATTATTATGGATGTTGATTTACAAGATCCACCAAGTGTTGCTATTCAAATGATTGAAGAATGGAAAAAAGGATTTGAAGTAGTTCACGGGAAACGTAAAAAAAGAAAAGGCGAAACAATCTTTAAAAAAGTTACCGCTCATTGTTATTATCGTTTTTTACGTAAAATCACTAATATGGATGTCCCAACCGATACAGGGGAATTTAAACTTTATGACCATAAAGTAGTGGATGCTATTTTGGCATTGCCAGAACATAATAGATATTTACGTGCTTTAGCTACTTGGGTTGGCTTTAAACAAACTTCTATTGAGTTTGATCGCCCGGAAAGAAGTGCAGGAGTTACTAAATGGACTGTTAAAAAAATGGTACGTCTTGCCGAAGATGGCATTATTGCTAATAGTATGTATCCATTAAAAATAGCATTAAAATTAGGATTATTCTTTATATTGGCTTCATTAATTACTTTTATAACTTTTGTGGTTTTAGTTGCCACTAAAGTATCACTTCCTTTAGTAGCGTGGATATTTCCAAGCATTGCTTTAATTGGCGGAATTATTTTAGTTACTAACGGCTTAACTAATGCTTATATTGGAAGAATTTATGATGAAGTTAAAGGTCGTCCTAACTATATTGTATCAAGTACAATTAATATTGATTAATTATGAAAACATTATTATATTTTGAAAATGAAAATGCTTTGAAAAAAAGCGGTATTGGACGAGCACTTCGCCATCAAATGAAAGCTTTATCCACTAATGATGTTGAATTTACTTTAAATAAAAAAGATGATTTTGATATTGCTCACATTAATACTTATTTTCTTCGTTCACAAAAATTATTAAAGAAATGTCATAAAAAAGGCAAAAAAGTTGTGGTTCATGGCCATTCTACTTTTGAAGATTTTCGTAAATCTTTTCGCTTATATAAATTAATGAAGCCGGCATTTGATAATATGCTTAAAAGAATGTACTCTAAAGCCGATGTTATTATAACGCCAACCCCATATTCTAAAAAACTAATCGAAAACTATCCATTTGTTAAATGCCCAGTATATGCGATAAGTAATGGGATTGATTTAGATGAATATAGTTATAAAGAAGAAAAAGTAAAGAAATTTAAAAAATATTTTAACATTAAAGAAAATGATAAAGTTGTTATGGGAGTTGGACTATTTTTTGAGCGTAAAGGAATCTTAGATTTCTTTGAAATTGCTAGAAAAATGCCTGATGTTAAATTTATTTGGTTTGGTAATTTAGCAAGAATTTTAGTGCCTTTAAAAATATTACGCGCAATTAAAAATAGACCAAGCAATGTGATTATGCCGGGATATATTGATGGAGACATAATAAAAGGCGCTTATTTAGCATCTAATTTAGTTTTATTCCCATCTTTAGAAGAAACAGAAGGCATTGTGGCTTTAGAAGCTTTAGCAAGCAAAACGCCGCTTTTAGTTCGTGATATTGGCGTATTTGATCCTTGGTTAGTGGATAATAAAAATTGTTTAAAAGCGAAAACAAATGAAGAATTTATTAAAAAAATTAATTATGCCTTAAATAATGATTTAAGTGCGATAGTTGAAGAAGGATATAAAGTAGCAAAAGAAAGAGAAATATCTCGTGTTGGAAAACAAATAAAAGAAGTATATAAAACATTGTTAGATTAGTACAAGTGTTGTTACCTACCTTGTACTTTTTTAATAAGCTTACGAATTTCAAAGCAAGTTTACGCATTACATATTTATCATGAAAGCGATTTCTTATATATTTTTGGTAGGGCTTTCTTTAAGAAAAGTCTTAAAAGGAGGAAACCATGAAGAAAAAGATACCATGGGGTGTTTTTGCAAGCTTATGTGGAATTTTTGCATTTTACTCAACTGCAGTTGTGGTAATATGCTATATCATTTTTTTACAAATTGCTGCAACAACAGGACAAGTAGCCACTTTATTTGATAGTTGGTGGCAAACAACACTATTTGTTTTCGATATTTTAATGATTGTAGGATTTATTGGATTCTTAGTGTTATTTATATTAAGAAAAAAAGGAGAAAAGAAGAATGAAAATGAACATATTTAAAAGATCATTTTGGGGATTATCCACAACATTCTGGGGCTTGATGCTTGGTGCCGTAGTCGTTGGTGGACAAATCGCTAACCAATATAGTGGTCAAATTAATTCATTTTTAAACATTGAATCATTTATAAGAGTTGATGATTCATCGAATGATACACCAGATGTTATGTATCATAAATCAGACTTTATGCAATATCGTTGGCATAAAAATGAACAAACTGGTAAATATGAATTTCAACAAAAATGGAATAAAGAAGGATTAAATTCTTATATTAGAGATGTTAATAAGAGAGTCGATGCTGAAGGTACAGTCTTATTATGGAATAATAATGATGCTTTACCTTTAAAAGAAAATTCTAATATTTCTTTATTTGGCACAAGTCAATTACCAAGCAATTATATTACTAGTGGTGAAGGTAGTGGTTCCCACGCTTCAAATACTAATGATAGTTTAAAACAATGCCTAGAATCAGATGGAATTAATGTCAATGGTGATTTATATAGCCGTTATGAAATCGCTGGAATGGGCAAAAAATGGAAAATGTTTAATAGTTTTCCTAACGGGGACTTAAACGTTGTAGAATTTAGCATTAATGAAGTAAAATTTGCTGATGTTAAATCTGCTGCTGATAGTTCTATTGCAAGATATGGTGATGCTGCGATTATGATCATATCTAGAAATGGTAGTGAAAATGGTGATTTAAACTTTAATACACCAGAAAGTTCTAATAACAATTATTCTGATTTAACAAATGATGAAATTGAAATATTAAATAATTTAATTGCATATAAAAATCAAGGTAAAGTTAAGAACGTTGTTTTAATTCTTAATACCGCGAACCCAATGCAATTTAAAAATATTTCTAAATTTGATATTGATGCTTGCTTGTGGTCAGGAAATGGTGGTACATCATCATTTAGAGCACTTGCTGATGTTTTATCAGGTAAATTAGATCCATCTGGTCATTTAGCCGATACTTATTTATTTGATAATTATAGTGCGCCAAGTACTGTTAACCAAGGTGACTTTACTTATAGCGAGATGGGCTCATTACCTGCTACAACAACTTATACTCATAACACTAAATATATTGTTTACCAAGAAGGAATTTACGTTGGTTATAAATATTATGAAACTAGATATGAAGACCAAGTTTTAAATCAAGGTAATGCAGTTGGAAACTTTGGTGTTAAGAATTCTACTGATTCTTGGACATATAATCAAGAAGTAGCGTTTCCATTTGGATATGGTTCAAGTTACGCTAAGTTTGAAAGAAAAGATTTTAAAGTTACATATAATAATGGAATTTATAATTGTAGCTTAAAAATTAAAAATATTTCTGAAGATAAATATGGCCAAGATACATTCCAAGTTTATTTACAAAAGCCATATACCGAATATGATAAGACTTATGGAATTGAAAAATCCGCGGTTGAATTAGTAGGATTTGCTAAAACAAAACGTTTGGCACCTAATGAAGAAGTTACTCTTAATGTAAGTATTAAAGAAAAAGAATTAGCATCTTATGATTCTTATAATAAAAAGACTTATATTTTAGAAAAAGGTAATTATTATTTCGCAACCGGCTTAAATTCGCACGATGCTTTAAATAACATTTTAAAAGCTAAAGGCGCTAGCGGAAGTTATTATGATAATGAAGGCGATGCAAGTTTTACTCATTTAGTTAATAAAGAAGAAGATGATTTTGAAACTTATTCTGTGAGTGAAAAGACTAATGAAAAGATTACTAACCAATTTGATAATGCTGATTTAAATCTTTACGAAAACACTAGTGATCAACATATTACATATTTATCAAGAAAGAATTGGAAAGATACTTATCCAACAAGTGCTCCAGTTATTAAATGTACAAATGCTGGCATGGTTGAAGATATGCAATATACATTAGAAAGCGCTGATGTTAAAAATACAGAAGGCGTTAAAATGCCAACGTATGGAAAAGATAATGGCTTGTCACTTATTGATGTTATGTATGATGATGCAAACGATAAAAAGTGGGAAGATTTAATGGATCAAACTACATTCGAAGAACAATGTAAACTTGTTTTATATGGCGCTAACGCGATTGCAGGTGCAACTTCGATTAATGCACCAGGTGCTAAATCAATGGATGGCCCAGCTGGTATGCGTTTAGCAGAAAAAACTAATGCTTATCCAGGCCAAACGTTAATGGCTTGCACATTCAATGTATCTTTAATTGAAACAATGGGTGAAGCATTTGGTATGGAAATGATGTCTGAAGGATATACAGGAATTTATGGTCCAGGCGCTAATATCCATCGTAGTAATTTCTCAGGAAGAAACTTTGAATATTATAGTGAAGATGGTGTATTAAGTGGATTAATGCTTGATGCTGAACTTAAAGGATTATCTTCTAAAGGTATTATTACATTTGCTAAACACTTCTTATTAAATGATCAAGAAAGAAATAGATATGGTGTTGCTACTTGGGCTAATGAACAAACAATTCGTGAAAATTACTTACGTGCATTCGAATACGCAGTTACCAACGATTCAACAATAGGATTAATGTCATCATTTAATAGAATTGGTTGTAAGTGGTCTGGTGCCCATAAAGGATTATTAACTAATGTACTTAGAAATGAATGGGGCTTCAAAGGCGTTGTTGAAACTGATGCTGGTGCAGCTGACTTCATGACACATAAAATGGCTCTTGTTAATGGTGTTGTCGCTGGACAAGATTTATGGATGATGGGTAAAGAAGGTAACGAATTTGGAGAATATAAAAATAATCCAGTTGTTGCTCAAGCAATTAGACAAGCCGCTAAACATAATCTTTATGCTCAAGTTTATTCTAATACTATGAATGGATTAAAATCTGGTGTAAAAATTATCGAAATTACTCCTTGGTGGAAGAAAGTAATTACTGGTGCAACTGTTGCTACCGGAATTATTACTGCTGCTTGCTTAGGATTAACAATTGCATCATTCATTTTAGTTAGTAAAAAGAAAGAGAGCGATGTAAATTATGAAAAATAAACATGTTAAATTTCTTTTAGTCTCATTAACAATGCTTGGCATGGTAACTGGTTGTAACAAATCAGAAACAAGTGGTTCAGTTATTGGCGATAACGAAGAATGGTCTGGTAACTGGACCAAACCAGACTGGAATCCAGATGATGACCCAGTTATTAAACATGAATGTACCATGAAATGCTTTACATGTGGAAAATGCTTAGATATGTCTTGTGAAGAAGAAGCTTGTAAAGAAAAATGCTATGATTTAACTGGACGCACAAAGTATACATATTCCGCCGCAAATAGAAAAGTTAAATTAGTGCCAGGAACTCGAGGAGATATTGTTCGTGTTCCTAATGATACTGATGGCGGATATGTTGATAATTTCAACACTAATAAGGGTTCTGAGATTGTTTATTCAATTGTTTCAAGTGAAGATGTAACAGCTTGTTTAGGCGCAACAATTTCTCGTATGTTTGATCCAGTTAGTATTACTAACACAGTTGAATTATATGTAAATAATGAACAAGTAATTTCTCGAGCCTATGTACCAGGTAATACAGCATTCTCTCAATGGTTTGACTGGACTGATTATTATGTTGGATGTATTAGCCTTAAGAAAGGTGAAAACGAAATCAAAATCGTAAATCCACGTGATGATAGTCAACAATTTAACTTTAAATCCTTGTCTATTATAAGCAGCACAAAAATCGAATTAGGTAATGCGACTGGATATGAAGAACATCTTTGTGAACATAAAGATGCCGATGGATATTGTACAGATTACACAAGCAATTATGAAAATTGCCTCCATAAAAGAGAAGATGGTTGGAAAAAGACTAACCTTTATGGTAAAGATGATAAGGTTTTAAAATTCCATAATTCAGATGATAATATTTGGAACGATGCACCTAATGAACAGTGCATTGGTTATATTGATTCTGTTAATAATGGACAAACAGTAATTTGGTCATTTACATCAACTGAAGAAACTTATGTTCGTTTAGCTATTGAACACAGCTTAAATAAACCAGGATTAAGATTTGATGATGTTTGGAATATGACATTTGATGGCGAAGCATTCTTTACTGAAGGAGCGACCTCAACACAAATGGGTGGATATGCAGATTACACATTCTCCACTATTGCATATTTAAAAGCAAAACCAGGTAAAAACACATTTAAGATGGTTCACGCTTCCACTCAAGGTTATAACCTAAGATCTTTAGATATTTATTATGCATCAGGAAATATTGAAATTGCGCAAGCAGAAAGGTAAATAAAAAAATGAAAAACTCAAAAATGAAAACAGCCGTTTTATCTATTGCTATGTTATTAGGAGCAGTTACTTGTTTAAGTGGCTGCCAAAATAACAATTCAACTTCTACAAGCAAGCCAAGTACTTCTATATCTACTGGTACTTCAACTAGTAAGCCAAGTACATCAACACCAACAAGTACTAAAGTTGATGTTGCTTCTATTAGTGCAGAGTTAGCAAATAATGAATTAAAAGTTGGTGAAGAAAAACAATTAAATGTTAATGTCTTACCTAACAATGCCACTAATAAGAAAGTTAAGTATAGTGTTAATAATGATATTGTTAGTGTTTCTGATAGTGGCTTAGTTAAAGCTCTTAAAGAAGGAAAAGCAACTGTTACTGTAACTTCTGAAGACGGAAATAAAAGTGCTCAAGTTAATGTCTTTGTTAGCAAATATCAAAATGAATACAATCTAGAAGCTGAAGATGCAAGTTTAAGTGCTTGTGCTGCTTCAAGTAGTAATCAAGCAAGTAACGGACAATTAGTCGGTCAAATTGGTGAAGGTTCAGAAATTAAATTTGTCTTAACTTCTGAAGATAACCAAACAGTTGATTTAAAAGTTGTTGCTGCAGTAGTAGGCGCTGATCGTCTTAACTTTGCTAAGTATTTCTCTATTGATGTCAATGGAGTAACATTAGATAACTTAAAAGATGATTCTATTGAAGCATCCGAAAATTATGGATATTTCAATTTTGGTAAAGTAATATTCAATGGTATTAATCTTGTCAAAGGCAAGAATACAATCGTTTTTAAAGGTGTTAAAGATGTTCACACTAACTTTGATAAAATAGTTATTAAAGCTGATAAAGAAGTCAAATGGTATACATTAGATATACCTGATGGAACTGGAGAAAGTTATTATTTTGAACATGATGATGCTGTTTTAGGCGGAGGTTCTAGTGGTTACTTTAATGTTAGTGAAGCAAGCGGAGCTAGAAGTGGCAATGCTTTAGGAAATTGCTTTAATAACAATGGAGCTACTATTTCATATAAAGTTACTGCTGAAGAAGCAAAAGAAGCGACATTATATGTAAATATGGCTTTAGGTAGCGCTAATACTGAAAATCCATTTAAAGTAAGCTTAAATGGTGAAGAATTAGAAATCCCAACTACTTATAAAGATAGTGGCGCAAACTGGAATCACTTTGTGGAGTTTAAAGTAGCATTGTTAAATTTAATTCAAGGTGAAAATGAAATTGTCATCACCATTACTGGTGGATGTGGCAACTTTGATTACATTAAAATTGTATCTGAAACAAAAGTAGAAGTTAAAAAAGAAGTACCAGCAGTTAGTGGCACAGAGTATCGTTTAGAAGCCGAATACGCTCAATTAGAAAAATGCTCTGTTGGTACTGATAATAATGGCGCTAGCGGAAATAATCATGTTGGCGGAATTAATGGTAGTTCTAAATTAACATTTAATGTAACATCAGATGCTAATCAAACGGTAAGCTTAAAACTACGTATGATTATTGTTGGAAGCGATAGATTAAAACTTGAGTCTAATTTCACCCTTGAAGTTAATGGAAATGCTGTTACAAGCGATGATGAATTTACTACAGAAGGATTATTTGGCACTTGGAACAACTGGGGCGAATTAATTATTAAAAATGTTACTCTTAATGAAGGCGCTAATGTTATTAAATTAGTGGCAACTAGTAATGCTATGACTAATGTCGATTATATCTCGATTTATGCTGATAAAGATGTATATTTCACTACAGCTAGTGAAAAAACTGATTATCGCTTTGAAGGAACAGAAGCCACATTAACTAATTGCAGCATTGTAAGTGAAGCAGACCTTAATGCAAGTGGCGGTTCACATGTTGGACAAATTGGGACTGGTTCTGAAATTAAATATCAAATCACCTCAAGCCAAAGCCAATTTGTGGATTTGAAAATTGTTTCTGCAATTGTAGGAAGTGACCGTTTAGCAATGAAAGTTAACTATAAAGAAGTTACAGTTAATGGCAATTCGTTATTCTATAATGGCGATGCAAAATTTAATGTACCTCCATCATATGGTTATGGCGCCTGGACAGACTTTGTGATTAAGGGTGTTTATTTAAAAACTGGAATAAATGAAATAGTTCTTAAAACTGCTGATGGAGCGATGACTAACTTTGATTATATTGAAATTAGTGCTGCAAGTGCTGTTGAATCATATTATGAAATAACTGGTGAAACATATACACTTGAAGCTGAAAACGCAACTTTAACTAATGGTAGCAGTGGCGCTATTGCGGTTAATAATGAGCCAACTGCTACTAATGGTAAAGCTCTTGGTAATGTGTGTAATAACTATAATGCCACAATTACATTTACATTAAATGCTAGTGAAACCGCTAAAGTTAAATTGTCTGTAGTTATGGTTTTAGGTTCTAATACTGATAATCCATTTAAGGTGTCATTAAATGGAAAAGACATTGAAGTTCCTACTCATTATGAAGATGCAGAAGCTAACTGGACACATTATAAAGAATTTGAATTAGCTATTATTGATTTAAGTAAAGGAGAAAATACATTAGTATTTACAATCACTGGTGGATGTGGAAACTTTGATTGTATTAAAGTTTTATCTCCTAAAACTATTGCATAATTAAGTCGAGTTTTACTAAGAGGAAGTTCTAAAAAAGCACTTCCTCTTTCACGCACTTTAACGAATTTGTTTTAAAATTAAAAAAAAGAAAGTTATAATAAAAGTATGATAAATATTGCAATCGTAGAAGATGAAAAAACTATATCTCAAGAATTAGAAACTTATGTAAAAGAAATTTTTGAGAAAAATAACTTTGATATTTGCATTTCTTGCTTTGAGAATGCAAAGTCTTTTATTGATCAATTTTCTTCTAGTTATGATTTAATTTTTATGGATATCAATATGCCAATTATGGACGGAATGACCGCGGCAAGAGAAATAAGAAAAATTGATGATAAAGTAATGATTGTATTTGTCACAAGTTTAGCGCAATATGCTATTAAGGGATATGAAGTAAATGCTTTTGATTTTATTTTAAAACCAATTTCTTATAATAGTTTTTCTTTAAAACTACGTCGTGTTATTGATTATTTTAAAAAAAATAATGATACTTATTTGCTTATTAAAAATAAAGTGACTGCAACCAAAATTAAAACTTCTGATATTAAATATATTGAAGTTATCAACCACTCATTAATCTATCATACTCTTAATGGTGATTTAGCTGCGACAGGAAGTCTTAAAAAGGTAAAAGACGAATTAACTGATTTACCATTTGAATTTTGTAATCAATGTTATTTGGTTAATTTAAAATATGTAGAAAAAATAGAAGACTTTACTGTTTATGTTGATGGTACGAAGTTACAAATATCCCATCCACGCCACAAAGCGTTTTTACATGCATTAAATAATTATTTAAGAAGTAGTATGGCAAGAGGTGAACATTAATGTACGTTTTATCAGAATTATTTTTCTATAAATTAATATTTGTTATGGAAATTCTTGTCGCTATGCATTTATTTTCATTTAAGCAAGTTCATAAGAATCATTTTGTTTTAAGACTAATTTTGTCTTCATTAGCTTGTCTTATTTTAGCTGCCGGTTTTCCTATTCCACCGGATTTAACTAATTCTATTTATACATCAATGATGTTTTTAGTTTTATTTCTATACTGTTTAGTTTCTTTATTTTTTGTTTATGAAATATCTTTCCGCATTGTTTTCTTTGTTGGTATTACTGCTTATACAATGCAACATTTTGCCCACGAAGTATATTCTTTAATTGTTAATAGTTTCAACATGATTATTTCACCAACTTTAGGTTTATATGGTAACAATGTTATAGACTTTTCTAAGATAACTTTACAGTCTTTATTTTACGGATTTATTTATTTAGATATTTATCTTGCTATTTATTGGGTCGTTTATGCAATATTAGGCAAACGTATCAATAAAAGAGAACTGATTATTGAAAATTATTCCATGGTTATTATTGCGGGTATTGTCTTATTAGTGGATATTGTTTTAAATGCCGTTATTATTTATATAAGAGACGGATATAGCAAGACTTATTCCATTGTAAGTTGTATTTACAATTTACTTTGCTGTTCTATGGTTTTATATATGCAATTTTCTTTAGCGATTAATAAACATTTAAAATCCGAATTACAAACAACCATGCATTTATTAAAACAAGCGGAAGATCAATATAAAGAAAGTAAAGAGAATGTAGATATAATTAATGTAAAATGTCATGATTTAAAGCATCAATTAATGGAATACGCTAAAAATGGGCAAATGGATTCTAAATTAGTAAAAGAATTAGAAAATGTTATTAATATTTATGATTCCACTATTAAAACAGGTAATGAAGCACTTGACTTAATTCTTTCAGAAAAAAGTCTAATTTGTCAAAAAAAGAGTATTAAATTAACTTGTTTAGCGGATTGTTCTAAACTTTCTTTCATTGATAAAGCTGACCTTTATTCATTATTTGGAAATATTATTGATAACGCGATTGAAGCAGTGTCTAAAATCAAAGATGTTGATAAAAGACATATTAGCTTAATTGTTAAAAACATTAATTCTTTCATATCAATTAGTGTTGATAATTATTATGAGGGAAATATTGTGTTAGGCGAAAATGGATTACCTTTAACAACTAAAAAAGATAAAGATTATCATGGCTTTGGTATGAAATCTATTCAACTTGTAGTTAATAAATATGATGGTGATTTAAATGTTAATGTAGCCAACAATGTGTTCTCATTATCAATAATGTTTCCAGTTAAATAAACTATTATTGACATTTATAAAAAGAACTTTTATTACTAGTCAAAAATGATATTTTTAAATGTTTATTTTCATTGAAATTTGTCGTTTTTTTTACTATCATATTAATGCGTGCGAGGTGCATTATTTATGGATTTAGAAAATAGAAAAAGCAAATTAAAAAAAGCATTTAAAGAAAACTTTAATAGTGATTCTACTGATTTATTTTCTTCTTCAGGAAGAATGGAAATTTTAGGAAATCATACGGATCATAATAATGGTTTAGTTTTAGTAGGCGCTGTTGATTTGGATATTATGGCCGCTACAGAAAAATGCGAAAATGAAGTGGTTTTGATTTCAGAAAATTATGGTGAAACTAAAATTGATTTAAATAATCTTCAAAAAGTAAAAGAAGAAGAAGGAACAAATGCTGCACTTATTAAAGGTGTATTGTTTGAACTAAAAGAATTAGGTTATCATATTGGCGGATTTAAAGCTTATGCTGATTCTATTCTTCCAGCGGGATCTGGTATATCTTCCTCTGCTGCTTTTGAATGCTTAATTGCAGAAATTGAGAATTTCTATTATAACAATGATTCTATGGATCGTTATGATATGGCAAAAATCGGCCAATTTTCGGAAAAAGAATATTTTGGAAAACCATGTGGATTATTAGACCAATGTGGCGTTGCTTTTGGCGGTGTTAACCTTATTAATTTTAAAAATCTTAATAAGCCAGTTATTGAACATTTAAGTATCAATATTGAGCCATATCATATTGTTATTACTAATACTGGTGGAGATCATTCTAATTTAACAAGCCATTATGCCGCAATACCAGAAGAAATGAAAAGTGTTGCTAAATATTTCCATAAAAAAGTACTTGCTAAAGTTAAAAAAGAAGAATTTTATGCTGCTTTACCTGAATTAAGAAAAGTTGTTTCTGATCGTGCAATATTAAGAGCAATTCATTTCTATGATGAAAATGAAAGAGTTAAAAAAGGATTTAGAAGTTTAAAGAATGGTAAAATTAAAAAATTCTTAGAAATGGTTAATGAATCTGGAAATAGTTCTATGGAATATTTACAAAATACTTGTGTTCCTGGAAGTGTAACTCAAAATATTAATCTTGCCTTAGCGTTATCTAAACACTTAATCCATGATGGTGCTTGTAGAATTCATGGTGGTGGATTTGAAGGAACAATCTTAGCATTTGTTCATGAAGATGAATTAGAATATTACGTTGAAGCAATGGCGGAAGTATTTGGTAAAGAAAATGTCCATCAAATCTCGATTAGAAACGACGGATCAAAACATTTAAATTTAAACATTTAAATTAATGCAAATAAGACTATTATAAGCAATAATGGCTTAAATAGTCTTTTTTGTTAATTAATAATAAAAATAATTTCCGTATAGTTCTTCATTTTATAAAATAAATTTTCTATATTATTGTTTTAATCTAGTTTAAAATTAAGTTGATAAAGGAGCTATTATCATTTATGAAATGTAGTTGGTTAAAAGATGCAATATTTTATGAAATTTATCCTAATTCTTTTAAAGATGGAACTAATGAAATTAATGATAAAATTGTATCATACGGCGATAAAAGATAGTTGGAAAGAAGGATTTGGTTTTTTAAACCGACATAAAGCAGCGGGCATTTATGATGATATGAAAAATATATCTAATACTAATTATGATAATGAAACGCTTTGGTTTTACGAAGATATTTTAGATGCTATGTTTAATAACTATTTAGAAAATAAATAGTTTATTTATAAATTTCTCTATCCAAATGCATATACATATAATAGGTGATTTATATGAATAGAGAAATTATTGCTAAAACTTTAGTGGGTAAAGGAAAACTTGCCATCCAAGAAAAACAAGTTATAAAATTAGAGGAAAATATATCTAAACCTTTAGGGTGTTGGATTATAAATCATAAATATGATAGCAAAAAAATAGATAAAAACATTGAATT
>ERZ827150.3470-NODE-3470-length-15224-cov-4.049245_pt1 | contig 15224 bp, 9 predicted proteins | sample MGYA00519779_ERZ827150 | MGnify/ENA primary metagenome ERZ827150 (study PRJEB31778, sample SAMEA3449267) | human gut metagenome | biome: human gut; feature: human-associated habitat; material: faeces | place: United Kingdom | collected 2010/2012 ...
TCCCTGTCCGCCCGCCAATAACATGGCGATCATTTCCTTTCTAACCACAAAATCACCCCTTTGTTCTTTAATTGTTGTGTTATCAGTTCACCAAGCGCCTGTCATCAAGTGAAATAAACTGTCTAACAGTGAAGGCACATAAGTGCAGTCTTGTGAATAGGCGTTTGGGGAACTGTAATCTTTTAGTACTTGTCGTTATTATAGCACATCTCTTTCAAAAAGTGAACAATTTACAGAAAAAAAAATATGCATTTTTATTTATTTGTTACAGTTCACGCAACCTGCTAGATCTGGACAAATTTCATGCTTGCATGGAAATTTGACAGATCAGCAGGATGTGGTGAACGCCTGTTTATGAGCAAAACAAAGCTGCGAGCAAACTTTGTTTGCGATTAGCAGCGACGCACGGAACGTGCGGTTTTGTGAATAGGCGTTCATTCGCACAGCATAATAACATTTACGCTTTACATTCCTCCAAAATCGAGTATACTTAAATCAAGCAGAATTTGTGTTAAGAAACAACTGTTTTTCAGTATTGACTTTGCTTATTTAACTTGATTATTCGGAGGAAGTACCATGTACCATATTAATTTTGAAAATCCATGCCATGTCTATTTTATTGGAATTGGCGGCATCAGCATGAGCGGACTTGCTGAGGTTTTAATGAAGGAGGGCTTTACCGTCAGCGGCTCTGATTCTAAGGAATCACCTCTGACTGACCATCTGTCCTCACTTGGCGCTGTTATCTTTTATGATCAGTCCATCTCTCACATTCCACAGGGAACAGATGTCGTTGTCTACACAGCAGCGATCCATCCTGAACATCCAGAGATTGTTGATGCAACAAAGCGCAATATCCCGCTGTTAACAAGAGCTGAGCTTCTTGGACAGCTGATGAGAAACTATAAAACGGCAATCAACATTGCTGGAACTCATGGAAAGACAACTACGACCTCTATGGTTACTGAAATTCTTTTGGCTGCTAATACTGATCCGACAATCTCTGTCGGAGGCATTCTTCCAACAATCGGAGGAAATATTCGCGTAGGTGGCTCAAATCTTTTTGTCACTGAGGCCTGCGAATACACAAACAGCTTTTTATCCTTCTATCCTACTATGGAAGTTATCCTAAATATTGAAGCAGACCATCTTGACTTCTTTAAGGACATTGACGATATCCGTCATTCTTTCCGCTTATTTATGGAAAAGCTTCCAAAGGATGGAATACTTGTAATTAACGGTGATATTTATAATCTTTCTGAGTTGATCAATGGACTTGACTGCGAGATTATCACTGTTGGACACGGAGAATCCTGCGATTATCGTGCTTCTAATATCTCATATAATGAATTTGCTCAGGCTTCCTTTGACGTCACAGATGCAAGCAACACTACACTTGGTCACATTCAGTTAAGTGTTCCTGGAGAGCATAATGTTTACAATGCACTTGCTGCCGTTGCCCTTTGCAAAAAGCTGAATCTTTCAATGGATGCCATTGCTGCTGGTCTTTTGAATTTCCATGGCACACAGAGACGCTTTGAAAAGAAGGGTGTCGTAAATGGAATTACTATTATTGACGATTACGCACATCATCCACAGGAAATCACAGCGACACTTACTGCTGCAAAGAAGTATCCTCACAAAAAGATATGGTGCATCTTCCAGCCGCACACCTATACAAGAACAAAAGCTTTGCTTACTGATTTTGCAAAAGCTCTGTCCTTAGCAGATGAGGTCGTTCTTGCAAAAATTTATCCGGCAAGAGAAACTGATGATCTTGGCATAAGCTCCGACAATATCCGCGTTTTGTTAGAGCAGGCCGGTACAAGTGCTCATTATTTTGAAACCTTTGAAGAAATTGAAAAATTTATTTTGCAGCATGCAGCCTCTGGTGATCTGGTGATCACTATGGGCGCCGGTGATGTTGTAAAAATCGGAGAAGACTTAATTTCTAAATAAGGTATTCGCAAAATCCCCAATTGCTTGCCCTGATCCTAAGGGAAATAATTGGGGATTTTTTATCGCTTTTCAAAAGAAATAACTTGTGCTATACTTTACAAAGATGATACTTGGATTTTGGAGGTTTTTTATGTCCTTTCTTTTACTGGAGAACCGGCTCAGCATAGATACCCTTGTTGTTCCCGGCTATTTTATAGACCGTTTTCTTCCTGCCGCCTCCGGTACGGATGTAAAGGTTTACCTATATTTGCTTCGCGCTGTCTCGACATCAGCCACTGGTTTAAGCAGTGCTTCAATTAGTGACAGGCTTGATATTTCAGAGCGCGAGGTACTTCGTTCTCTTAGCTATTGGGAATCTGTTGGTTTGATGCGCCTTAGCTTTACATCGGGTCACGAATTGTCAGGAGTTGCATTTACAGATCCATCTATTCAGGCAGAGACAGAGGCTTCTGCACAGACTGCACCTACACAGACAGCTGCATCTGCTCCAAGCGTACAATCTGTAATTCCTACGCCCACTCCTGCTTTAGTTTCTCCTGCAAATACAACCATTGCAAATGCTTCTGGCTCAATGGCTTCCACACAAACTACTACACATTCTGCTGCAAATGCGACCCCTTCTATACAGTCACTTCATCTTTCCCAAGAGGAGCTGATTCTTCTTGAGAACGATCCAGAGTTTAACATGTATATGTCGGCATGGCAGCAGTATTTTTCGCATCCGCTTAATTATGCAGACACAGAATCATTTGGCTATTGGTATCTTCAGTTTAACCGCTCACCAGATGTCATTGATTATCTTGTTGATTACTGCGCTAATCACTGCAAGGGCAAGCTTAATATGAAATTTATTGATTCTGTTGCCCAGTCCTGGCATCAAAAGGGTCTTCATACACTTGATGCTATTCGTCAGTACAACCTGCTTCATAATGATACTGTCTATGCTATCATGAAGGCATATGGCTTATACAATCAGACTCCTGCTCCGGCTCAGCTTGAATATATCAATAAATGGATCAAGGATTACAGTTTTCCTACAGATGTCTATGTTTATGCCTGCAATATCACGATGAAAAAATGTCAGCGCCCAAATGTTAATTTTACAGAAAGCATCTTAAAGCGCTGGAAGGAAAAAAATGTGCATTCACTTGCTGATGCACAGGCTGCTGAAAATCAGCGCGATCAAAAGGTAAAAAGTGATGCTGCAAAGCGCACCAGTTCAAACCGTGCTTCTTCTGTCGCAAAGGGTACACAGCAGTTTCGTAATTTTACTGAGCGCAAAAATAATAATTACATGGAAAAGATTTTAAAGCAGTATAGTCAGGATTCAAATGAATGATTATCACAGAAAGGATTGACTTTTTATGGCTCTGACCAATTCTCAATATAATGAACTGATGCGCCGCTACAGCCGCATCCGTTTCCAACACCAGCATGAAATGGAAGAACGTCTGCGCCATATCTATGCGCAGTGCCCAAGACTTCTTGAGATTTCAAAGCTTCTTCCGACATCTAGCGCTGCTCTTGCAAAGGCTAAAATCACTGGCAATAAAGCGCAGGCTCTAAATGCGCAGATGCAGATCGATGCACTTAGACGCGAGCGCGGTGCGCTTCTTTCTTCTCTTCACTATACACTTGATGATCTTCAGCCAAAGTATAGCTGCCCGGACTGTAAAGATACTGGATATCTTGACGGAAACCGTAAATGTCACTGCTTTGAGCAGGCTGGCATAAGCTTACTCTATGAACAGTCTGGCATTAGAGACCGTTTGGAACGTGAGAATTTTAACACATTTGATATAAACCGCTATTCAGATGCACCAAATCCACTTCTTGGCGGAATGAGTAATCGCGCCCATATGCAGCGTCTCAAACTTATTTATGAAAAATATGCTTATCAGTTCAAGGATGGAAACCCTAGTCTTTTAATCTTTGGAAATCCAGGCGTTGGCAAGACATTTCTTTGTAACTGTATTGCAAAGGTTGTTCTTGACAAAGGCTTTTCTGTCTTATATATGACTGCTCCTGAATTTTTTGAATCAGCTATGCAGCGTTTTCATTCTAACAACGATGATTCATCAGAAAATGATTCATATGCACTCACATGCAGCCTGTTGATTATTGATGATCTTGGAACTGAAAATCTGACTCCTTTTGTAATCAGTCAGCTGTTTCATGTGATCAATTCGCGTGATCTGTCAAGGAAAACAACTATTATCTCAACAAATCTAAGCCCAGAAGAGCTTCAAAGTACCTACACCGAGCGAATCTCCTCACGACTTATGGGGCAATATACGCCTATCCCTGTTTTTGGAGAAGATTTAAGAAATTCGTAGACATATTTTTTTCTAAAAAATAACATGACCCCTGCTAATTCGCTTATGACTTTGATTCTCTGGGGTCATGTTGCACAAATTTTTCTTTCTTTTTACGTATTTAAGTACTTCTTCTAATCTCTCATATTCAAGTACTGATTTTTATCCATTTCGACGTAAGGCTTGAATCTTCGACATCTTCATGTTATGATTAGTTAAGGTTCGTACTTTTGGACGCAGGTAAGCTGCATATTATAATCATGGAGGTCATCATGCCAAACGAAAAGAATCTGAACACGATACCAGTGGGCACACTGGGTCTTATCCCACTTGAAAGCTGCGCAAGCCTTGGACAGAAGGTTAATCAATACCTGACTGAGTGGCGCGCTGAGAGAAGTCATGCACAATCTACTGCGCTTCACTTCTCTGAATACAGCAAGGACAGCTACATTGTCAAAGCAAAGAATCCTCGCTTCGGTTCCGGTGAAGCAAAGGGCGTTATCGAGGAATCAGTCCGCGGCTGCGATCTGTATCTTATGGTGGATGTTTGTAACTATAGCCAAACGTATTCTCTGTGCGGATATGTGAATCACATGTCTCCAGACGATCATTACCAGGATTTAAAGCGTATCATTGCTGCTGTTGAAGGCAAGGCACGCCGTATCAATGTAATCATGCCATTCCTGTATGAAAGCCGCCAGCACAAGCGTACTTCCCGCGAGTCTCTTGACTGCGCTATGGCTCTTCAGGAACTTACAAAAATGGGTGTATCCAACATCATTACTTTTGATGCTCATGATGCACGTGTTCAGAACGCAATTCCACGTGATGGATTTGAGAGCGTTCCGTGTGTATACCAATTTATCAAAGCACTGCTTCGTGCAGAGCCAGATCTGCAGGTTGACAATGAGCATCTTATGGTCATCAGCCCAGATGAGGGCGGCATGGGCCGTGCAATCCAGCTGACTAACTATCTTGGTGTTGATATGGGTATGTTCTACAAGCGCCGCGATTACACCCGCATTGTAGACGGAAAGAACCCTATCGTTGCTCACGAGTTTTTAGGTACCAACGTAGAAGGAAAGGATGTCATCATTATCGACGACATGATTTCTTCTGGTGACAGCATTCTTGATGTTGCACGCGAATTAAAACGCCGTAAGGCACGCAAGGTTTACGCTGCTGCTACTTTTGGTCTGTTTACAAATGGCCTGGCAAAGTTTGATGCTGCTTATGAGCAGGGTATCATTGATCATATCCTGACCACTAACCTTGTTTACCAGAGACCAGAGCTGCTATCTCGTCCGTACTATGTAAATGTTGATCTGAGCAAGTATATTGCACTTTTGATTGATAACTTAAATCACAATGTATCAATTCATGGTCTATTAAATCCGACTGACAGAATCAACCGTATTCTTGAAAAGCATCGTGCTGCACAGGCACAAAAAGCTGCCGAGAATAATATCTCTGAGGAAGCATAATACAAACAAAAAACCTTCAAATACATTTTTTATCGAATGTATTTGAAGGTTTTATTTTTATACTGCTTTACAAACAAGTCCGCATACTGTTCCGTCGGCTGCTGCTGTTGTCAGCTGACGCACCGTCTTAGTACGGCAGTCTCCTGCAGCGTAAACTCCCGGTGTCCTTGTTTTACAATTTTCACCGGCAATTACATATCCAGCCTCGTCAAGATCTACGAGATCTCTAAATACTTCATTGTGAGGCTCCATTCCTATTGCAACAAATAAGCCATCTGCCACAAGTGTCTTCTTTTCACCTGAAAGATTTGTAACTTCAAGTTCTGTCAGCTTCTTTTCACCAATAAGTGTAGTCACACGACTTTCCATCACACACTCAATATTCTCTGCAGCCATTACCTGATCAATAAGACTCTTCTCAGCGCGGAATGTATCTCTTCTGTGAATCAAATACACCTTGCTGCAAATGCCCGCCAGATACAGCGCATCCTGAAGAGCTGCGCTTCCTCCTCCTACAACAGCCGCTGTTTTCTCCTTAAAAAACGGTCCGTCACATACAGCACAGTAAGAAACTCCTCTTCCAATCAGCTCCTGCTCTCGCTCGATTCCTAGATGACGATGTGCCGCACCTGACGCAATAACAAGATTTTTGCCCTCATATGTCTCACCATCTTCAGTGCAAACTTCAAAGCCATTATCTATTTTTCGTGTCGAAATTACCTTGCCATAAGTAACCTCACCGCCAAGATTTGTCAACTGTGCCATCAGTCCATCTGCAAACTCCATTCCGCTGATCTTTGCAATACCTGGATAATTTTCCACACATGGAGACAATGTAATCTGTCCGCCCATAGCCTCACACTCCAGAATAAGCGGCTTAACGCCAGATCTGAGCGCATAAATTCCTGCTGTCAGACCCGCTGTTCCAGCCCCTACTATAATCATATCGTACATATTCTCTTATTTCCTCTTTTCTTAGTTAATAAATGGTATATATCCTCTAGCTTAATGAATAAATTTCGAGATAAAATCTCTTACCAGACGGCGCGTCTCATCAATTCCATCCGCATGGCCAAATTTTCGCTCTGGATGCCACTGAACACCTAAAATCTTCATCTGTTCAGACTGATATGCCTCGATGGTGTGATTATCTTCATCTATTGCAAGCGGCTCAAAGCAGTCTGCAAGTGCATCCTCGAAAATGACATCCTTATGATAATTGTTAACGTAAATGCTTCGATTTTCTTTTAGCAAACGTACCTTATGATCCTCACCGCGCTCTCTAGGACACGGCAGATCAGGATGATATGCCAGTTTTCCACCGAATAGAACATTCACATACTGCATGCCTCGGCATGTACCTATAATCGGTATTCCATGATTAACACAGTAGTGAATAAGCTTTTCTTCCATCTTATCGCGATATGGCTGTACCGTTTCCTCATGTTTACGGTCATACCACTGCGGTCCAAGTGCACCGCCGCCAACTACAATCAAAAGATCTATTTTTTCATCAAACAGACGCTCGAAGTTTTTAGTATGGTTTGCAACAGGACGCGGAATAAAACCAATAGACTCATAAAATTCAACATATCCAGCCTCTAGTATATCAGTTGGATCTCCGTAATCGTTGACACCCTCTCTCTGCGTGATAAGTGCATGGAGATTTGTATATTGAATGCCTTCCTTGATCAGACCATTTCTGCAGTCCATCTCCAAATAGTCAAGCTGTGATACTGTATCGTAAATTTTCTCGCCGCAGCCGATTGCTGCCGGAATATTAAATTCTGCGCAGCGAATTGCCATATGAGAAGCTGCACCACCATACTTTGTGATAAATCCTTTGATATTTTTTGTAAAAATCCATTCGTAGCCTGGGTCAGCCTTTGGCACTACAACAATTTTTCCAGTGATATCAGCATCCGGCTCCTCATCAAGCAACACCACCTCGCCCTCGACTGTCTTTGCCGTTATGAAATTAGGGCGTGCCTCATACACAGGAATCACATCTACGCTCGCACCTGACAAAATAACTTCTGGAAGAAGAATTAATCGGCTGTCATGATTTAAACGGCGCCGCTTTGTGATTAGCTTCATCCAAAGCTTTTTTAAATTTTCTGGATCACAGCCTGACTCATATAGCTTAAAATCATCTACACACAGCCAAGACAAATCCATAGTACGAATCTCCAAAATTGAGCCAAGCTTACGAATCAGTTCTAATACCATACTAAGCGATTTTGTAAATTCAAATTTAAAATACTCTCGCTGTTCAATTGCGCTGATCCAAAATTTTGCCATACGCTCTGCAGGCACATCAAGCTGTGTATCTTCCAGAGCCTGCGTCAAAATACTGATATCAAGATCTTTTTGAATCTTTACCTTATCTTTTTTAATACGCGATGGCGCAGGGCGAAAATTCATCGCGTCGTATCGGTCTGAACGAATATCATATGTGCCGCTTCGAAGATGTCCATACTTAAAGTTAAACTCCTCGCGGCTTATAAGACCCTCAGAAAAGCGCTCAAAATCATCGTTAAATTCTGATGATACTGTAGAAATTCCCTGCATGAAAGTATCCACATTTTCACTTGTATAGTAGCCAGCATCTACAAGCGTGCGAAGAAATGCTCTTGCGATAAAGGCAAGTCTTGCTTGGCGGGCAAATTGCGGAGTACCATTTGTGCGAATTTCTTTTAACAAAGTCAAAATACTGTCGATGATTCTGTCAATTGACACATCTTGGTACAACAACTTTTCAATTTCCTCACGGCAATTTTCAAGACGCTTTAGTGCTTCAAGATCTTCTTTTAAAATCTTTTCCTGATTCATTACAGCATCAATCGTAAGCTTTTTTACTTCGCGCACAAGAAGTTTACGTTCTTCCTCGGTAAAACCATAACGAAGCAATCTCTTTGAATTTTCTTCCGTCATAAAATCATAGCTGCTGAAAATGATCTCAAACTCAATTTTATCGTGTGCAGAAAGGTCTTCCTCAAGCCTTGTCTGATAATACTGAACAAGACGAAGTGCGAGCGGTTCCGGAATACTTGCTGGAATCAGTGAATAATAGGAATATGTCAAGTTAATATATGGCTTATTTCCAACCTGATACATAAGATCCTCATTAAATGCACGATAGCCTAATGTACGGATTCCTTCATTCCATGCATGATGCGTTATGATCTCGCGGTACAGTGAATAATCTAACGCCCTTGGATTGCTTCCAATGATCTCAGATGGATTCCAAAAAGCCATATCAGAAAGCTTCATCGGCTTTCCTGTAATTGCATCAAGGTGCTCCTCATACTCCCGGCGAATCTGACCCTTTCTTGCAAAGAAAGAATAATCATCAATATAACGTCCTTCACGATAGCCTGCTGCAAGCGGACGAACCTGAAATAGAATCACCTGATTGTGGCTGTCTATGGCAAATTCAATATCAAGCGGAATATCCTCTATGATGCTCTCTACTTCTGTTACTGCTGTAATCAAATTGCGCCAGCGCTCCTCAAGCTGATAAAGTGAAACATTTCTCGCAATCCAAAGCGTTTTGCCGCCACGACCGCTTGTTACACTGTCTGTTGACCCCAAGTCATCGTAATTAACAAGATAATATGGTCGCTTTCCTTTTAAGTCACGTGAAAAGACAACACCGCTGACACACACGTCTATTGCCTGGCGCTGGATCAGTACCTGCTCATTTGAAATACCCTTTATATCTTTTTCATATGACTGAATTACAGCCTCGATTGATTCTACGATCTGCGCACGACTCGCTGAATCTACATCAAGAATACTTTTATAATGTCCTGCATTAGAGGACTTCATACAGTCTTCCTGCGTAGAGGAGCTTCGCACAACGATTCTGCAGCCACCAAATTTTTCCATAATCTCTGTGCAGACTTGATTTTTATTGCGCCAGAAGTCTTCAACTCTAAGGATATACATTTCCTCAATGCTTGCCTTTTTGATCAGGTTTTTCATCGCATACAATGTATTTGCCTTTGTCGAAATAATCTTATTGATACGATTCGCCATATTGCATGTCCTCCCTTGCCTGTACTGCTTTGTCTATTTTTTATCCAGATCTATATCACGAGTGTATCTGGTTTTTTTCTACCATACCAGTTTACCACACTTTTGACAATCCCGCCACATAAAAAGGAACCACCTTGCGGTGATTCCCTTTCTTATTGCTTATTACTCATTTTGTATTTTACTTTACTTCCTGCTGCTTCTTCTCAACCAGTTCACGAATAGCCTTAAGATCTTCGGCTGTCAATTCCTGACTGTCAAGATAAGCACGGATGAACTCTACCGCAGAACCACTAAAGCTAGTCTTCTGATAGCGCTTCATCAACTCTTTCTGATAATCTTGTTCTGAGATTAATGGTTTATAAACATATGCATGACTTCTCTTTTCATATGTTACATAGCCTTTGTCACGCAGGTAGGACATAAATACGCTAATTGTTGTTCTAGCATACTCTTTACCATACTCTGTCTTCAGACGCTCTAATAAGTCTGCTACAGCTACATTGTCACCAATTTCCCAGATACATTTCATGATCACTTGTTCTGTGTTTGTTAATTCTAACATCACGATATCCCTTTCTGTACCTTAATTTAGACAACAGTATCTTCTGTTTTTACAGCTGTTTTTTTGCTCCCAGAATAAATCCTGCCATGTGGGCAATACTTTTTTTCTAAGGCAACGAGATTATATTACCGCATTTTCTTAATAATTACAATGAATAAAATTAGCATTTTATTAACTTTTTGTATTTTTTTGATCAAAAATATGACGGTAAATTTAATTTCTTTTGCAATCATCGTCAAATTCATTTATTTTGTGACAAAATCTGTGCTTAATCCTGTGCCACAATCTGTGGACGATTTAAGATTTCCATAAATTCCTCACCCGTAATTGTCTCGTGCTCATAAAGGAACTTTGAAATCTCATGAAGCTTGTCCATATGACTATTTAAAAGATTCTTTGCCTTTTCATACTGCTTCTGCACAAGTGCCACTACAAGATCATCGATCTTTGCAGCTGTCTCCTGTGAACAGCTCATACTGGTGTCTCCACCTAAGTAAACATTATTTAAGCTTTCCATTGCTACCATACCGAACTCACTCATGCCATATCTGGTGATAATTGCACGTGCAAGCTTAGTTGCCTGCTCAATATCATTTGATGCACCTGTTGTCACATCACCGAACACAAGCTCCTCTGCCACGCGTCCTCCGGTAAAGGTTGCAATCTTGTTTTCAAGTTCTTCTTTTGTCATCAAATACTTTTCGCCTTCATCAACCTGCATTGTGAAGCCAAGCGCACCTGATGTACGCGGGATAATAGTAATCTTCTGCACCGGTGCGGAATTTGTCTGTAGCGCTGCTACAAGCGCATGTCCGACCTCGTGATACGAAACGATCAGTTTTTCTTTCGTTGAAAGAATACGGTTCTTTTTCTGATAACCAGCAATAACTACTTCAACACTTTCCATTAAATCAGTCTGTGTTGCAAATTTTCTTCCATCACGGACGGCACGAAGTGCTGCCTCATTAACAATGTTGGCAAGCTCAGCACCAGATGCACCTGCTGCTGTTCGCGCAATTGCGTTAAAGTCAACATTATCTGCAATCTTAATCTTTGCAGCATGTACCTTCAAAATATCCTCACGACCCTTAAGATCAGGCAGTTCAACCGGAATACGGCGGTCAAAACGACCTGGACGAAGAAGTGCAGGGTCTAAAGACTCCGGACGGTTTGTCGCTGCCAAAATGACAACACCCTTAGAACCATCAAAACCATCCATCTCTGACAGCAGCTGATTTAACGTCTGCTCACGCTCATCATTGCCGCCGATTTGACCACTCTCTCTTTTCTTTCCAACTGCATCAATCTCGTCGATAAAAACAATACATGGAGCCTTTTCATTGGCCTGTTTAAACAGATCTCTTACTTTTGCGGCACCCATACCAACAAACATCTCAACAAATTCGGAACCTGAAATGGAGAAGAACGGAACATCTGCTTCACCAGCTACTGCTTTGGCAAGCATTGTCTTACCAGTTCCAGGAGGGCCTACAAGAAGCGCACCTTTTGGCATTTTCGCACCGATCTCGCGATACTTTTCCGGATTATGAAGGAAATCAACGATCTCCTGAAGAAGTTCTTTGGCTTCCTCCTCTCCAGCAACATCTTTAAATTTAATACCATCAACGGATTTTACATAAACTTTGGCATTGCTCTTGGAGCCGCCGCCCATGCCAAAGGTCATCATGCTCTCTCCATCGCCCATCTTGCTCATCATTTTTCTGGAAAGAAACCATCCCAAAAGAGCAAAAATCGCAATTGGAAGAATATAACTTATCAACATATATTCAAGCATGCCCATCTGCTGAACAATTGGCTTACTAAATACAGCACCAGCTTCCTCAAGACGATTTACAAGATCAGGATCGTTCATTGTTCCTGTCTTGTAAATATGCTCACCACTCTTGTCTGAGAAGGTAATCTGCGTATCTTCTACGCTGACTTCTCCAATGTTCTTTTCCTCGATCATTTGGAGAAATGTGCTGTAATCCGTCTGCTCTACCTGTCGTCTAAACAGATTCGGAAATACAAATGTATTTAAAAGCAAAAACACAATGATGGCAATGACCCAATAGGTCAGCATCGGTTTTTTGGGCCTGTTCGGCCTGTCATCTACTTCCATAAGCACCTCACATTCTGCCTTGGATTTCCAAAGCTTTTGGCATATTCTAGCCTATTCGTATCATACCCCTTTTCATTAGCACTGTCAAGGTGAGAGTGCTAAATTTTGTGTGAAATAAATATGAATTATTCTATTTTTCCGACTGTTTACGTGCTTTTTTTGAATGATCTGTGGCCATTTTTCTTTCGTAATAAAACATATATTGCTGCATGACACCGGCAAATCCTTCGTATTTTTCTACTGGGAAGCTTCCATTATAATAGGTTTTCTGGATTCGGTCAATCCATACATCTACCGGAAATGCACCTATACGATGATATCCAAACAGCGCCACACAATTTGCAACCTTTTCACCAACGCCATAACATGAAAGAAGTGCTTTATGCAAGTCGTCATCACCAAGCATAGCCCATTTTTTTATGTCTAATTCCCCGGATGCTACCTTTTGGGCAGCTTCATACACATATTTTGCCCGATATCCCAAAGAAAGATCCTGCAGATCAGACAAGCTTAATCCTGCTAGCTGCGTTGGCGTTGGAAATGCAAAAAACTTATTTTCCTTATCTATACATGTTCCGCATGTCGTCGATAAGCTTTCCACTGCCTGACGTATTGCTGGAATATTTTTTCTTTGTGAAATTATAAAGGTGATGAGCATCTCCCATGGATCCTGGTTCAAAATACGGATACCTTTTCCATATGCAAATGCAGACTTTAGATAATTGTCATCCGCATCAATTGCCTTTTCATAACTGCGGTAATCAAAATCCAAATCAAAGTAATGACACCAGAACTGCTTGTATTCCTCTTTGCTGCAAAAGAATATCAGATGGACACCATTCTGGCAAACAAAAACTTTTTTATCTGCAGCCATGACTCGATACCATGCCATGCTTTCACAATTCTCCAAACCCTTGCTTTTGCAAAGCTTTTCCTGCTCCTGCAAAGAAAGTTTATAAATTCTGAAGCATTGTCCACTCTCCATGATCTGTTCAAGGTCAAAGCAATCTGCCTCAACATGAACACATTTTGATTCTATATACTCACATAAATTTACATTCTCACTCATTGATACATTTCCTTTCTGCATGCGACTTTTCACATACAATACCATGATAAAGCAAATGCAAATATATGTCAATTGTGTTACAAACGAAGGGCACCGCCCCTGCATTTGTCATTGCCGAGGCGGTGTCCTGCTTATTAGCAAACTTTCTTTACTGCGTGATTTGTTATGCCTTTTTGCTGCGCAGATACAGCCAGATCAGTGCTGTAAGCATAATTGCTCCGAATCCAGCTAGTGCCATACCAATGGTTCTGCTCATGTCTTCAATACCAAGAATTACTCTTTCAGATGAAGGCGTTGTTGTCGGCGTTTCACTAACCGTTGTTTCCGCAGCAGTTGTTGTTGTATTGGCTGCTGGAGTGGTAACTTCTGGTGTTGATTCTTCATCATCTGGTGAAGGCAATGTTGTTTCTTCTTCTGAAACAGTTGTCTCTTCCTCAGAAACAGTCGTTTCTTCTGGAGATGTTTCTTCCTCAGAAGTCGTTGTTTCCTCCGGTGTTGTTTCTTCCTCAGAAGTTGTTGTCTCCTCTGGTGTTGTTGTCTCAGACTGATGAGGATCTGTCGGTCCATCAGGTTCTGTTTCTTCTTCCTCTTCAGGGTTTCTGACATCGCGAATAAGGTAAATCACATTGCCTGCCTCATCTACTACTTCTTCAATTACATTCTTGCCATTCTCATATTTCCAATCCTGACCTTCTGTAATTTGAATCTTTCCATCGGCAGTCACATTAAACAGAATGTCTCCCGGAATCTTATGATAACCACCAGTCGCCTTATCTTCTCTTAAGATGTATGACTTTCCGCAAGAGAGCTTTAATCCAAAGTTATGAACTTCCTTCCATCTGGATGTCCAGCTATCTACAAGAACCTCACCTTCATCTGTAATTTCATATACACTCAGAATGGTATCATACAATTCATGATCATCTGTTGCACTTACCTTATTTACAATAAAGTCGATGCGACGGGTATCTTCTACTAATAAGACTCCTTCTTCACTTACTGTTGTCGTTGTCTTCTCTGTATCGATACTTCCATCTTCCTTAAGTTCAAAGGTGGTATCTGATGTAATGCCATAACCTTCCGGTGCTACTGTCTCTCTTAGGATGTATGTCTTTCCTGTTGTAAGACCTGTTACTTCGTGGGCTTCATTTGTCGATGTCCACTCTTCTACAACTTCTCCTGTCTCCTTATCGATGAGCTGAATAGTTGCTCCTTCCAGTTCCTCTCCATCGGCAATATCTACCTTGCTGATCTTAACTGATGTGATTGTATTAATCAGGTTGGTTTCACTTACAGTTGTGATATAGCCTTCTACTGGCTCTTCATCTACTGTATATGTGTAGGCTGTTGATCCATCTTCGCTGTATGCTGGAAGTTCTGTAAACTCATAGCTCCAGTCGTCGGCTGCCGTTACTTTCTTTCTAGCAACTGGCTCGTCGTTACGATTTAGGATTACTGTGATGCTTTCTGGAAGTTCGGTTCCCTCTGGTGCTCTCCAGGTCTTGGTTCCTGATACACTTGTGGTTCCTGTGATTGTGTTAATCAGGTTGGTTCCACTTACAGTTGTGATATAGCCTTCTACTGGCTCTTCATCTACTGTATAGGTGTAGGCTGTTAATCCATCTTCGCTGTATGCTGGAAGTTCTGTAAACTCATAGCTCCAGTCGTCGGC
>ERZ827150.3481-NODE-3481-length-15178-cov-25.193480_pt1 | contig 15178 bp, 12 predicted proteins | sample MGYA00519779_ERZ827150 | MGnify/ENA primary metagenome ERZ827150 (study PRJEB31778, sample SAMEA3449267) | human gut metagenome | biome: human gut; feature: human-associated habitat; material: faeces | place: United Kingdom | collected 2010/2012 ...
ATCTGTGCGTCTTCCTGATGAACAACTACTCGGGCAACGAGACGGTGAATGCCGGCACGGGCAAGGAGTTGACGATCAAGGCGCTGACCGAACTGGTAGCCAAGGTTGTCGGTTACGAGGGCGAGATCCGCTGGGATACCTCGATGCCGAACGGCACACCGCGCAAACTGCTCGATGTCTCGAAGGCCACGGCGTTGGGCTGGACCTACAAGACCGAACTTGAGGACGGCATCCGCCTTGCCTACAAGGACTTCCTGGAAAACCCGATGCGGGCCGAGCGATAAATCGACAGGGCTTATGACAGCCAACAATCGTTACTGCGTCATCATGGCCGGAGGTATCGGCAGCCGGTTCTGGCCGGCCAGCCGACGCCATCTTCCCAAGCAGTTCCTCGATATTCTGGGCACCGGGAAGAGTTTCATCCGCCATACATTTGAGCGTTTCGCGCCGATTATCCCGGCGGAAAACTTCCTTGTCGTCACGAATGCCGCCTACCGGCAACTGGTTCTCGAACAGCTCCCCGAGCTCCGGCCCGAACAGGTGCTGTGCGAGCCCGTCGGACGCAATACGGCACCCTGTATCGCCTATGCGGCCTTCCGCCTCAAGGCGCTGCAGCCCGACTCGACGATGGTCGTGGCGCCGTCCGACCACTTCATCTTCGATGAGGAGGAGTTCCGGCGCAACATCACCTCCTGCATGGAGTTCGCCGAGACGCACGACTCACTGGTTACCATTGGTATCCGCCCTTCGCGCCCCGATACGGGCTACGGCTATATCCAGACTGCATCCGCCGAGGAGATCTCGCCCGTTGCATCGTTCCGCGAGAAACCCGATCTGAAGACCGCCATGAGCTACCTGGCAGCGGGTAATTACCTGTGGAATGCCGGTATCTTCGTCTGGTCGACGCGGAGCATTCTCTCAGCGCTCGAACGCCATCTGCCGGAGGTCTACGGCCTCTTTGACGGGCAAGCTGACAAATTCGCTACGCCCGAGGAGCAAAACTCCGTGGAGGAGATCTTTGCGCGCTGTCCGTCGATTTCGATTGACTACGGCGTTCTGGAACGGGCCGATAATGTCTTCGTGCGGAGCTCGGATTTCGGGTGGAACGACGTTGGAACCTGGGGCTCGCTCTACGAACTCTCGGCAAAGGATGCCGATGGCAACGTCGTGCCGACCTTCTCGAAACTTTACGATACGACCGACAGCCTGATCAAGGCGGCTGGAAAGAAGGTCATTGTGGTGGATTCGCTGCACGACTATATTGTGGTCGACATACCGGATGCCCTGCTGATCTGTCCGCGTTCGCACGAACAGCGTATCAAGCAAGTTCTCGAAGATCTTACGCCGATCGAGGAGGGGTGCTTCGTGTAGATGCCGCCTCGTTTGAACAGAAAGGGCCGGTTCCGAACTTCGGAACCGGCCCTTTTTTGTCCTCAGACGGGCTGTCTTTGGTGCTCGACGCTGCCGAGTTGAGGGCGGAAATTGAGTGCTTGAGCCGCGGAAATACGTGGCTGAAACCTCTTTTTGATGAGCCGGGAAACACGTATTATAGTGCCTAATTTTATGCAGTCGAATCATCAGAAAGCGCTCTGAACTGCCAAAACTAAACTGCAAATCGGGTGTTTTATTCTCGAAAAATTGGATCGAATCGAGCCTTTTTCCGGGGCAAATCCTGCAGGATTTGCCCCGTTTTTTGTGCGGTAATGTGCAAAAACGAGGTTCTGCAGAGCCAATTTCGAGTGAAAATGGCGAGGGCCCGATGGCCGCCAAGAAATCGGTCTCGGCACACGGGGTGCCCGGTAAAAAACGACGACTTCGGAGGAGTTTTCAACCCCCTTGCGGGCAAGCTGTTTTCTGTTACGAAATTTATTTCGCGTAACGGAAAACACAGCTTGCTGAGTCCCGAAACATATCATGTTCCGGGGACTCAAAAACGGGTCGAATATCCCGTCCCGTTCCCGCTTGTTCGCCGGCCAGCGCAAAGAGACGAACCGTCCGTTCCCGAAACCGACTTCGGGAACAAAACCGGTCAAAATGGATGGGCCCGGAAGGCTCGCCCTTCCAAAAAGTGACTGACTGATTGACGTCAGTACTGATTGACGTCAGTACTGACTGACTTCAGTACTGACTGACGTCCGGAAGTCTTAACGACATGGCGTCGTGAAGTCTTGGCGCCCAGAATTCATGACCTTCTGATTTCCGGTTGTGCGGTTTTGTTGTTGTGTCGTTTTGTTGTTTTGCTGTTTTGTTGATGTCAGTATGGATGGGCCGATGGAGATCCCGATGCCGGGTGGAAGGTCGGAGGTTTTCCGGGCCCGTGGATGCGAAGCCGAACGCCTCCCCCCGAGGAGCACACTCTTCCGAGGTGGGTGGTGCTGATCGGGTAGGGTAGGGCTACCCGCACCGCGAAGGAGGTCCTTCGTGAGCGGAATCTCGGTGCCGTAACGGAGCCGGTGCGGATGGTATCCGGGTTCGGACGTCTGCCTCCATCGCGGAACTCGGCCCGGGGCGGATTTTTGACGCCGATACGCTCGCCCGCCGCCCCTGAACCCCCGACCAGTTCCGGCGCGTCGAGGAAGATCGGCGGCAAAACCGCCTGCGGCTCGATGCGCCCCGGCCCGACGGCTCTGCGGTACCTTTGCGGCCGAAACGGATGCCATCCGCCCGGGCGGCACTCCCGGGTCGGCGCGGAATCCCGGGACACCCCGCCTGCATTCCGCTGCCAATGCCGATTCCCCGGCGTGCCGCCTGAACCCCCGGGCGGCACTCGCGGGACGGCGCGGAATCCCGGGACATTCCGCCTGCATTCCGCCGCCAATGCCGATCCCCCGGCGTGCCGTCTGAAACCCCGGACGGCACGCCCGAAACCCGCCCTTTGGGAGGCGTCGCACCCCCGAAACCGACGCCAACCGGTGCCACACCGACGCCAACCACTGCCATAGCGCACCGATGGCGGACCAATCGGGCCGGGATGCCCTATCTTCGCTCCCGAAACCCTAAACGCACAAGATTATGGAGTACATGATGGTTGAAAAACGGAGTTACGACCGCCTGGTCGCACGCATCGAGGCGTTGGCACGGCGGGTGTCGGAGCTGTGCCGGCGTCAGGACAAGACCCTGCAGCACTGGCTCGACAACGAGGAGGTGTGCCTTCTGCTGAACATTCAGAAACGGACCTTGCAGCGTTACCGCGAACGGGGCCTGCTGCCCTGCACGCAGATCCGCCACAAGGTCTACTACAAAACCACGGATGTTGAACGACTGCTGGCTTCGGCGGCCCACCGCTGCCGGCGCCAGTCGTAAAACGGGACGGTTATGGACAAGCAATCGGTTTTTCAAACGGACGAACGTCCGGAGACGCTGCTCCGGACGCTGGAGCAGATGGAGCAGGATCTGGACCGCTGCATCGGGGCGCTCCGTCCGACGCTGGGCGGCGAACGCTACCTGACGGACCGCGAGTTGTCGGAACGGCTGAAGATCAGCCGCCGTACGCTGCAGGAGTATCGCTCCTCGGGCGAGATCCCCTATTACTGCGTCTGCGGCAAGGTGCTCTACCGCGAGTCGGATATCGAGCGGGTGTTGGAAGAGCACTATTTCGCCTTGCCGTGATGGCGGGGTCCTTGTCGGCAAACGAAAGACGGTCCGGAGCACTCCGGACCGTCTTTGGCGCGTCAACGTGGGGGGGGAATTACTCCACCTTTCGGAAGTCGATGGTGATGGTCTTGCCGTCGTACGTCCACTGTCCCTGGTAAATTTCCAAATTGTCCGGTTTCGTATCGTTGTCGAACCAAGCCGTGACCGGGAATGTCGACACCCCGTCTCCAGGATTGTTTTCGCAGGACAACCACGTCAGCGCCGTGTTCGCACTGACATCCAGCGTCGTCAACGAATTGGAGGAGCAGTCCAACTGCGTCAGCGCCGTGTTTTTGCTGATATCCAGCGTCTCCAACGAATTGTAGGAGCAGGACAACCACATCAGCGCCATATTCGCACTGACATCCAGCGACGTCAACTGATTGCCGTAGCAGTACAACTCCGTCAGCGCCGTGTTCGCGCTTATATCCAGCGTCGTCAACTGATTGTTTTCGCAGGACAACTCCGTCAGCGCCGTGTTCGCGCTCACATCCAGCGTCGTCAACTGATTGGAGCTGCAGGACAACCCCGTCAGCGCCGTATTCGCGCTGAGATCCAGCGACGTCAACTGATTGAAGGGACAGGACAACTCCGTCAGCACCGTGCAGCCGCTGACATCCAGCGACGTCAACGAATTGTTGTAGCACCACAACGTCGTCAGCGCCGTGTTCGCGCTTATATTCAGCGACGTCAACTGATTGTAGTAGCAGGACAACTGCGTCAGCGACTCGAAATACTCGATTCCTTGCAGGGATGTCAGGGCGCCGGGGTTTTCATAAGTTCCCGAAACATCCAGTTCGGTCATTGTGGCGATCTTTTCCATATCCTCCGGCGTGATATTCTCCGCGTCGGCAATAATACCCTGTTTCTGCAACTCCTTCGCAAAGTCCGGGTCGAACAGGGTGGTGAAATCCGTGTCGTCGGATGCCGCTGCCTGGGTGACGGTCAGCCGCACGCTCTGCTCCCCGCAGACCAGATCGGCGTAAGCCGTGCGGGCCGATGTCCGGTAATTGCGGGTGGCCGACAGTTCGACGGTCTGTTCGCCGGCCGTACCGCTCGCGGGCGTGACGGTCAGCCAGTCGGCGGCGGATTCGGCATCGTCGTACACGACCGAGAGGGTCCAGCCGGCCGCGGCGGTAAACGCGACCGTTGCGGTCCGATTTTCGACGGCGTCAAGCGCATATTCGGTCTTCTCGATGGTCAGGGTCCCGGGAAGGGGATTGCCGCCATCATCCTTCTTGCAGCCTGTAAAGGTAAGGGCGGCAGCAAGTGCCAGCAGGTAAAATGATTTCAGGTTTTTCATGGCGTATGATTCATGATCGGTTAAAATTCGGTTTCCGGGGTGAGGTTATTCCGCCTTCCGGAAGTCGATGGTGGTATCCCGATTATTGTATACCCACGATAAGTAGTTGATCGACAAACTCTCCGGACGCGTCTCGTTGTCGAACCAGGCCGTGATCGGGAATGTCGAAAGTCCGTTGCCGGGATTCCTTTCACATCGCAAGTAGTTCAATGCCAGGTTTTTGCTGATATCCAACCCCGTCAACAGATTGTCAAAGCAATGCAGCTCCTGCAATGCCGTGCAATGGCTGATATCCAGCGACGTCATGCCATTGTCGCAGCAGTCCAATTTCTGCAGCTCCGGACATTGGCCGAGGTCCAGCGTCGCCAACTGATTGTCGCGGCAGTTCAGTTCTTTCAGGGCTGTACAGCCGCTGATATTCAACGACGTCAACCTGCTTTTTTGCAGCTCAGAATTTCCAAAGCCGTGCACCCGCCGGCATCCAACGACGTCAATCTGTCCCCTTCGCAGTCCAATGTCCGCAACGCTGTGCAGCCGCTGACATTCAACTTCGTAAATTCTGTTCTTAAACAGTATAGTAGTGTCAGTGTTGAACAGCCGCTGACATCCAGTGAGGTCCAAGCCGTTTCTTGGAAACCCAGATGTTTCAGCGATTTGAAAAACTCGATACCCCGCAGGTCGGTCAGAGATTCGGAACTGCTGTGGCCACTCCCAATTTCCAGTTCGGTGACGCTGGCAATCGTTTCCATGTCTTGCCGCGTGATCTTTCCCACATCGGAAATAATGTCTTCCTGTTCCAGAAAATCCGCGAATACCGGGTCGAAGAGCGAGGTGAAATCCGCATCGGCGGATGCCCCTGTCTGGGTAACGGTTATCTGCACGGTCTGCGCTCCGCAGGCGATGTCCACATAAGCCGTGCGGGACTCCTCCGTGATTCGGGGCGCGGCGGTCAGTGTGACGCTCTTGCTGCCGGCCGTGCCGATTGCGGGCGTGACGGTCAGCCAGTCCGCGTCTTCGCCGGTGACGGAGAGTGTCCAGGCGGCCGAGGCCGTGAAGGAGAGGGTCGTAGAGCGGTTGTCGATGGCGTCGAGCGTATACTCGGTTTGTTCGATGGTCAGAGGCTGTGGGGTGTCAGATCCTTCATCCTTGCTGCAGGCGGCAAGGGAAAGGAGGGTTGAAAGTGTCAGCAGGTAAAACGTTTTCAGGGTTTTCATCGCGTTTGTGTTTGTTATCGGTTAGGAACAAGGGTTAGGGTGGCTATTCCGTCTTTCGGAAATCGATGGCGATCGTTTTGTCGTCGTAGGTCCACTCCATGGGCAATATTCTGAGATTCGCCGGTATGTTCGAGTTGTCGAACCAGGCTGTGATCGGGAAGGTTGAAACTCCGTCGCCGGGATTGTTCTCGCACATCAATGTCCGCAACTTCGTACAAGTGCTGATATCCAGCGACGGCAGCTGATTGCTGTCGCTGGCCAGCCCCATCAGCGACGTACAATTGCTGAGATTCAGTGTCGTTAATTGATTGTTGTAGCAACTCAGGATGATCAATGATGTGCAACCGCTGAAATCCAACTCCGTCAACTGGTTGTCGGTGCAGTCCACTTCTGTCAGCGACGTATAGCCGCTGAGACTCAGCGACGTTAACCCGTTCTTATTGCAAGACAGGTGCTGCAGCGGCGAGCTGCCGTTGAGCTTCAGCGACGTCAACCTGTTCTCATTGCAGTCCAGGTACTGCAGCGACGAGCAGCCGCTGACATCCAATGACGTTAATTGGGCCCTGTAGGCCATTATCTCCTGCAACGACGTACAACCGGAGACATTCAGCGATGCCAACTTACTGTTGTAGCAGGTGAGCGTCTTCAATGCCGTACATCCGCTGACATCCAGCGAGGTGATCGGATCCGAGCTGCAATGCAACTCGATCAGTGTCGGATTATTGCGGATAACCAGCTCGGTCAGGTCCGTATCGGAGCAATCCAGTTTTCGCAGCGACTCGAAATACTCGATCCCTTGCAGGGAGGTCAAGGGTTCGGTATACTCGCTCAAATCGTCCAGCTTGATCACATTGGCCAGATATTCCATATCCTGTCGCGAGATCTTTCCCGCATCGTAGATATGGCCCATCTCCTGCAATCCGCGGGCGAACGACGGGGCGAACCGGTCGGTGAAATCCGTGATGTCGGTCATGTGCTGGGTGACGGTTACCGGCGCGGGTTGCTTGCCGCAGGAGATTTCGAGACGGACTATGCGTTCCGCTTCGCTGAAATTCCTTCGGGCCGCCAGTTCGACGGTCTGGCTGCCGGCCGTGCCGCTTGCGGGCGTGACGGTCAGCCAATCCGCGTCTTCGCCGGTGACGGTGAGCGTCCAGTCGGCCGAAGCGGAGAAGGTGAGGGTTGCAGAGCGGTTGTCCAGGGCATCGAGCGTGTACTCGGTCTGTTCGATGACGAGTCCGGTATCCGCGGGGCTCGGATTGGGATCGGGGGTTGAGTCGTCGTTGCTGCAGGCGGCAAGGGCAACGGCGGCAGCGAGTGTCAGCAGGTAAAATGATTTCATAGGTATACTTAATTCTATATTGAGTTTGTATGTGCGTTTTTTGTCTTCGGTATGGGCGGCTCATTGCCATTGCCGGGCTCCAGACAGACCGGTTGGAAATGGTTTCTGCTCCTGTGTGGTATATGGGGTGTTGGAAATTTTTGTCCGAGGCAGTGCGTCCGAAGGTGCATGGACAGACTAAAGGTAGGTGAAAAAATCGAGAAATCCGAGGCTCCGAACACCCCGATGTGCTGAATTTGTCAGAATCGCACATTTTTGTCGAATGGGCATTTTCTGTAATTGTTGTTTGGGCACATTTTTGTCGTTTGAGCACATTTCAAGATGCGCCGCCGACCGCCTCCGGCGCGGGAAAACCCCTTGGCTCCGACGCACGGGCGCGAGCCTTGATCCGCGGTGCAGGCATCCCCACAGGGGGCTGGCCAAACAAAACGGACGCCGCCTCCGCAACGGGAGGCAGCGTCCGCTGGTGTGTATATGGGTTTTGGGGGAGGGGTGCCGGTTCCGGATTCCGGACCCTCGCCGAGGCGCCGCCGGTCAGCAGACCGGCTCCTCGCCGGCGATTGCCACGAGCCGGATCTCGGGCCCGGCGGGTCGGAGCAGCCAGCGGCGGAAGGCCTCGCTTTCGAGGCTCCGCAGCCGGAAGGCCAACGCCGCGATCATCTCCAGGCTGTACAACTCCACGCCGTGAACGATCCGCAGCGTGCGGCCCCTGCGCAGTGCCTCCGAACGGTAGATGGCCCGGATGTTGGCTCGCACGGCCGCCTCGAAGACCCCGAACAACCGGGCTATCTCCGACTGTGTGAGCCACACCTCGCCCCCGGCCGTGCGGCGGACCGTGACCTGCTCCCCGTCGATCGTAATCGACCCCGTGAAAACGCTCTCCATCGCCGTCGGTATTACAGGTCGGCGGGCAGGGCGTTCATCTCGCGCAGGATGGTCTGGTCGAGCACCTTGGCGTAGTGGCGCGTCATCTTCGTGTCGGAGTGTCCGAGCATCTTGGCGACGCTCTCGATCGAGACGCCGTTGGCCAGCGTGTAGGTGGCGAAAAAGTGCCTTGCGCAATGGGTCGTCAGCTGTTTGCGGATGCCGCAGATGTCGGCCAGCTCCTTCAGGTAGGCGTTCATCTTCTGGTTGCTCGACACGGGCAGCAGCACGTTGTGCGCCACGCACTCGGGATCCGTGCGGTAGCGCTGCAGAATCCGCGCGGGGATCTCCAGCAGCGGGATGTTGCACATGTTGCCGGTCTTCTGGCGCGGCTTGCGGATCCAGCGGTGGCCCTGCATGTCGGTGACGATGTGCTCGGGTGCGAGCTGCTTGATGTCCGAGAAGGCGAGCCCCGTGAAGCAGCAGAAGATGAAGAGGTCGCGCGTCTGGGCCAGCCGCGGGATGTCGATCTCCTTGTGCATCAGCCGCTCGATCTCCGACTTTTCGGGCATCTCGCGCTTGACGGGCTGCAGCGAGAAGCGGATCTCGGCGAAGGGGTCGCGCTGCATCCACTCGCGGGCCAGCGCAATGCGGGTGATCTTCTTGAAGTTCTTGAGGTACTTCGTCGCCGTGTTGTGGCAGCAGCCGCGGTGGGTCTTCAGGTAGAACTCGAACTCCTCGACGAAACGGCGGTCGACCTCGTCCAGATAGAGGTCGTCGCGGTGGTAGGTGTGGCGCATGAACTCCTGCGTGAGCTTCATGCAGGTCTCGTAACGCTCGGCGGTGGCAGCGGCCAGATCGATGCCCACCAGCTGGTGGCATTTGTCGTTGTGCTCGCGGAAGAGCTCGAAGAGCGTGTGGCGGTTCGAGCTCTTGCGGCCGAGGTAGAGGTCCAGCACCTGCTGGGCTGTGAAGGGCTGCTCGTCCATCTCCAGGTCGCGGTGGATGCGGATGATGCGGGCCCGCACGGTGTCGATGTAGAGGTTGATGGCCTTGCCGAGCGTGGTGCGGGGCGAGGCCTGGCCGCGGATGGCGTCCCACTGATCGGGGAGGATGCTCTTGCGGATGGTGGTGTCGGCGCGCTGGCCGTTGACCGTGATGCGGACGCACACGGGGACCTCCCCGTGCTTGTTGGGCCTCGTCCGACGCACGTAGAACGAGATCCGAAAAGTACTTTTTTGTCGATTCATATACTCCATGTGTTAACGGGTTGTAAATTTACGCCACCGTGTGCAATTTTGGAGTATGCAAAACGCAGTGAATCAGCGAATAAGAACCTTTTGATGGTGGCAGAATCCGGGGCGGATGGTCATGCCACCGAATTGCCTGCCGAAGAGCTTCCGCAAGGGGGTGTATTTGTCCGACCCCGAAAAACAAAAATCCCTGTAAGTGAGTTACTTACAGGGATCATGGTTTTTTGTCAAACCCCCTTTGCGGAGAGGGAGGGATTCGAACCCCCGGTACAGTTGCCCGTACACCGCATTTCGAGTGCGGCCCGATCGACCACTCCGGCACCTCTCCTTTTCGGTCGCGGGAGGAGGACTTGCCCCGTTCTCCCGACCCAAAACCGTTGTTTTGGGACTGCAAATATAGACATATTTTTTATTTTCGCACATTTTCGTGCGGAAAAAATCACATTTGGTTGAAAAAACGCCTCCGGAGGCCCTGTTTCTGCCGCTTTTCCGGAATTATTCGTACCTTTGACTTCGTCGAAGATACGCCCGCCCGGCAAAATGCAGGCAAGTTTGCTTTTGCTTTCGCCGGTTCGTATCTTTGCAAACGGACGGACCCGCTTCGCGCATGCAGTATTTTCCGTGCGCGGCCGTTTATAAAGAAGAACGATACTAAAACCGGTACGGTTTTCGTTTGGTACCTGAAGAACTAACGCAAACATTACGTGCGCTATGAAAAAGTTGAAAATTTTATTCGGAACCGTCATCCTGTCCGCAGGCCTCGCAAGCTGCTCGTCGGCTTACTACGCCTCGGCGGGGTATGCTTCCGACGATCTCTACGCCGTGCATGACCGCGCGGAGATCTCCCGCAGGAAGCAGGCCGAGGCCGAGGCGCAGCGCGCTGCCGCCGAAGCCCGCAGGGCCGAATGGGAGGCGCGGATCGCCGAGGCGAAGGCCGCTGCCGCGGAGAATAGCTATTACGAATACCGCTCTGCGGACGCAAATCCTTACGAGAGCGTGTTGGCCGACGACTATGAAAGCGCTTACGCGCGCCGCCTGCGCGGATTCGAGTCGCCGACCTACAAGATGCCGTCGAGCTACATCAATGCCCGCTACGGTTCGGCCTTCAACTACGTGTCGGCCTATGACCCGGCGTTTTACAACATCGTGGTCATGGGCGACCAGGTGTGGGTGGAACCCAAGTACATCACCTCGATGTTCGGATCGTGGGGCACGGTGATCTACTCCGATCCGTGGTACTACGGGTGGAACAGGCCCTGGGGCCCGAGCTTCTCGTTCGGCAGCTGGGGCTGGAGCTTCGGGTGGAACTCGTGGCACAATCCCTGGTACGGACCCGGTTGGGGACCGTGGTACAGTTCGTGGTACGACCCCTGGTACGGACCGGGCTGGGGCTGGGGGCCCGGATGGCACGGGCATCATCATGGTCCCGGATGGGGGCCGGGCTGGCACGGACGGCCTTATCAGTCGAACATCGTGCGCCGGCCCAATCCCTACACGTCGCCTTCGGGAACCCGCTACGGCGTGGGATCGTATTCCGGCTCGAAATCGACCGGGTCGATGCGCGGCGGCAGCAGTGGCGGCCGGAACACCTTCGGCGTGCGCGACAACAGCGGCGGTCGGAACTCGTCCGGAGGACGCTATAATTCGGGCAGCTCGTCGCGCGGAGGCAGCCGGTACAACGATAACGGCTACCGCAACTCCGGCGGCAACACCTACGACCGGGGCAACAGTTATAACAGCGGCAGTTCGTCGTCCTACAACCGCGGCAGTTCGTCGTCCTACAACCGCGGCAGTTCGCCTTCGTCGGGCGGCAGTTACGGCGGAGGTTCGCGCGGCGGGTCGGGTACGACCTCTTCGGGAGGCAGCTACCGGAACTCCGGCGGACGTTAACGGTTGACTTTCTTAATGTGCAAACGACTATGAAACGACTGATAATCACGCTTGCGGCCGCCGCGACGGCGGCCGGGGCTTCGGCTCAGCAATGGGGCGGACTTCTGATGGACAAGGACCTGCTGATGCCGACCGATATGATCGAACTCTCGCAGACGCAGTTCAACTTCGGCACGGCGCGCGCCATGGCCATGGCGGGGGCTTTCACCTCGCTGGGCGCCGACCTCTCGTCGATGTCGATCAACCCGGCGGGTCTGGGCATGTACCGCCACGGCGACATTTCGATCACGCCGATGATGTCCTTCGCGCGCAGCAAGGGCAACGCCCCGGAGTACGGGCGCAATTCGCGCGACCGCTTTTCGATGGCCAACATCGGTGTCGTGATCAACGCTTACGAGGGTTCGCGCTCGCTCATCAGCCTCAATGTCGGCTTCGGCTACAACCGCATCGCCGATTTCAACTACGACTATGGGTTCGTGCGGCAGAACCAGGGCGGCACGATCGGCGACGCCTATGCCCGTCAGCTGAAGTGGGACGGCGTTTCGAAAAACGATTTTTATACGAACGGCGGTTCGGGCGACTGGGTTTGGCCGAACGATCCCCAGTATTGGAATGCGATGCTGGCTTACCGCGGGTTTCTGATCGACCAGACCGATCCCGACGATCCCGGGACGTGGAAACCGACATGGGTCGGGAACAATGCGGGCGTCGACCACTACACGATGCTGCGGAGCAAAGGCTCGATCGGCGAGTATGTGCTGTCGGTGGGCGCCAATATCAACAATAAAATCTACATCGGTGCATCGCTGGGCATCCAGAGCGTCTACCAGCGCAAGTACATCGACTATGTCGAGGAGTATTTCTACGATGCGCCGAGCCAGAACACGCCCGATTTCGGAAATTCCGGGCTGGACTATCAGCTGCTGCGCTGGAAACTCAACCAGAGCGTGATCGTGGACGGCACGGGCGTCAACTTCAAGGCGGGCATCGTCTATCGTCCGACGGCGAACCTGCGTCTCGGCGCGGCGATCCACACCCCGACCTACTATTCGCTCGACCGGAAATTCCAGAGCGCGGCGGCCGGACTGGCCTATGCCAACAACGATACCGATCCGAACGTGAAGCCCGACGACGATGGATACATTTCCACGGCGAACGATCCCAACATGACCTCGCCGCTGCTGGTCGACGACGGACCCAACGGCTGGTCGTTCGTCTCGCCGACGCGGCTGATGTTCGGCGCGTCGTACACGTTCGGCGAGCGGGGCGTGATTTCGGTCGACTACGAGCGCGACTGGTACAACGGAATCCGCATCAAGGACAACCCCTCGGGGCTGGATTCGCAGTCGTGGTACAACGATTCGTTCCGCCAGAATTTCAAGGCTTCGAACATCGTGCGTGTGGGCGCCGAGTTCAAACCCCTGCCGGTTCTGTCGCTGCGTGCGGGCTTCGGTTACAGCGGTTCGATGGTCCGGGACGATGAGTTTCCGCCGGCATCGCCCGTCATCAAGCAGACGACCTATTACGGCGCAGGCGTGGGATTCGTCCTGTCCCGGGGCGTGCTGCTCGACCTGGCCTATCAGTACGTGTCGTCGAAACTGTCGGACTACTACCTGTTCTATGCCGAGGACAAGGTCGGGTACACCGAGAGCGCCCTCTATTCGACCGACATCAACCGTCACAACGTGGCGCTGACGCTCGGATTCCGCTTCTGATCTGTCGGCGATTTTCAGAAAAGCTCTCTGCAAAGGGAGCTTTTTTCAGATGGTATCCATAATTCTTGATTTTAATTCTTAATTTTTAATTAAAATCTTTAATTTTGCCGGATAAAACGCAAAATTAAAGATTTAGAGATATGGCAAAGGAACTGAAAGATCTCACGAAGTCCGACGAGAACTACTCGCAGTGGTATAACGACCTGGTCGTGAAGGCGGGACTTGCGGAGAACTCCGCCGTCCGCGGATGTATGGTCATCAAACCCTACGGCTACGCCATCTGGGAGAAGATGCAGGCTGCGCTGGACAAGATGTTCAAGGATACGGGACACCAGAACGCCTATTTCCCGCTCTTCATCCCCAAATCCTTCTTCTCGAAGGAGGCCCACCATGTCGAGGGATTTGCCAAGGAGTGCGCCGTGGTGACGCACTACCGTCTGAAGAACGATCCCGAGGGCAAGGGCGTCGTGGTCGATCCCGACGCCAAGCTCGAAGAGGAGCTGATCGTGCGCCCGACGTCGGAGACGATCATCTGGAACACCTATAAGAACTGGATTCAGTCCTACCGCGACCTGCCGATCCTCTGCAACCAGTGGGCCAACGTCGTGCGCTGGGAGATGCGCACGCGCCTGTTCCTGCGTACGGCCGAGTTCCTGTGGCAGGAGGGCCACACGGCGCACGCCACGCGCGAGGAGGCTGTCGAGGAGGCCGAAAAGATGATCCGCGTTTACCAGAAATTCGCCGAGGAGTGGATGTCGCTGCCCGTGGTCGTGGGCCACAAGTCGCCCAACGAGCGTTTCGCGGGCGCCGAGGACACGCTCACCATCGAGGCGCTGATGCAGGACGGCAAGGCGCTGCAAAGCGGTACGTCGCACTTCCTGGGCCAGAACTTCGCCAAGGCGTTCGACGTGCAGTACGTCAACAAGGAGGGCAAGCTCGAATACGTGTGGGCGACCTCGTGGGGCGTCTCGACCCGTCTGATGGGTGCGCTGATCATGGCCCATTCGGACAACAACGGTCTGGTCCTGCCTCCGAAACTCGCCCCGATCCAGGTGGTGATGGTGCCGATCTACAAGACCCCCGAGCAGCTCGCCGAGATCTGCGCCCGCTTCGGGGCGATTGCCGCAGAGCTGCGCGACAAAGGCATCAGCGTGAAGATCGACGACCGGGACAACGTGCGTCCGGGATTCAAGTTCGCCGAGTACGAACTCAAGGGCGTGCCCGTGCGGCTGGCCATGGGCGGACGCGATCTGGAGAACGGCACGATCGAGCTGGTGCGCCGCGACACGCTTGAGAAGCAGACCGTTTCGCAGGAGGGGCTTGTGGAACGTATCGAGGGGCTGATGGCCGAGATTCAGGAAAACATCTATAAAAAGGCGCTCGCCTACCGCGAGTCGATGATTACGAAGGTCGACACGTGGGAGGAGTTCAAGCGGGTGCTCGACGAGAAGGGGGGCTTCCTTTCGGCGCACTGGGACGGCACGGTGGAGACCGAGGTGGCGATCAAGGAGGCCACGAAGGCCACGATCCGCTGCATTCCGGTCGATGCAGTCGACGAAGAGGGTGTCTGCGTCTTCTCCGGCAGGCCGTCGCATCGTCGGGTGCTGTTCGCCCGCAGCTATTGATTTTCGATTTTATAGGGCATTTTTGCACTTGCTCTCGTGTGGCGCAAATGGGACGTACCGAAGTACTACCCATCTGCGCCGCACTTCGGTTAAGCGCAAACCTGCTCCTCTGAAATCAAAAATAGCTTGGAGCCGCATTTCGGTTAAATTCAGTTTCGTGATAATCGAAAAAAACGTATTTTTGAATTTCAATCTTTTGAGCCTATGTCCAGCGAAGCGGAAATCCGGAAACGTAAAATCTACCGCGTGACCTTTGTGGGGTTCGTGGTCAACCTGGTGCTGTCTGTGCTGAAACTTGCCGCCGGAATCGTCGGGCGGAGCGGAGCGATGGTGGCCGATGCC
>ERZ827150.3488-NODE-3488-length-15160-cov-2.404436_pt1 | contig 15160 bp, 11 predicted proteins | sample MGYA00519779_ERZ827150 | MGnify/ENA primary metagenome ERZ827150 (study PRJEB31778, sample SAMEA3449267) | human gut metagenome | biome: human gut; feature: human-associated habitat; material: faeces | place: United Kingdom | collected 2010/2012 ...
GACTTGTTGAGTTCGACAACTTTTCCATCCCTGAAGTCAAACGCCGTCAGGGAATGAAAACAATCCTTCACTTCGGAGCCGTAAGCACCGATATTCTGAACGGGCGCTGCCCCGACCGTTCCCGGAATCCATGAAAGATTTTCCAGGCCGCCATACCCCTGTTCCAGCGTCCAGCTCACGAGATCATGCCATTTTTCACCCGCTGCCGCCCGGATATAAACGGCATCGGCATCTTCCCGCTCGACGCTCATTCCCTTCATTGCCATGCGCAGCACAAGCCCCCTGAAATGATCCGTCAACAGAAGATTGCTGCCACCACCCATCACCAGTCTTGGAAGCGACATCAGTTCTGCGCTGGAAAATACCTGAAACAGATCGTCGGCTGATGTCACTTCCAGATAAGACGATGCATTTGCATCGATCCCGAAAGTATTGAAAGGACGAAGTGAAACATCGTGGTGCAGGGAAAGCGCGGATTTCATGAGTTTTGCAAATGGGTCAGGACGTTCAAGGTAGCCGTTCACTATTTTGTTCGTTACAATAGACAGTTATCATCTTAATGACTATTGATGTCTTCTGTCGAGAAAATAAACGAAAGGATCGCTATGCCATCTTTTGATGTAGTTTCCGAAGCCAATATGGTTGAAGTCCGCAACGCCGTTGATCAGGCCAACAAGGAAATCGGTACCCGTTTCGATTTCAGGGGCAGTGACGCACGCGTTGAACAAAAAGAACATGAGTTGACCGTTTTTGCCGATTCCGAATTCCAGCTGGGTCAGGTCAAGGATGTCCTGAACAATAAAATGACCAAACGCAAGGTCGATATCCGCTTCATGGACGAAGGCAAAATCGAAAAAATCAGTGGCGACAAGGTCAAACAGGTCGTCACCATCAAAAATGGCATCCAGGGCGACAGTGCCAAAAAAATCGTCAAACTGGTCAAGGACAGCAAACTCAAAGTCCAGGCCAGCATTCAGGGCGATGCTGTACGCGTTGCCGGAGCCAAACGGGATGACCTGCAATCGACTATGGCCATGCTCCGCAAGGAAGTAGCGGACCTGCCACTGGATTTCAACAATTTCCGCGATTAAAAAAAGCCGCCTTTTTCATTCAGGCGGCTTTCATTATCTTTTTCATTTTTTCAGTACATCCCTGCGACGTTTAACGGTTTCTGCCAATTGACCCAGCAATTTGCTGCTGTCTTCCCAGCCGATACAGGCATCCGTGACGGACTGGCCGTATACCAGTTTCTTGCCGACTTCATGATCCTGACGGCCGCCGACCAGATTCGATTCAATCATCAGGCCGATGATACGATCATCCCCTTTGGCAATATTTTCACCGACTTCCAGAGAAACCGGAACCTGATTTTCGGCTTTCTTGGAGCTGTTTCCATGAGAAGCGTCGATCATGATTTTCGGTGCGAGCCCTGCCGCCTCAACTGCCCTGGCTGCTTCGTCAACACTGGCTGCATCGTAATTCGGTTTGTAACCACCGCGAAGAATGATGTGGCAATCCTTATTGCCCTGTGTTTCGAAAATGGCTGTATGACCGCCTTTCGTGACGGAAAGGAAGTGATGCGGATGCGAAGCGGCCTTGATGGCATCGATGGCAATCTTGATATTGCCATCCGTACCGTTCTTGAAACCGACAGGACAGGACAAACCGGAAGACAGTTCGCGATGAACCTGTGATTCCGTCGTTCTTGCACCAATCGCCCCCCAGCTGATCATGTCAGCAACATATTGCGGGCTGATCATGTCGAGGTATTCCGTCGCGGCAGGCAGACCCAGTTCATTGACATCCCGAAGCAACTCACGGGCAATGTGAAGGCCTTCATTGATACGGTAGCTGTGATCCATGAAAGGATCGTTGATCAGGCCTTTCCAGCCGATCGTCGTACGCGGTTTTTCGAAATATACCCTCATGACGACAACCAGTTCATCCGCGTAGCGCTCTTTTTCTTCAGCCAGACGGTGAGCGTATTCCATGGCTGCTTTCGGATCGTGAATGGAGCATGGCCCCATGATTACGACAAGCCGATCGTCCTGATTGTGCAAAACGCGCTGAATTGCTTTTCTGCAACCCGAAACCGTTTCGGCCGCCTTTTCCTCGCAGGGAAATTCACGGATTAAGTGAGCGGGTGGTGTCAGTTCTTTCATAGCAAGAATTCTCAAATCGTCAGTAGTTTCCATGATCTTTCCAGTTTTGATAAAACAAAAAAACCGCCAGATCCTGGCGGTTTTTAGAATGTGGTTTGTTCTCTTTATACGAGCGCTTGCCGCTTCTCCTCCGCCAATGGGCTGGAATAGCTAAAGTAAAAAAACCAGAAATAAACGAAGTTAAACATTTTTATGTGGCAAGCAGTTTCGTTGATCTATTTATTTATTCTATACCAAGTTTTCACGTCTGACAAAATTTTCTTTTTTTTGTCGTCAGACCGTTCCGCCAACTGTGACGTCTTCGATACGAAGCGTCGGCTGGCCGACTCCGACAGGAACGCTTTGTCCCTCTTTACCGCAAACGCCGACACCGGAATCCAGTTGCATATCATTTCCGATCATCGTAACACGTTTTAAAATATCCGGCCCATTGCCGACCAGAGTCGCGCCCTTGACAGGATAGGCCAGTTTGCCATTTTCGATCACATAGGCTTCACTGGCCGAAAAAACGAATTTTCCGTTAGTGATATCGACCTGACCGCCACCGAAATTGGCGGCATACAAACCGTTTTTGACAGACGCGATGATCTCCGCAGGAGTCTTGTCACCTGCCAGCATGAAGGTATTGGTCATACGGGGCATCGGCAAATGGGCAAAGGACTCACGGCGTGCATTACCTGTCACCGCCATATTCATCAGACGGGCATTCAGGGTATCTTGCAAATACCCTTTCAAAATACCGTTTTCAATCAAGACCGTCCTTTGCGTCGGATTGCCTTCATCGTCCATATTCAGCGACCCCCGCCGGTTCTGGATGGAACCGTCATCGACGACCGTGATACCATCTGCTGCCACCTTTTCGCCCAGACGTCCGGAAAAGGCACTCGATCCCTTGCGGTTGAAATCGCCTTCCAGACCATGACCAATGGCTTCATGGAGCAATACGCCGGGCCACCCGGCACCCAGCACAACCGTCATGGGACCTGCGGGTGCCGGTTTTGCTTCCAGATTGATCAGGGCCGACCGTGTCGCTTCATCGACATAATGACGGACAAGTTCATCCGTAAAATACGCATAGCCGTAACGACCACCACCGCCACTGGTACCCATTTCACGACGACCGTCCTGTTCGGCAATGACCGTTACAGACAGACGGATCAGCGGCCGGACATCGGCTGCCAGAACACCATCACTGCGAGCAACCATAACGATATCGAACTCACCGGCCAGACCAGCCATGACCTGTACGATACGCGGATCGGCGGCTCTGGCGAGTTTTTCCACTTTTTCAAGTAGCGCGACCTTTTCTGCCGCACTGATGCTTTGCAAGGGGTCGTCTGGAATGTAAAGGGAATGATTTTTGACCGGTTTTATCACGGAAGCCAGTTTGGCTTTCCCTCCACCCTGACGTCCGATGGTACGGGTCGCCTTTGCCGCTTCATCCAGAGCGATTGCCGAAATGTCATCAGAATAGGAAAAGGCCGTTTTATCCCCTGCAACAGCCCGAATGCCAACCCCCTGATCGATAGCAAAACTGCCCGTTTTGACGATTCCCTCCTCGAGGCTCCAGCTTTCGTTTTTCGTAAACTGGAAATACAGATCGGCATAATCGACCTGATGGTTGAAAATGGTTCCCATTGCCTTGATCAGGGCAGCTTCATCCAGCCCGAACGGTTCAAGAAGAATGGATCTGGCAAGATCAAGATTGTCTTTTTCGGTGATTTGCGATGGCATGGAGAAAATCCTCTTTATCGGTTCAGAGTCCGATTGTAGTGTATTGTCCGAAAAGGTGCATCCGATGCACCAGATTAACGCCTCGGGCAATCAATATAAGCGATAAAATCATTCATGAGATTGCGTCTGGCCAACACCTCTCCGCACAAACTCCAAGCTGTCGTACTTCAACAGCACCATAAGCAATATCAGAGTTTGCGATGTTTCAATGCCGGCAATTTCTCACGGATCGATGCAAGCAGACCGAAGTCCATTTCACCGGCAATGATCCCTTCCCCTTCAGGCAAGACAGCCTTGACCTCACCCCAGGGATCGACCAGCATCGTATGCCCCCATGTCCGGCGACCGGTCACATGACGGCCTCCCTGCGCCGACGCCAGTACGTAAGCCTGATTTTCGATAGCGCGTGCTCGCAACAATATTTCCCAGTGCACTTTGCCTGTTGTATAGGTAAACGCAGCCGGTACGACAATTAATGAACATTCACCGAATGCGCGGTACAGTTCCGGGAAACGCAGATCGTAACAGACCGACAGGCCGACTTTTCCGAATGGGGCATCGAAGGTCACGACATTATCTCCACCGCAAATGGAAGCGGATTCATCATATGACTCGCGTTCAGTTGCAAAGCCGAACAGGTGAATCTTGTCGTAACGGGCAATATTTTCACCGTCCGGAGCATAAACCAGCGAGCTGTTCAAAACCTTTCCCGGTTCCGGTGAAACCAGAGACAGGGTTCCACCGATCAGCCAGATACCGTATTTTTCGCTCATCTCCGCCATAAAGTCCTGAATAGGTCCTGTCCCGAAGGATTCGGCATGATGTATGCGTTCGGCATCGTTTACGCCGATGCTGGGCCAGTATTCCGGCAAAAGCACGAGTTCCGCCCCCGTTTGTGCCGCTTCGCCGATCAGCCGCCGTGCCGTTTCAATATTGTCATTCACGACAGGGGTGGAGACCATTTGAACGGCAGCTACTTTAGTCATCTTCAACTCCTTATTTCATCGACAGGTTTACATGACAGCGAGCCCCTGATGGGCTAACGCTTGATCTCGCTGATTTCAGGTTCCGCCCACGAGCCGGTAATCTGGTATTCATGCGTCAGCTCTTTCATCAGGGGCTTTTGCAGGAATAGCTGAGCAAGGAACGTGCCAATTCCTATAGCAGGATTGATGAATCCGTAAGCCAGTGAAACGGCTGCCGCATTGAAATCGGGGATCACGGCAACGTGCAGGTTCTGTGTCTCTTTTGAAATATCAACACTGCCATCCATCAGCACCGTTGCATTGGGGCCCATCATCTTCATATTGTCCGTTTTCATAATGCCTTTTGTAATCTGCGCAGTCGCACTGATATCGTCAAAAGCAAAACCCTTTGAGAAAACATCCCTGAAATCCAGCGTCAATCTTCTGGGCAATGATTGCAGGCTGATAACACTCAGCAAACGCGCCGCTCCTGTATCGGCTTTCAGAAACTGGCCTGCGCCGATCTTGAGTGACAGTTTGCCGTACATGGACGGGATATCCAGCGCGAACGGCAGGCCATCCCAGCTCACTTCACCCTTCATTTCCCCTTTACCTTGCCGGAGCACACCCTTGTAACCGAATCTGTCCAGCAATTTTCCGGCATCCTTGATATTCAAAACGTAATTCAGTTTTGTCTGCTGTTTATTGCCCGTTGAGGAAATCCAGCTCCCTGACGCGTCGAGAATAGCATCGGGACTGGTGATTTTCAGTTTGTTGATTCGCCATTCCCTCCCTCCCTGGAAATTGACATTGTTGGCAATGATTTCTGTCCTGCCAAGATGTTTTCCAAAGAGGACCAAATCATCAGCGATGATATCGAGCGCCGGAATGCGGCGGACATTTTCCCTGCCTGACATGTCAGATGCTTTTTTGACAGAAGAGGGCAAAATGTTCATGGACGTGAGGCGCGCGACGAGCTTCCCTTCCACCTGCCGGACATTACTATCGATCCATTTGATCTGTCCGTTTATTTGATCCGACCGGATAGCCGCTTCAATCGAGTTTTTCGACCGCGAACCATTCAGGCTGACATTCGTCAGCCAGGTATCCATCGATACCAGTTCATCCGCAACTATCGAAAAATAATCCGGATCGATGTACTGCTCCAACCCTCCACCAGAATCTGCGCTATTTGCCTTACCCCTGCCTGTTTCGGAAGGCAGCGTACTCAGTACATTGGCCCATTCGTTGAAGTCAAGATTATGCATGCTGAGATCAAGCGTCACTCCGGGACGGGTACGTACCGGCCGGTTTATGGCAAGACCGCCTTCGACGACATGCCAGTTACCCTGTCTTGTCTTCTGACGCAGATATCGTGCAGCAACATTGTCACCATAAACAATATCGATCACATCACGCGAGACACCATTAATCGCAGGCCTGTTGTCCATCTGAAACCTCAGGGGAACGGTACTGGCGGCCTGTTTGCCCAATGGGGCAGGCAGGTCGATTCTCAGTCCATTCAGACTGGAATCGACTCTCAATTCATTATCCGTAATGTTGACCACGAATGGAGTGCTGCCGGACAGTTTGCCGACAATCTGTTTCAACATGCCACCGGAATAAGTCTGCTGAAGCCCCCGTGAACTCAATATCCCTTCCGCGCGGACAAGAAAACGTCCATTCGACTGGGTTCCACCGTTTATGGAAGCGGGCTCATGCAGGAAATTGGCCCTGATTTTATCAAGTGCAAATCCCTTTTCGGAAAAATACAGCTGACCCTGTGTTTTGGCAATCGTCGGAAGATCCCTGAACAGGACAATATCGTTTCCGCCAAACTTCAGAGTGCCTTTGACAACCGACTTTTCCATTTTCTCCAGCGGCAATTGCATTTCCAGCAACAAATCGGCATTCCCTGTGGCGGTCGTTTCATCGGTCAGATGGCCAATCCAGTCAATCACCGGCGTCATATTCACAAACCCGACAAAATTCTGGAGTGTCCCGGCAGCTTTTCCATCGACAGTTAAAACTGGATTGTCGGCCAATACATTCGGAATGACCACATCGACTTCTTTCAGTTCGACATTATTGGTCAGCGCCTTGTCGGCATGAATGGCCAGCAGACTGCCGTCCATACGAAGTTCACCCTGTATTTTTTCAATGACAGGCCATGCCGGCTTGCGAGTATTGCGGTTTACCATGTCAGGCGCGTAATTAAGTACGCCATCCACGATTTTTGCATTCACCCTGAAAACACCTGTGTTTTTCCTGCTTTCAGCGGAATAAGGGAAATCGGCCAGATTGCCTTTTACCTCAATAACAGCTTCACTGACCTTTCCTCCTTTCAAGCCACCGGACAGCCAGTCCTTCAGGGTTTTTGATGTTTGAAGAGGGATATAGTGTTTTACCCTTTCAATATCCAGATTCCCGATTCTTGCTGTTGCATCCAGATAACCATATACATCATTTTTGTTCAGCAGCTCTTTCGTATATTGGCCAGAAAGATTGACTTTCAATTCATTCTGCCGGAAAAACAGATCTTTGGCTGTGACTGTCAAAACATCCTTTGGTGAACGATGCCACTGCATATTCACTTTCAATTCATCGAATTTCTGGGGGACTGCCCGACTGTACAATGGGAGAATCAGCGTTGACTTCGGCGAATCCAGCTCAAGATTACCGCCATACTCGTTCATGGAAACGGAACCGGTCAGATTTTCAAACCCGACATTCACCGGCAAAAGTCCCGGTTTGCTGGATTGATAACCATCACCGGTCTCACGGAATGTCAGCTGACTGAAATTCCCGTTAGCGGTATAGGCCTTCAATACATCCGGAGTATTTTCCCAACTCAGGGTGAAATTGGACAATTGACCGGAAAAATCATGACGCCTGATTTGCTGGCTCAACTCCTTCTCCAGCGGCAAATAAGGCAGAAAACTTCGCAGTTCTCCCAGATTCAGGCTCGTGACTTCGACTTTAGTCTTCGCCAGCGGATTCTCTCCTTCCGGCGGCAAATAACTGAAACTGAAACTGGCGTCATTCAAAACCTTGCCTGAAACCGTTTTCAGAGACAGCCCATCGACACCGTATGAATAAAACGGGTGTGTCCCTGAATCCCCTTCCTGTCCGGCATTGGGAATCCTTTTCATCTCAAACCGGCCAATTGCCTGCGTCAGATCCAGTGCAGGAAGATCCTTTCCCAATTTCAGGTAGAGGTTCTTCACGTCGAGATCGGTAGCAAGCTGTGTCAATTGCGACTCATCCACGCTGGCCCATATCTGAACCGAACCCGTACCACGATCCAGCTCGACAGGAAGATCGACATATTTCTTCCATTCTTTTGCATTCAGGTTCGGCAAGGCGACATACAAATCACCCTTCCATCTGGAAACGTCGGACACTTTCTTTTCGAATCGGGGATGAAACAAATTGCCACGAATATCGATGGAATCGGCGACAGACACATCGGGGACAGCTGTGAGCCGGAAACGATGCTTTCGCCCCCGGTTTTTCATGGCAAAATTGAACTGGTCGAGATTCAATTCAATTGCATGTCGAAAATCATCCTTCCAGTGAAGCACACCATCCTGAACAATGATTTCATGCTGCTTCAGAATCCAGTCGGCAACACCGCTTTCGGTTTGTTTTTCAGGATCGACCAGAATTCCGGCAACGTAAAACCTGCCATCCTTGTCCCGGGATAAAGTGATATCCGGCTTGTCGACCACAAGAGAGGCCAGTCTCAAATCCATCAATGGCACAGACCACCATGATACGATCGCCGAAACATTTTTCAGCCGGACATATTCTTTTCCCTCATCATCAGACAGCGTCACGTTTTCAAGATCGACTTTGGGCTGCAGGCCATACCAGGAAGCAGAGATTTTCGAAAAGCGGACATTCTTCCCGATCGATTCACTCGCCAGTTTTTCGATCTCGGTTTTATATTCATTGACATGAGGCAAAACGACATATCGCAAACCAAGGAAAACGGCCGCAAAAGCAAAATAAAAAATGAAAAACACGACAAGCGCCACCTTGATGATCCCCTGGTAGCGATAAGCGAAATCGGCAAGCGCATCCGCGGAACGTAACCACCAGGTGCTCCGGGATGTGGAATTTTTCTGATTTTCTTGCCGGTCAGGCTGCATTAGATAGAAGAATGAACGTTAATAAACGTAAAATACCACAACGGCATACCGATTATTTAATCAATCATGAAGAATATTCATTGCGTTACCTTCATGAAACGATATTTACCTCATGTTACAAAATATGAAGCCATCCCTTATTCCTGCTGAACAGGCATCCCATTTTTACATGCACTGGATGAATGCCAACCGTGAAATACGGACAGCGAAAATTCAATCCCTCATTACACAACCACTGAACCAGCTGAATCTGGAAGCCCTGTTAAAGCATGAAATGGATGAAGGCTATCCTTTACCGAGAGCGATGCGCCGTTTGAGAAACCTGCTGATTTGCGCCATCATTGAGCGCGACCTGTCAGGCGAAGCCGATTTATCGGAAGTCGTGGACACGATGACCTTATTTGCCGAATTTGCCATCCGCACCCACCTGAAAGCGCTTTCCGACGAATTGACTGCGGCTCATGGAACACCGATCGGAGCCCATTCAGGCACCCCACAGGAAATGATTGTCCTTGGAATGGGGAAATTGGGTGGTGGAGAGCTGAATGTTTCTTCGGATATCGACCTCATCTTCGTTTACCCCGAAAACGGGGAAACCAAAACCACCGAACCGGGACAGCGCCCCCTGTCCAATCAGGAATTCTTTACCCGGCTGGGTAAACGGTTCATCAAGTCCCTGTCTGAAATTACCGAAGACGGCTTTACTTTCCGTGTCGATATGGCTCTGAGACCAAATGGAGAATCGGGTCCACTTGTCGCCAGCATTAACATGGTCGAACAATATCTGATCGTTCAGGGTCGTGAATGGGAAAGATACGCCTGGATCAAAGCTCGTCCGATCACCGGCAATCCGGACGATATCCGTTCGTTACAGGAAATTGTGCATCCATTCATTTATCGGCGATACCTGGATTACAGTGTCATCGACGCCATTCGCAATCTCCACCAGCAGATTCGTGCAGACGTCGTCCGTCAGGAAAGACTCCACCCCGAACGCAGCAATAATGTCAAGCTGGGACGCGGTGGCATCCGTGAGATTGAATTCCTTGCCCAGATGTTCCAGCTCATCCGTGGCGGCAGAGATCCGGCATTGCAGGACAAATCAACCCGGCACATCCTCCGCGTTCTGGTCGAAAAAAGACAGCTGGATGATGACATCGCCAGCGCTCTGCTTGACTCATACACCTTCCTGCGCAATCTGGAACACCGGATCCAGTATCTCGACGATGCCCAGACCCATTCCCTGCCAGCGAATGAAAATGAGCTCCTGCTGATTGCCAATTCGATGGGAATGGAAACGGCTGCAGAACTGCTCGATGAGCTGCAAAAACACAGAACGTTTGTATCCTCGCAATTCGACGCCATTTTCAGCGACAAAACCTCCAGGGATGACCATACGAAACCGGTTATTCCGCAACCGCTGCTGTCCAGCCAATCAGAAGATGAACAGATTTTTTCCATTCAGACAAAACTGGAATCGTTCGGCTTTGCCGACGCCAACAATGCAGCAAGGCGTCTCTTGTCCTTCTGGAAAACCAGTCGCATCCAGTCTTTGTCTGACAGCACCCGAACCAGACTGGTCGCATTCATTAATGCAACACTGCCGGAATTGCTCAAAAGCAGCCACTCGCCACTGGTCACATTGGGACGCCTTCTTGACTTTCTGGAATCGATTGCCCGCCGTACGGCGTATCTTTCGCTTTTGACTGAATTCCCTGCAGCGACACAAAGATTGATACGTATGCTTGACGCCAGTGAGTGGGCTGCCCGTTATCTGACACGCCATCCGATTTTGCTGGATGAATTGCTCGACGCCAGAACACTGCTGGCACCACCCGACTGGCCTACTTTCACTGCAGAGCTGGAACAACAGCTTGAAATGCAGCGAGGGGACACTGAACTGATGATGGACACCCTGCGTGAGGCGCATCATGCCCAGCTGTTCCGTTTTCTGGCACAGGATCTGGCAGGCGGATTGACAGTCGAGAGACTGGCTGACCATTTATCCAAACTTGCGGACATTATCGTTGAAACCGCCCTGAAGGAAGTATGGCTTGCCATGCCAAAGCGGCACAGGGACACTCCCCGCTTCGCTGTCATCGCTTATGGCAAACTGGGCGGCAAGGAACTGGGGTATGCCTCCGATCTGGATCTGATCTTTTTATACGATGACGATCATCCTGACGCTCCCATGCTATACGCACGACTGGCACAGCGCTTCATCACCTGGATGACCAGTTCGACATCCGCTGGCATCCTTTTCGATATCGACATTGCATTACGTCCTGACGGTGCCAGCGGCCTGATGGTATCGTCCATCGATTCTTTCGAACGCTACCAGAGTGAATCGGCATGGGCATGGGAACATCAGGCGTTGACCCGTGCCCGCTTCTGCGCCGGAGACGAAACCATCGGCAAGCGGTTCGAGGCACTGCGTAACCGGATACTGCGCCAGCCGCGAAACCCGGAATGGCTCAGACAGGAAATCCTGAAAATGCGTGCAAAAATTCACGAAAGCCACCCCAACCGTTCGGCACTCTTCGATTTGAAACATGACTCGGGGGGCATGATTGATATTGAATTTATTGTCCAATATCTCGTCCTTGAATATTCACTGCACTATCCGGAACTGACAGACAACTTCGGCAATATCGCCTTGCTGAAAATGAGTGAAAAGCTCGGGTTGATTCCTGAAGGAACAGGTGAAAAAGTATCCGCCATTTACCGGACTTTCAGAAAACGGCAACATGAAATCCGCATGCAGGGAGCCGATCAGGCGAAAGTGGAACTGGATGAAGTCATCGATCAGGTCGATGAAGTCAAAAAACTGTGGGACCGGGTTCTTCTGCACAAGGCAAACAAACCAAACTGATGATAGAGAAAACTGAAAGAACCGCTGTTTTATGGTTCTTTCAGATAAAGTGCATCCGCTTCATCGCGAACGTGACGGGCTAGCAGCTGCGATACCATGGCCTTGATCGATATCTTGTCGAACAAAACGCCCACGACCGCATTTGTAATCGGCATTTCAACACCAGCCTTTGCAGCGAGCATCCGGACAGTCTGGGCACAGCGAACACCTTCGGCAACGTGTCCCAGCTCGGCAATGACTGCTTCAAGCGTCTTGCCTTTAGCCATTTCCAGACCGACACGGCGGTTGCGCGACAAATCGCCAGTACAGGTCAAAATAAGATCGCCCATACCGGTCAGTCCCGTAAAAGTTTCAGGACGGCCACCTAGAGCGACTCCAAGCCGTGTAATTTCAGCCAGGCCACGCGTAATCAGGGCAGCACGGGCATTCATTCCAAATCCCACCCCGTCAGACATACCTGTTGCAATAGCCAGAATGTTCTTGACGGCTCCACCGACTTCAACCCCGGTCACGTCATCACTGGAATAAATACGCATATTGCCGCCGTTTGCGGCTTCCACCACGATTTTCCTCAGCGACATCGATCTGGATGCGATAGTCAGTGCGCATGGCAAACCGGCAGCCACTTCCTGCGCAAACGATGGGCCGGACAAAACACCCATATTGATCTGATTGCCGAGTGTTTCGGCAACCACCTGATTCGGCAACAAACCGGTGTTTTCTTCAAACCCCTTGCACAGCCAGATCAGATTGACAACCCCGCCATCCTTCAGTCTGCCGGAAACCGAACGCAAACCGGACACGGAAGTGGCTACGATCGTCAAAGAATGCGGACCAGAACCATGAGCGACGGCATCTTCGAAACGGGAAGTCGGTATGATGGCTTCCGGCAGTACGAAACCCGGCAAACCCGTTATATTCTGACGGGTTTTGGCTGTTTCACTAACGACCTTCTTGTTACGGTCCCAAAGCATGACGGAATGCCGTTTTGCAAGATGAATGGCAATAGCCGTTCCCCATGCCCCTGCGCCAAGAACAGTAATGTTCATTTTCTGTTGTCCCTGTTCTGCAAACTGAAAGGGCTCTATCAGTTCAGTTTTGCTTCGTCTTCCGGTGCTTTGCGGGCTTCAGCCTGCAGTCGATCCTGGAAATAGGTTTCGAAATTGATTTCAGCCAGATGAACAGGAGGGAAGCCTGCCCTTAAAATCATGTCGGCAATATTCGAACGCAGATAAGGATAGATAATGGAAGGACACGAAATGGCAAGAATCTGGTCCATCGCTTCTTTTGGAATACCGCGTATTTCAAAAATACCTGCCTGCTTGCCTTCAACCAGATAAGCGGTCTTGTCACCGATTTTTGCCGTTACGGTTGCCGTTACCGTCGATTCGAAAGTCGTTTCACCCAATGGCTCGAAACCGACATTAATCGCCACTTCCAGTTCCGGCATCTGTTTTTCCAGGAAAATGGCCGGGGAATTGGGTTGTTCAAGAGACAGGTCTTTTAAATAAACGCTTTGAATATGAAAAACTGGTTGAGTCGCCTCGGAAGACATAATTACTCCGGATTGTATGTATAAAATGGTTAAGCTTTTTCAAGCAGCGGCATCAGGCCGCCCGCCTTGTCCAATGCAGAAAGATCGTCGAAACCGCCAACATGCGTATCGCCGATAAAAATTTGCGGTACCGTACGCCGGCTGGTTTTTTCCATCATTTCTGCACGCAGTTTTTCATCATTGTCGATCAGGATTTTTTTGATCTCTGTGACACCACGGTTTTTCAGTAATTGTTCCGCCATGCGGCAATAAGGGCAAACCGTTGTGCTGTACATTATGACATTGGCCGTCATATCCTTATCCCTTTCTAAGTGGTTATTTGGTTACAGGCAAACCTTCGCTGACCCATTTATTCATGCCACCGGACAGGCTGTTGACCGGTTTGAAACCAGCTTTCTGCAGAATGGACGCTGCTTTTCCGGCTTCCTTGCCGGCCTCATCAACGACAATAATAGTCTGCCCCTTGAATTTATCAAGTTTGGGAAGTCTTTCTTCAAGACCGGTCAAAGGAACATGAACTGCATTCAAAATATGTCCTGCCTGATACTGCTTTACGTCACGGACATCTATAATAGTCGTTTTTCCCTTGTTGATCATTCTTGTGGCTTCGGCGTGAGAAATTTTTGCTCCCCTCCGGACATACGGCCACACCAGCGCACCGATACAATACAAGGCTACACAAATCCAAAAAATGTTGTCTTTAATAAAATTCACGAGATATACCTGCTAGAAGTCAACGATAATCAAACTGATACATTATAAAATAGAAAGACACGAGACATTCGAGATAACTTATATTCATTTCGATTATGCATAAAATTGTTTTCATGCGGCACGGCCAATCCATCTGGAATTTTGAAAACCGGTTTACCGGCTGGACCGATGTGGACCTGACCGAAAGAGGCAAGAAAGAAGCCAGAGCCGCTGGCCGAGTCTTGCGGGAAGCAGGTTTCGAGTTTGACCTGGCCTATACTTCAGTACTGAAAAGAGCCATCAGAACATTGTGGATCGTGCTCGATGAAATGGATTTGATGTGGGTACCCGTCGTATGCGACTGGCGCCTGAACGAACGTCATTACGGTGCGCTTCAGGGCCTGAACAAAGCTGAAACAGCCCGCAAATATGGTGAACATCAGGTTCATATGTTGCGCAGAAGCTACGAAGTAGCCGCCGAGGCACTTCATCCCGGCGACCCTAGAACGTCTTATAATGATCCCGCTTATGCATCCTTAAACCGTGATCAGATTCCATTGACTGAAAGCCTGAAAGATACGGTCGCCCGCGTCAAACCGTTGTGGATTGAATCGATTGCCCCCGAAATCCGGAAAGGAAAACGCATTCTCGTTGCCGCCCACGGTAACAGCCTGCGTGCCCTCATCAAGGAACTGGACGGTATCAGCGACAAGGATATTGCTCTTTTGAACATACCGACCGGCCAACCTCTTGTTTACGAGCTCGACGACGATCTGAAACCGATACGCCATTATTTCCTGGGTGACCCGGCACAAATTGCCGAAGCATTACAGGAAGTGGAAGCACAGGGCAGCGCAAGTTGATTTTGCGATAGTTACCTTTTTGAGGCAAAATGAAACGATCCAATTTTGCCTCGCAAAATGCATGAAAAAAGCACTCTTTTTCCTCTTTCTGCTCGTCTATGCGACTGCCACATCGCTGACTGTTCACGCGAAGCAGAAAGCGACGACGGCCAAACAGCAGAA
>ERZ827150.3505-NODE-3505-length-15127-cov-2.714769_pt1 | contig 15127 bp, 17 predicted proteins | sample MGYA00519779_ERZ827150 | MGnify/ENA primary metagenome ERZ827150 (study PRJEB31778, sample SAMEA3449267) | human gut metagenome | biome: human gut; feature: human-associated habitat; material: faeces | place: United Kingdom | collected 2010/2012 ...
GTTCCATAAGTTCAGGCTGACGAGCAGAGGCTTCAAGGTACTTCGAACCCATCAGAGCGATACCCAAGCAAGCACCGAGAGCGCCGAGGCCGATGATGATACCGCAGGCGATGGCAACGAGAGCGACATTGGTCATTTGAAAGAACTCCTAAGAATTTACAAAAAGGGAGTAGAAAAAAAGGAAGTGTCGAAGAGATTGTTTGTTAATGGCTGCTGTGTGCCTGGCCGATATAGACCAAGGTCAGCATCATGAAAATGAACGCCTGCAACAGAACAATCAGCACATGGAAGAGCCACCAGACCAAACCGGCGATGACTTGTCCAATACCAGCTGCAGCGCCGCCGAAAAGGCCAAACTCGAGCATATAGCCGCCGAGAAGCGCAATGAGGAAGAATACGAGCTCACCAGCATACATATTGCCGAAGAGTCGCATACCCAAAGAAACGAACTTGGCCAGGTACTCAATAATGTTCATGAGCAGATTCACTGGCCACAGAAGCGGGAATTTGCCAAAAGGAGCTGTGAAGAGCTCAATAATGAAGCCCGAGAACCCCTTAACCTTGATGCCGTAATAAAACAGAAGGCAAAGCACACCGAACGAAAGACCGAGCGTACCGTTCAGATCAGCCGTAGGAAGCGGACGAAGGTGATTAATACCGATCAGACCTGCAAGCCACGGGAAAAAGTCTACTGGGATCAAGTCAATGCAGTTCATGATCGTGACCCAGCAAAACACCGTCAGCGCCAGAGGGGCAATATAAGTGCGATCACCATGCACAATGCTCTTAGCCTGGTTGTTGACCATTTCCACGAGCATTTCAACGGCGCACTGCATTTTGCCTGGGACACCAGACGTAGCTTTTTTGGCGCCGAGTCGAAGAACAAAAAACCAGTAGAGACAGAATGGAGAAGAAAAGCGTGTCGTAATTGAAGACAGAAAAGTCAACAATCACCTGCTGATGCAGCGACTGCAAGTGCTGCATATGGTGCTGAATATATTCAGTTGCACTGGGGTTCTCGATTGACATGAGGACCTATCCTTAGCGTTTTTTAAACAACAGGATGAAGTAGCTGTTCGCCACCGCCATCAGCGAAATAATCAAAGCGGGCCAGTTCAGGTTCGCATAGAGCTGCGCCGTAATGAACAGCAGCAGGATTACGCAAAGCACCTTCACAAATTCCCCGAACAGAAGAGTAACGACATTGGCACCAACGCCGCATCCGAGCTTCTTGACACCTAGCAGAATCAATGCATGAAGCGTTGTTGCAGCTGCGTAATAGAAGCCGCCTAGGAACGCCGAGAGTCCGGGATCTGTTCCAAAAACTGCAGTACAGAAAAGCGCTGCAATCAATGTAACAACATACTGCGCGAGAACGACGCGCATCATATCAGAAAGGGCGAACATTCTCTTGCAGAGGCTTGAGGGAAAATGACTGGCACGGATTGTAAATCTTGAAGTATTCAGTCACAATCCACTGAAGTATTAGATTATATACTTATATATAGGTAATTATCGGTTTTAATTTTGAATTCGATCGACAATGCCCTGAAGTTGATCAAGACTTGAGAATTCGATCACGATTCGCCCCTTACCTTTCTGATTTGCAGAAAGTTTTACTACGGCGCCAAGTGTGTCTGCCAAGGCCTCTTCAAGTCGTTCATTGTCCCGGGTCTTGATAACTACCTTCTTTTTAGGCTGCACTCCTTCGAGCAGCCGGCGAACCAGATCTTCAGTTTGACGAACTGAAAGATGTTTTGCAGCAACCTGCTTTGCTGCAGCAGCCTGCTCCGCACCTTCCAATCCCAAAAGTGCACGAGCATGTCCCATTTCGAGTTCGCCCTCCATGACCATGCGCTTCACTTCATCGGAGAGCGTCAAAAGCCGAAGCAGATTGCTTGCGGCTGGACGAGAACGTCCTACCGCCTTAGCGGCGGCTTCATGCGTAAAAGCGAACTCATCAATCAGCCGCTGCAGTCCCTGAGCTTCCTCTATCGGATTGAGATTTTCCCTCTGAATATTCTCGATAAGTCCTATAACCAAGGCATTTTCATCACTTACCGATCTAAGAATTACTGGAACAGTTTCCATCCCGGCAATTTTGGCTGCTCTCAGACGACGCTCTCCTGCCAGCACTTCATACCCGCCAGCCTCAAGTGGACGCACAAGAATAGGACTCAGGACGCCTTGTTCACGGATAGATGCCGCTAGATCAGCCAAAGCTGCTTCATCCATCTGCGTTCGGGGTTGATAGCGGCCGGCACGAACTTCCGTGATGGGAACTTCTATGAACTTGGCACTTTTATCATCCTCAAGGATGCCGGGATGATCGTCATCGCCAAAAAACACATCTAATCCGCGACCGAGACCGCCTTTTTTCTTAGGCATAGCAAACCTCATACAGGAGCGCCAAGGCGCTTTAGAAGCTCATCAGCAAAAGCTTTGTAAGCCAGTGCTCCGCGGCTAGATGGTTCGTAAACAACCCCCGGTTTCCCATAGCTAGGCGCTTCGGCGAGTCGAACATTCCTTGGAATAATCGTATTAAAAACTTTTTCTTTAAAATATAGTTATTAATAAAATACACATCGGTTTTGTCTTCATCCACATGGTCCCCCAACTCAATCCCAGTCCAAATGAAGACATTAACAGCCTCGTTTCTTTGGTCCTAAGTTGATCTGCGATCCTTGTTACCATCAATGACGGTATCGAAGCACCTCCTAAGTTCCCATACTCTTCCAAATTGTAAGGCACTTTCTCTTTAGGTAACTTCAATTTCTTCACGATACGATCCACGATCATCTTGTTCGCCTGATGAATCAAGAAATAATCTATATCTGTTTCACGATTGATATTATAATCCGCTAAGAAAGCCTCAACGGATTTAGGAGGACGGGATATGGCGAACGAGAATACATTCATACCGTTTATCAACGTATGAATAGGCGCACGCACAATGCCATTACCAAAATCCTCATATTCAAAAGAGGCAGGAGTAGCCGGATGGCGAAAACCACCATGAGGGGTCATCAGAGCCTCATATCCCTTTCCGTATGTATGGAAGTCTACTACAATATCATTAGCGGTCTCATCATATTCCAATGCGATCGCCGTACCGCAATCTCCAAATAAAGGTACACGGCTTTTGTCTTTCATGGAACCCATTCGCAAGGCCGTATCCCCTATAAGTAGTAACGCACGCTTCACATTACCCGCCGTCAACAAATTACCGGCAACCGTTATGGCATACATACAACCACAGCATCCCATGGGTATGTCCATACAGAAACAATTTTCCGACAAGCCAAGCCTATCCTGTAACACACAAGAGGTCGGGGGAGTACGATAATCGCCTGTAACAGACTCGAACAACAATACATCGATACTATCTTTCTCCCATCCTAACTCTACAAGTAGTTTTTCAGCGGCAGCCTGACACATATCCGAAGCGCACATGGTATCCGGGGCTATATGCCTACGTTTTATACCAACCGTATTGTCGAACACATCCGCTTCCTCTTGAGAAAGAAGTCCTAATTCGGAAGTTGTTACCACATTCTTAGGAACAGCCATAGCCACTCCTTTCATGCCAACATTCTTAATTTCCCACCTTGCCATAAGTCCAACCGTTAAAGCTCAACATCGTACTTCTTCAAGATCTCACGTCCTTTACCGTATGAGGTAAATTCCATGATATCTTCCGGGTCAAACATAATATCCAAAGACTCTTCCAATAAAGCGATTATATTCAATTGATGAACAGAATCCCACGCATCCACGCTGTCTTTTGAAAAGCCATCATTCAACACTGTGATTTCTACACCAAACACTTCTACAAAAGCATTATTATACTTCTCTATATTTGTCATTACTATTTACTTTTATGAATTTAACTTACTATACAATATCTTTCCGGCCTCATTCTTGGGAATTTCATCAATCACTTTGATCTCAAAGGCAGAGGCCACCAATTTGGTCTTTTCCACCAACACCTCTTTTACCGCCGTCGCATATTGCTCATTAGTCAAGTAAACGGTCATCTTCTCGTCCGTACCTACGCAAGCACATTCTATCGGATATTTTCCTTTGATTATCTGCTCGCACTCATCCAATCCGATGCGCATACCGAACAGTTTCAAGAAACGCCCCATGCGCCCCACTATGTAGTAACAGCCATCCTCATCCCGATAAGCCAAATCACCGGTACGCATAAAACCATTGCGTTCATCACCCAGCGACAGGTCTTCCCGACTACGGGCATATCCCATCGTCACATTTTTACCGCAATAACACATCTCACCTTCGGTATTGGCCCCCTCTATACGATTTCCCTCACGATCTATCAACGACAACTCCGCATTAGGAACAGCCCGGCCTATACTACCGACTTTCTCAATGGCCCATTCCGCAGGTAAATAAGCCATACGAGCAGTCCCCTCCGATTGTCCATAAGTCGCGATCCAACGTTTTCCATTGTCACGACAATATTCAGCGAACTTCAAATTCAACTGACGAGACATTTTACCACCACCTTGAGTAAGTAAGGTCAGATCCGGCAAATCCATCCGGAAAAAACGCATTAAGTTCAATATCTCAAAACTATAAGGCACCCCTGTAAAACTGGTAGCCCGTTGTTCCTTCATAAAGTTCCAAAAAGCCTTGTCTGTCATGCTCTGATTGGTTATCAATACAGTGGCACCCACATACAAGTGACTGAACACGACAGACAATCCCATCGTATAATATAGGGGCAACACCAGCAAGGGTCTGTCATTAGAGGTAAGTCCAAAGAAAGTCGATATATTCAAAGCCGCCGCCTCTATATTCTCATACTTATGGCGTACTAACTTAGGACTTCCCGTAGAGCCGGAGGTAGGCAACATGTGAGACAAATCAGCATGTAGTACACAAGGCTCCATACCTGTATACAACAATGTATAGCCATAGTACTCACACACCTTCTCATACTGCGATGCGACCGCCATACTTGTAGGCAGACACACATAAGAGGGACGATATATTTCAAATAAATTACGATAAAGCCCCTCCTCGATATGAGCGTTCAATATCAAAGGCACATTACCCGAATGGATACACCCTATACTCCATGCGATTCCCCCCACATTATTCTCTGCCAACAAAAACAATAAGGAACGTGCCGGAAGCAAAGAGCCGATCCTCTCTGAAAAGGATAACAATTCCCCATACCTCAAGACAGCCCCCGAAGCATCTATTGCGGCAACCGCATCCTGCGGTCGCTCATTCAAACCCAATATCATCTGATTATTTTATTCTAAATGGAAGCGCAACCATCCACGCCCAATATCTGACCGGAAATATAGGAAGCCCTGTCAGAGGCAAGAAAAGCACAAGCGTTCGCCACATCTTCCGGTGTACCCAAACGTCCTAACGCTATTTTCTGAATACGTGTATCTATTTTCTCTCCACTCTCCTCATACAATTCAGAGAATCGTTCCGTTTTCACGATACCCGGTGCTACAGCATTGACTCTGATGCCAAGAGGAGCCAATTCCTTAGCGGCTGATTTGGTAAACGACATAATAGCCCCTTTGGTAGCCGAGTAGGCAGACTGACCGGGAGACCCCAATACTGCCGTAACAGATGCGATATTCACAATCGATCCACCTCCGTTGCGAGCCATCAAACGAGATACCAACTGCACCATTTCTATGACCGCGATCACATTTACCCGGAACATCAGTTCTGTTTCCGGTCGAACAATCATGCCGATTTTCTTATTAAACACCACACCAGCGTTATTAACCAGTACATCAATACGACCTTCTCGTTTGAATATCGACATAAAAGCAGACTTGACAGCAGCGGCATCCGTCACATCAAAATACAACGGAATCACACGAGTTCCTTGCGCAGCCGCACATTGCTCCGCCCATACATCCATGCTCCCTTCCTGTCGGTCACAAGCATATACTATAGCACCATCACCGGCAAAACGATCGGCTATCGATTTTCCGATGCCCTGTGCAGCACCGGTAATGATACATACTTTATTTTCTAAAAATCTTTCCATCTCAATTATTTCAAACTACGACCACCATCAATCACCAAATTGGTACCTGTAATCCATGATGAAGCATCCGACAATAAATAGATGATAGCATGCGCCACCTCTTCCGGCTTTCCATAGCGCTTTAACGGATACGCATCGACATCCTTCGCAACATCTTCCGCTGTCAAAAGTCTATTTTCAATCAATGGCGTCTGAATCCTTCCGGGATGCACGGCATTGCAACGAATACCTTTACCGGCCAATTCCAAAGCCGCATACTTCATATAAGTACTCAATGCGCTCTTTGAAGCCCCATAAATCCCATTGGCAGGAGCCACATTTCCATAAGCGGAAATAGAAGCCGTAAAAACTACCGAAGATGGATTCTTCATCTTTTTCTTTCGTACCAATAACTTTATGAGAAGCATGGGCGCAAATACATTGACTCCAAACACTTCCTCCAATACATCAGACGAATAGAACTGTACAGGAATCATCTTCCCTATACCGGCATTACAGACAAAGCCATCCAATATAGGCAATGAAGCAACCAATTCACCGCATTCGTCCTCGTTAGATAAATCAGCGGCAATGACCCGATGTCCCTTTCCTCCTTCCAGAACCTGAAGTGTTTCATGCAAATTCTGCACGTTCCGACCTGTCAGTATAAGAGTGGCCCCCAATCGAGCACACTCTATAGCCGTTGCCCTACCAATACCGGAAGAAGCACCCGTCACAAGTATCGTCTTACCTTCTAAAGAAAAAGGATTATACATTATTTCTTGTTTTGTACGCTTTCGAATAGATCACCTACAGTTTGTGCATTACGCATGTCCTCCCCATTGATTGTGACACCATAAATTTCATCAACCATCGCAATAACAGACAACGCAACTAAAGATGACCATTCTTCCAATTCCCGGAATTTAGTATCTACATGAATACTCTCAATTGCGATATCATCAAACTGCTCCGCAAAATTCTTAATGAAATCTTTTATTTCCATAATTAATATATTTAACTTTCACATTAATTTCTTAGCAGGATTCCCTATTACGGTTGTCCCTTCTTTTACACGTCTTATAACAAAGCTACACGCACCCACATGCGCTCTATCTTCTACTACAACTCCATGATTTAACACGGAAGAAGTATAAATATCCGCTTCATTCCCTATTACAGTTCCTCCCACACAGGTAACATGAGTATCTATCCGATTCCAATCCCCCATCCGCACATCATGCCCTATTACCGTATAGGATTGTATCAGATTATAACTACCAATCTTAGCATCCGCACCAATACAGGTGTACGCACCAACTATATTTCCTACACCTAGTTGTACATTGGTTCCAATACGTGCCGTGCGATGAATTAGATTAATAAATTGAGCCCCCCTATTTATAAGCTCCTCCATACACTTCTTACGAACCGCTCCACCTATGGAACATACAAATACATCATTTTCCTGTGGAATATAAGTGCTTATTTTATCTAAAACAGGAGGATAGTTAGCAAAACCGTCCAACGCTTGGAGGTTGTCATCGATAAAGCCCTTAATGACAAACTCATCACCATATCCCATACTCTCACGAGACATGTCATATAAAGTACGTCCCATGCCTCCGACGGCAATGATTATAAGATTTTTCATTTAGATATGACTGATTCAAAAATATCGGTTAATTGTTTGGCTATAGCAGATGAAGAGAAACGTGTCTGATAATCTGTCACAATGTAATCTGTTTCATATTGAGAATAATTATAGTACATTTTTTTCAATGCATCACACAAGGCTCTAGAATCATCAACTGGAACTAAAATACCATTCTTTTCATTAATACATTCTCTAATACCTCCACATAGTGTAGCTATAACAGGCAAGCCTATTGATAATGCTTCCAAAACTGCTACTGAGAAATTTTCTCCTCGCGATGGTAATATAAAGGCATGACTTTCACATAAAATTTCAACAATTTCCGGCTTTGTTTTTTTACCTACTAAAACAATATTATTATCCAATTGAAGACTTGATATTTGATTTTGAAGATTATTCCTTTCCTCACCATCGCCTATTATTACAATTTTTATATTTTTTGCTGCTAAGCCTGATGCAGCAAAGGCGTCAATCAACAAATCAAATCCTTTACGATAGATAAGACTACCCGTAGCTACAAACTGAAAATTTTGATAATCAACAGTCTTCATGTTAATATTCTCAAAAGTAGAAGATACCAAATTGTGAACCACATAAGCTTTTCTCTTAAAATGATATTGTAACCTATCCTTTAATGTTTCAGACACAGCTATCACTGCATCTGCATAATTATAAGCATATGAAGCTAATGTCCAAGTATATGAATCCAATTTGTCATGATTAAATCGAGCCGCATGTTCTATACCAACCAATGGAATCTGATACTTATTCTTTAAAAACACACCTAAATATGTATTAAAAAAGAACTGCCCATATATAACATCTGGTTTTCCGTATTTACGAACAATTCTTTTATACATTCTATCTAATTGCATCTTACGCAACAACAAGCCAATCTTCATTCCACACAAACGAAATACAACTTTACCCGGGAGCCAAAATGAATTATAGTAATTTATTCCATTCTTTTGCCTATGTGTTATTCCTATCTTCCTCAAATGCCAACGAAAACGACTATCCACACTTACTACGACAACTTTATGCCCATTCCTCTGCAATGCCTCTGCCTGATCTTGTTCAAAACATCCCCACTGTGGATCTTTAGCAGAGGGAACCCCACGAGATATCATCAGTATATACATAATTTACATATATTTTAAAACAGACTTATATTGTTTCCATAATCCCATGTAATGTAATTGTTGAAAATCATGATCAGCATTATCATTACCTTCTATTAATACAAAATGTCCATTTTCCTGCATCACAATATCCCAACCTATATAACGTACCGTTGGTATTCTTTTTGCCACATTAACAGCAAAATCTTTACATTCGTTCCAATATGGCATTTGGAAACCTATTATTTGCTTTTTTGTTATCGGATGAACTAAGTATGTCTTATTATATGCATCATATCCCACACTATCTATTAAACCTGTTTCAATATTTATATTAGCTCCAATACCATAAAAATGAAAATTATCCACACTATTTTTTTTATTTCCTATTCTTAACCGAGCACTCATTATGTGTACCGTATCTTTAACAGTATCATATAAGGTAACAATACGTATTGTATTTATTGACCAAGGATGAAACTCTGCTAAATCTTGAATCTGAGAAATCTGTTCTTCCACAATATAATGAGCTCTTTTATCAGAAATCAAATTTATATATATTTTCCTTACATCCTGCTTTTTAGTTTCTATCTTACGAGTCCCTATTCCTCTATATCCGTTAATTTCTTTGATGAAAACAACAGGATACTGATTACAGAATGAAATAAACCGCTCTTCCGTTGTATTATTCACATCAATCCAATCTCGCCCAAGAAAATCCTTAAATAGCTCATTAAATTTATTTTTATCACGACACAAACACCTATCTGACGACAGATTACATTTATCTTGAATTATATGATAACGCCTATAAGTTATATATTCTTTTCGTCCATTATAACGCAATTTATAAAAACCATAAGCAAAATAATCACTGATAGAGGCGCCATGTACTATAAAAGCCACAATATAATCTAATACATAAAAGAACTTACCAAAGAAAGAGACATCTGTTCCAACATAAACAGTTCTCATTTCACGAAATCGTCCACACAATCTTTTTAGATTCATGATTTTATTCACTCATTTTACAATCATTTCTCGCAACACATCTAAATAACCATGTCCATATTTCAGGTCTGGTTCCACATAATTACCTTCTGCCCATTCATTCCAAGACATTAAAAAAGCGATCTTATGCTCACTATTTTTTTTCGATAATAAATCCAAGACTTTTCGCAATTGCTCTCGAAATACCTCTGGCGTACTTCCTGTATAAACTCTTGCTTTAGAACCACTTCGTGGGGTTCTATCCCAATTCGACATTAAAGTAGGGAATACGTTTTCCCACCTATCCTCTTTGACATAGAGATATTCATTTATTACCCGTTGATCGCAACGAGAAACCGGAGCACGCTTAAATAAACGTAAAAAAATGCCGCGCCATAAAACATCTATCAGCGTTCTAGAATAATAATCAGCTCGATTATACCCCCTTGAATTAACAGCATCAAATCCAGCATCAAGTACTGCTTGATAATGCAAAGCCGAATTATCCTGTATATTTTTCAATATAATATTTTCTAAAGTCTGTTCCTGTGGAAGCATATTATAAGCAATACCGACAAAATAAATTCCTTTCAGGCCATTTTCTTGAGCCAATGTCTGCCAAATATCTATAAACTCATGAGGATTGGGAATTTCCAGCGGTCTAAAAACCAAGAATAAAGGTTTACCCTCTACTTGAATATAACGCATATCTTTAAAAGCTGGCAATACCTCATAGAAATGCTTGACATATTCTTCTTTATTATAAACCATCTCAACCAAAGTAGACTCTTTGATACGCTTTGTTCCCGCCTCCCAAGACTTATTAGTCCAACTATGGTTCGCCCAGCCAAGACAAAAAGGGAAATCAGGTTTACCGCTAGATAAAACTTCTTGGAATGGACGCTCCAATAGCTTTTTCCCATTACCAAACCAATAATGCCAATAGCAAAATCCCTCAATACCTGCATCACGAGCCATTTTAGCCTGTGCTTCCCTAACTTCAGGCATACGCAAGTCATAATATCCTAGATCAGCAGGAACACGTGGTTGATAATGTCCTTTAAATAAAGGTTTCGCTTTTCCAACATTCGTCCACTCCGTGAATCCTTTACCCCACCATTTATCATTTTCAGGTATAGGATGAAACTGAGGAAGATAGAATGCTATAACACGAGCTTTTCTTTTTTGATATTCCATAAATTTACACTTTAAACGCTCTAATTAGGGCATACTATTAAAAAAACAAGCTTTCAATCTCAAACTTGAACATATTAAACATTGTCAATATAATTATCACTAGCAATTACGACTAGATTTTAATATTTCATTGTAATATTTATAAATCCTACTAGCACACAGCTCAATTGTATAAGACTTTCGAACAACCTCTTGAGCTCTTTTTATTATAGAGTAATATTGATTAATTCCATTAAGAGATAAATCTTCCATAATGGGCACAAGTTCATCATCTGCATCAAAACGGAGACCAATCTCATTTTTTTCTAAAAGCAGGCCGTAATCAAATTGCTCTTTTGTCCCACCAGTATTACGTCCAACAACCAAACATCCACAAGACATCGCTTCTACAGTTATAAAACCAAACCCCTCAAAAAAAGAGGGTACAAATAAAGCTAAAGCTTTACTCATAAGAGAGTAAACATCAGAACAATAGCCCAGAAAATCAACCATATTTTCTATTTTATTATCAACAACACTTTGTTTTAGCTTACACTTATAACTAGGCGATCCATCACCTACAATTTTCAAGCGAATATTACTATTCGAGTCATGAATAAATAGAGCATATTTATTTATTAACTCAAGCACGCCTTTGCCAGGAAACAGCCTACCAACATATAGAAAATAAGGTTCTTTATCTGGAATAAAAAAATACTCATTATCTATAACTCCATCGTAGACAACATGCCAATTTTGCAAGTTTCTATCTTTTAGAAAACACCTTTTCACATCCTTTGTTATACAAAGTACAAGATCATTAGGTTTTGAAACGGAATAAACATAATGACTAATAGAAGGAAAATAAGACTTACCAATATCCAACTTACCATATTCACGAATATGTTGCACATGTGGAATATTTAATTCATTTGCTATTTTAACACCTAATTTAAAACAACTATTATTACTATGTATAATATCCGGATTAAACTCTCTAATAACCGATTTAATATTATTTGTATAAAAACATGAAAGCCTATACAATTTAAAAACAAATATTCTAGGAATAAAGAAAATAAAATCTCTAATAGAAGAAATTGAAGGCCAAAACGCATCATCAAAACGGCACAAACAATAATTAAAACCAAGTTCTCTTAACTTAGAAGTAAAATCACCTTCTCTAGATGTGATAATCAAGAATGATAAATCCTTTAATGATAAAACTTTCAATATATTAAGTAAAGCAATATTATCACCATATAATGTTGATGTTGGTGCAAAATAAACAATTTTCATAATACTTAGAATTAATTATATCAAAACCAATAATAATTATATACTTTCTCTCTTTCCGGATCTTTTTCTTTTGTAAAAACCGTATAATAAGGATAAACTCTAACCAAGAATCGATTCCCTGTTTCTTCTGAACGCCTAAAGAATCTCAAAAAGTAAGTATAAAAAAAACAAAAGACAATAAATAACACTAAAGTCTTACTGAAATATTTTCTTTTTACAAAAATAAAAACAAAAGCATTAGCCATATAAACAATATAAAATGGAAGAAAAAACTGAGAGACTCTATAAAAAATAGGAACTGCAACAGTCATTACAACAGATAACAAATAGAAGAACAACAAGAATTCATTATTCTTTAAAATATGAGAATTAGATCGTTTATCTATAAAAGCACAAACAATTCCAGGGAATACAGTAGCCACAAAAATATTTATAAAGTTTACAATTGAATGATCATCTAATCTTCCATATCGTTGAGAAGCAGCATAACTCACAAGTTTATCTCCTACCGAATTTGTTTCTGCACCCAGCAATGAAAGCATCATAGAAACATCAAAAAAATACACATTAACTATCTCAACAACAAAAAATAAAAAAATCAATATTGCAATAGAATATGTATTCATTTTCACAAACTTAAACACAGGCAAGAATAGAGCTAAAATAGCTATTCGATGAAACGCTATCGCTAACAAAACAAACAGAAAATATTGAAAAAACTTTTTACGCATTAAATATTCATATCCCAACAAAAATAAAGATAAAGAAAGAGCTTGTCTTAGCGTCTCAAAATTCAAATCATAATACAACGAACAAAAATACAATAATATTGCAACAAATGGACATATAGTATTCTTATAAAAGAATCTAAATATTACCACATTCACAATTAAAGCAATTATAAACTGAGCCACTTCCCATACTCCAAAAACACTTTTAATAACCGAAGTTAATATTAAATAGCCAGAATCCCTATCAGTCTCAACAAAAACACTATTCCAATTCCATTCAGAAAAGCATATCGTATTCCTATAAAATTCATATTCATAGGTAACTGTATCCATTCCCAATCTATATCGAAAGCCAGCTATTGCAACAAAAACAGCCAACATTAAATAATACCAAAGTTGCTTGTTTTTACGAACCTTCTTATAATCAAAAATATAAATAAGGAGCAACAGAGATAATATTACTGATATATATATCATAAGCCTAAAGATTTAAAGCATTCGATAAGAAAGAAAGCGATTTATCCTGCCATTTTTTCATTATCTTATCTATTTCATCCCAATCGAATCCATTATAATCAATATTTAATATATCAGAACTATTAAACACAATTCTATTTTCCAATTTGAATATTGGTAATAAAGATTTTATTCTAGAAAATCCCCTATGTTTATTAAGCAATACAATAAAAGGCTTGTGAAAAATGATAGAAAAAACACATGCATGAAATGAGTCTGTGATAACAAATTTCGCATCATCAAAAGCTTTGAACCATGCTTCAACAGGTAATGCGATTCTATCTAATGGCTTGATTTTGCAATCTTCTGTTTGTTTATTAAGCCTATAAACTTCTCCTCCTAGAATTTGTTTAACTTTATCAAGCACATTTCTGCTCTCATCAATAGGGTCTAATAGATAAGTTAATAGACAACTTTTATGAGATTCTAAGCCTATTTTATTTCGACACAATTTAACATAATCTTCTCTATTCAATAACAATGTAGGATCTAATACATGCTCAGAATTACAACACATATACTTTGCAAACAAAGCAACAGCAGAATCTTCCCTTAATGAAACTGCATCAAACTTTTTCAAAAGGAGGCTACACATTTCTGTCAACTCTTCTGAATATTCCCAATAATCAATACCAATTGACGGTGCATAAGCGATTCTTCTAACGTTTGCATTTCCTGTAAAATTTAAATAAGCATCTTTTATATAACGAAAATAAGATGGTCTCCAAACCTGATCACTACCTACAACAAAGCCATAAAAGTCTGTAACTTTTACACATGAGAAATCCTTGATTTTCACCCTATGTATATATCTTTGAATAAAGATCTCTGTATTTTGAGCCACTACTGGATACGACTCATAATACTCTTTTTCTAAAAAAACAGCTTGATTATATTTTCGAACTATTTTTTTAACAAATCTCTTTAAATATAGCAACTTATTATCTATTGGAAACTTATATCTTGGAGTATCCAAGACATATACATCAAAACCCATTTTTTCAATAATAGTCTGTAAAGCATAAGCCTGTATTATACCTCCATAATTTGTATTCAATGGCAAAGTTATAATTCCTATTTTCTTTTTCATATTAGCACATAAATATATACATCACAAAACAACAAACATAGTACCGAGATAAGAGATCAAATTAAACTGAACAAAACATCTAAAACGCTATCTAACCTTTTTAATATCTCGTAATATTTTCTTTGTAAACAGCACTGCTCCATCTCTATTCAAGAACAAAGAGTTCATAAACAACCTCGAGTTTTCAGCAAACTCATGATCATTCATATAATCTAAGAATGGAACTTTTTTCACATTTGCTTTTTCCACAAAATCATAAATAAAAAACTGTCTCATAGCTGGTGTTATATAAATAAGTAATTGTTTTGAAATAGGAGGTATAGTCAAAACAGGTTTAAATCCTCTTTCCAAACAAAAATTAATCATATCAGTCAAAATACAAAGCGAGTCTTGATAAGCATCCATATTTTTCATAATAAGATCATTTTGAAAATCCATTATACTAAATTCAAACATCCATCCTTTCATAAAGCTCTTGGCACTATTTTCCAATTCAATAGTAGTTAAAGTTTGCTTTTG
>ERZ827150.3506-NODE-3506-length-15122-cov-7.924338_pt1 | contig 15122 bp, 8 predicted proteins | sample MGYA00519779_ERZ827150 | MGnify/ENA primary metagenome ERZ827150 (study PRJEB31778, sample SAMEA3449267) | human gut metagenome | biome: human gut; feature: human-associated habitat; material: faeces | place: United Kingdom | collected 2010/2012 ...
GATGGAGCTCTTTTCAATTAGAATACGGCGCACTTTTCAATTAGTATCTACATCACGGCATTAAACATTCCCATTATTTCATCCACATATACCACGACACCTCGCTGATTGTCATCCAGCGCACGCATTAAAGCCTCCGGTGTAAAATCGGATATGATGATTCTTCGTAAAACAGGTTTGTCCGGCAGTGAAGAGGATTTGTCTTTTTTGACCTTGTTGTTTTCAATCAAGCTATTATAATGCTCCATATCCAATTTGAATTGCTTGATGATTTTTGCATCATGCTTTCGGATAGGGCGGAATGCGAAATCCAAAGGTGGGGTTTTGCCCATTCCGGGACGACCTACCAATATCATATAGAGGGCAGGATTACTAATCCATCCACCACGAATACGGATATTGACAGCGTTGCCAATAGCGGTTGACACTGCCACCAAAAGAGAAGCCATCATGTACTCAATGGAATAATTTTCTTGCCGTGCTAAAGCCAATATCATATCTTGAATTTTGGCAGGAAAAGCATCCAAAGGAATCTTGCTTTCAAAGACCCCTTCAAATTCCATTCTGAGTGCATTGCATAAATTGGTTGAATCCATTAGAACCTGGTATTTCTTTTTGACTTTATGAATTGGGCGGCTTCATCCGCCAGTTCCTTCTGCGATTTCCGTTTGCCGTCATGAAGCCATGCGTCAATCTCCGATTTGAGAAACATGATACGCTTCCCTCTCTTATGAAACGGAATCTGGTGGCAACTCGTCCATCCGTAAACGGTCTGTTCCGCCGGATGGCTGGGTAGGTATTCGCACAGTTCTTTCAGGTTCATCCACTGGTCGACAGGCCGTACTTGTGGGATGTTGTTCAGACTGTCAATCTTGGAATCAAGTTTATTGAGCTTGTCCATCATCCATGACATTGCCTTAGGCAAATCTTCAAATGTAATGTTCATGTCTTCCATATCGTTATTAGGTGATTTTGCTGCAAAGTAATGGCAAATTTCAATACTGATTTATGGATGGCAAATATCACATAAAGAAACATCAGCAGGTCATAAGAATCATAAACTATATGCACTGATTATCAGTGCATATAATGACAAATTCCATTATTAGATTTTTTCGTTTATGCCTCTCGACATAAGGGAATCATCATCGAATCATAAGGTTGTGAAGATAAAAATGTATAGAAACAGAAAGCCACCCACATGAAAGATGCAGATGGCTTACAGAATAAGAAATCAATGTCGCTTTCTATACTTAGCGTAAATTATTTTTTAGAAATTTCTTAAGCGAGATTGTAGTTATACCCAATAGCTTAGACTTAAGTTGTAGCCCATTGTCTGATGTAAGCATAATTGGATTCTGTTCTTTATACTTTAATGCGACTGATAATATCATATTGTCAGGTGAACGTTTATCAAAGTCATCTGGCAATAAAGAAGTATCTGCGAACTCGTATAAAATCTCATGCTGTGACTCATTATTAAGATTACGTAAAGCCTTCTCCGCGTTTTGTCTTCGTTCTTCAGTTAATTTGATTTTCATCTTATCGAGCTCATCCGTCATCTTTGCAGACAAGATGATAGGATACTTTCTGTCAATCTTAGAAATAATATCGGGATAGTCCACAAAAACATTAGTATCAATGATATAATAGTTTTTCTTTGTTATACTTAATTCCTTCTTTTTCCGTTCAAATTGAGAAAGGTCAATTTTACCTACAACTCTCAACCCTATTGTGGAGGAGACCGTTGATACTGTTTTTTCTTCAGATATAGGTTGGACTATAGGGGCTGATGATTCTGACTCTTGCAAATTAGTTCTCCATACATTTGTTTTACCATCAAACTTATCACAATTATCTATAAACTGTAATACTGTAGGTGATACAGTGTGAAATTCGTTAAGAGGCATATCTGAAATAATGAGAGTCGTACTAAGCGAACGGCTTGTTGCTACATTAAAACGTCGATCTTCTAGTGCGAAACCCGGATTCCTTCCAGGAATGTATAGAATAGCATAATCAACAGTCATACCTTGGATTCTATCTATCGTTTCGATAGTTATATCCAGTTCAAGGTCAGACGTACAGAAACGTTTCTGCAGTTCCTTTACAGAATCTCTAAAAGGTGTTATGATAGCTAAAGAACGATCAGGGTAAAATTTTTCCAGCTTTTCAATCACATCTCGTATAATAGCATCTGCTTTATCTGAATAAACTCCATTGCGGACATCTAGTGTACAATGGTAAAGTACACCGCCATCTTGTGGAAATAAGACACTATTCGCTTTGGTAAAATCTAAATAGTCTTGCTTCACAGACACAAAACGATTTCCGTAAAAGCATTTTGTAAGGGAGGCTGATCGACTCGTGAGACGGAAAGTGGTTACTATACGATAAGATTTTATCGATGTCCCCAGCACCATAGACTTCAATCCTTCAACTTGTGTTGCCACATTCCACGAATTATATTGTGGATTGTTAAGTTTCACGATAGGTGGCAACTGCATAGGATCACCTACAATTAGGCAATCAATCCCCAACTGCTTAAACGCAACTATAGCCGTGAGAAAAGCCTGAGAAGCTTCTTCTATGACTACCAAATCGTATTGTGGCAAACCATACAGAGTCATCTTCTTTTCGCTAAAAACACTTGACAACTGATAGTTTGTCGCACAGAGCATTTCGCCACCAGGAACCTGCAAGTCGGCAGAGGCAGCTTTTACACCAGACACCTGTTTGCGTTCGTCAATAGAGAGATTTGTCTTGCTGACACGACCTTCCTTCACATACTTCTGCAAAGGCTTCTGCTTTATCAACTCGATAAGACCCTTGTTCGCCATGGTGGTGACGCAGACGGTTTTGCCAGCATCAAGATACGATGAAATCACAGAAGCGATGGTGTAACTCTTACCAGTTCCCGGAGGACCTTGTACGATACAACAATGTTCATTAGCGAGCGTGTCTATGATTGTGTCAGAAATGCCTGTTGGCTTCTGTTCATCAAATGCGAGTTCCTCGGGTGTCCATTCCTCATAATCTATAGTCGGTTCAAGGTTCAATTCATCGTTTGAAGAGAATGCATCCATATAGCTGGCAAGGTTGCGGAAATACTCTACAGGAGGAAATGGATTATGGACGATAAGTGAAAGACTTTTGCCATCAACCAACGCCTTTGACAAGATATCGTACAACTTAAAACTGAATCCAGAGCATGCAACATAGTCATAGTTGGAATCACCAGTATGAACATAGTACATTGGAGTCATGTCAGAACCAGAAGAATGAAAATCCTTATTGTCAACGAACTCATCCCAACGGCAGATCCACTCCGTAACGTGTTCACCTAATGCTTGCTTAGCACCTTTCTTAATTATGCACACGCCCTTCAGAACTTTCAAGCGTGGAGCCATACGACGAGGGCATTTGAGGATAATCATGCCTGTCTCATGCTGAATGGAATCAACATAAGCAAGCGATAATTCACCTGTCTTAAATAAGTTCCGCATCTGCGAGCGATTGATCTTTTGTTGCTCGTCGATAGCCTCTTTCACTTGGTCAGCAAAGAATGACTTATAGTTTGCAAGTTTGATATTGTCAATCATAATCAATAGTCGTTATCGTTGTAATCATCGTTACCATCTTCCGCTTCTGCCATAGCACCAACATAGTGAGCGAATACGGCATCCATATTTGTACGAGCAGCCACACGAATCAAGGTGTATGCAGTACCTTTGGCATCTTCAAGTATGCCTGTATAAAGAGCCCTTACTACATCAACCTTCTCCTTGCCGGTAATCTTGATAACAACATCGTCTTTTTCTACGAGTTTCAGGAATTCCTCGGCGTTGTTAATGTAATGGAAGTTCTTGCCTTGTCCATCAAGATAAACGCAAATCTTCCACTTGTCATCAACCATCTTATTCCATACAGAAGGAGAAATATACATCACGCCACGAGCAGCACTACAAGCATGAATGTATCTGCCATCTTTAAGTTTGTGTACAGTTACATCACTCGCATTACGCACGAACTCTTCCATTGTTTCCTCAGGCTCTGCGTGCATCTCATTTCTGAGGTTCTGGTACAGACGCAACTGAGCAAGATAGTTGGTGTCGGCAATCTGCTCTGGCTTGATGTTACATTGAGCTAAGAGGTCTATTTCCTCCCTCGTTGGTGGTAATGATTCCAGTTCAAGAGGCGTTCCATGTGAGCGAAGGCGTTCTAATTCCTTTTTGGTGAAAATCTTCGGATGCTTACGTGTACGAGGTTTGTAAGGTCTGTCACCAACAGGTTGATAATTCTTGTCCTTATCAACAGATCCCATGTACCCATTACTGTCAGGATCATAATCCTTATGAGGCTTGTTTGATGAAGCGTGAGACGTGTTAGACATATGAGTATTAGAAGACGTTGTGCTGGCATTATCCGTTGTGTCAACATCTTCATCAACGTCAGCTTCTACATCGTCTGTTTCATCTGTGTCATCGTAGTCTTCAATATCCTCTTCATCAACCTGTTCATATGTGTCATACTGACCAAGGTCATTTTCTGGCTCTTCCTCTGCTGTAGATGACGTTGCTTGACCAACTAGTGATTCAGTTTGTTGCGACTGCTGTTGTGGACGAGAGTCAGAAGTTGACTGCTGCGATGCGGTTTGAATAGGTTCTTTTGGTGATGTCTCTGATTCTTCCCCAACTTCAAGTTCGTTAACAGGTCTTGACGTTACATCTTTATTTGGTGCACCAGGCTTGTCATCCTCGCGAATAGTTTTCGTATCGTCAACATGCTGATTTTCTGTTGATGTCTCTGTAGTTGCTTCAGTAGCAGAATCTGTTGGTTCATTCGTAGCATTGCTATAGTAATCGTTTTCTGTTTCGATAGGTTCTTCTTCCTCTGGCTCAACGTTGATGGTCAAATCCAACGATCTGAGATAAGCGCGGAACTTTTCATCGTATGCAAGTGAAGAGCAATACTTTTCGATGCACGCTTCTACAGAAACGCTATCATCAAGAACGTCTTCACATACATTATCATACACGTCAAAACCTACCAGTCGCTTCAATCTACTACAGAACTTTGTAAAGGTACGATTATGCTTCCATGAGCTTACATAATAAAGGTGGTTGTCATCGTTATAGATACGCTCCACATCATTATGTATAGTGTCATAACCGAGGTCTATCTTTTCACATACAACAAAATGATACTGCGACAGCTTTGTATTATAACGTTCGTAGAGTTCTTGGAATCGATCTGGGTTCTCGATAGCCGACAAGATAAGCAGACGAGGTCTGAGTATGGCAACCATATCAGCTGTTTCATCTTGTTTGCCTATAGGTGTTGCCACAAAATCAGAACTTGTCAGACATTTTATCTTCAGCATGTTGCAGACCTTGACAAACGAATCTGTATCATAAGGGAAAGCACTTGTCTGCATAACAAACTCATCGCCACGGAAGATATTCCTTTCCTGTGTCGCATCTGGATGGATAGCATAAAGTTCCGTAATATGCTTCTTCTGCCCCTTACCATTACGCCATTCTGCAGTTGGCGTTTTACGATAGTTGTCAACCAAAGTCTCATCTTGAATAGGCGAAGACAGCATCCAATTAATCACTATACTGCGGAAATTAGTTTCTTCCTCTCTTGGATGCGTAACACGAGCAAGGTAATAAAGGCAATCTTCAAAAGAGAGAGCTTTACAGAAGTTGATCTTCTCAAATAATTCACGAGCATCACGATTGTCAATAGAGTCAACAATAGCTTTGCAAGGAACCTTCTCTTGCCATTGAGGTACCTTGGCACGAACAGCATAACCAGCTATGTGAGGTGTATACAACAACTCCGGCTTTTGAACAGAATTCTCTGTTGGTATGCACACGCGGTTATTGAAACATCCATCTTCTACCCAGGATTCATATTCGACCAAGCGACGAGAGAAACATTTCGACCAGAAATAACAAGCAAATGTGCGGTTTGCGAGATACTTCAAGTCCTCTCGCGTCATATTCTGATGCACGTTCTCCGCCTTGAAATATTGTTTGATGATATCCTTGTTGCCTTCGAAGATGTAAGTGTCTGAAAGATACGACAATTCAGACACACCATTTGCCTCAAAGTCGCACGTTGGAGAATATTCTGTTCCAAGTGTCAGCTCATGAGCAAGCTTGTATGTCGTTTCATTCGACTTGACCAGATACTTTATCTGCTTACGAAGTGTGTCATTTATGTCATACTCACTCTGTATCTTGACTACTTCACGTACAAACTGAATGTGAATGTCTGCAACGCTATTCTCATCGGCAGTAAACTTTGCAAGATAATCCTTAACCTTTGCGTCAATCCACATTTGCTTTGTGGTAATGAGATTGCGATTACCGTACTCTTCAGAGATAGCATGAAGCAAGTCCTTATTTGCCTTTAGAATATCGGGATGAACCTCGTTGGCAAGAGTGATGTACTTGAATGGCTCAGATACAGAATCCTCATCCATATTGACGATTATTACCTGATCTAGAGTCTTATAACCAGCATATTGAGTGCGAACTCTCAACTGCATAATTTGGTATTTCCTTTCTGCCCATTTATCCTTCAGGTCTTTAAGGTGCTTGGTCATCATCGCTACAACAGAATCCAAAGACTCTACTTCAATAGTTGAAAGCTTAGGCAAGATGTCTGAGAAAAGAATATCCTTGTTATCGGACTTAAGACCGAGTTTCCTGAACAATTTCATCCACTCTGACTTCTCGTTCTCATTGGCGGTTTCGATGTAAGACGAAGACACAAACTGCGCCTCCTTTACATACTTAGTTACCAGCGCCTCAATTTGTCCTTGCTGATAGGTGTCAGAAATGTAAAGCGATACACAATTGATAAGCGCGTTGTTATTGTCAAGCAACGGAATAGTCTTAAACTTATCAACAGATGCAATTTGCTTCTGGTTTACCTTTACCCATCGCCAGAAATCAACGTTATTGTTTATAACATTAACCGATTGACGCAAGTTTGCGTTCTGAGCAAGAATGTCAGTTGTGGTATTGATGTCAAACTTCACAATCTTGAACAGCTGACGCATATCCTGAGAGAAATCATCGGTATATTTCTGTGAGAGCACAACATACATCTTCGGACACCATGCTTTCTCGCACAGAATCTTTGCGTCCTCGTTGTATTCGATATACTGGATATTCAGTTCCCTTGCTCTTACTATGGTTCCGTCATAGGCAAGTAAAGGCATATCCTTGATGTCGTTGAAACTCATAGTATCATCAAAGAGTCTGTCTGCGTCACGCTTCAGGTATTCCAAGAATGTGAGCATAGTTGCCTCGTCAACAAGACCGGCATAGATAACCGCCTTGTTCTTGATTACAACATCTGTGAAGAACGACTTGTCTGTGAAGGTCTTAACGCCAAACTGCTGACGCAAGAACGATTCCAGTTTCTTTACCTCTTCCTTCTCACGACCTTCAAAGTAATCATTCGATAGAGCATACATCATGCTATCCTGCAACCAAGCATGATTGATATTGTCAGCATAGGTGCTGTTCTGAGCATACGCATCCTGATTGAAGTATCGCACGTCATCGTTGCAAAGATATACCTCATTTTTGTGGATGTCAACACAACGCAAGACATAATCCTTGAAAACGTTTTCCTTCAACTGCGCTTCACAACCATACACATATTCAACAAATGCTTTGTTGGCGGCATAATTGTTTTCTATGGCAGCGTTTACTTTTGCTCGGAAATCGGCATCGCCAACTATGACAGTCGTGATGAAGGAGTCCTTGGTAAATTCGTTGAATCCAAGGTTAGCAAATATTGCAGTTATATTATCTTTCTCGTCATCAGCCAGGCTGTCAAAATAGATATGCGATAGTACGTTGATAAGATTCTCGCCCAACCATTTCTCACGTATTAAGCCATGAGCTTCTTCGTTGAAGAAGTAGTGATAATTGGTATAGTCGGTACTTGCACCACCATCCTCGGTAATGTACGGAACCTTTGTCTTGTTAGCCTTTAAATCAACTTCCTTTACTGCAAGATAACGATAGAATGCAACAGAATTGCTTGGTACGTTAAGCAACGCCATAGCATCCTCATTGGATAGAATGTAATCTGTAATCATAGACGCAGCAGAGAAAGACAGGAAATACTTGTCTGCAAATGATTTCCAATTTTCATCTTCCTCAAAATTTGCTCTTGATGCCTCGCAAAGATGCGGTACAAATCTACGCAAGAATCCTATTCCATTACAATTCGTGTCAAAATCATAGTAGAGACTTCCTGCTGTAAACAAATCGCCTTCGTATTCAATAAATATATTTTTCTTCGCAAACTCGTTTAGTTCATCCTCACTCAACCAATGTCTAATAAATCGTGTATTGTTTTCGGGAACTGTCAACCATGTCTGGAAATCAGTTTCCTCACATTTCTTTACAACAGCATCAACCTTTACATCAAGGCTCGAAGGAGAATGCTTGTACAAGAAATCCATGAATGCCTCCGATTGTCTTAACTCGTCAACTGGCAAGGAGTAGTCACCCAACTCCATAAGAATTATGAAGTCTTCGTCTGAAATGACTCCGTTCGCTGTCATGCCAGTCATGTCGTTAATAATATTGTCGATGCATTCAAAGGTTTGTTCACCATCCTTATCCACGCATGGAACAAAAGGCTCTTCTTTTATGAACTTTTCAAATTCTTCCTGGAACTCCTCTATAAACGTCTTATACACGCGTCTCTTCTTGCACTCATCAAAGTCTGGGATAAGTGCAAAGATAGAGTCAAGGTCGTATTTTTTGCTTTCAATAAGCTGCTTGATCCAATAAAAGAACTGTTTACCTGCAATACGAGCAATAACGTGATTGAGCTCGATATCCTCAATATCATCACGCTGTCCGTTGGGCACCATATCGGTATTCATTAGGAAATTGAAGCCCCAATCAGCCCGCTTTGCTGGCAGATAGCAATAAAGTATGGCATCATCAACTGGCATCAACTTTCTTTCAGCTTTCTTGCACGCAAACTTTACCGCAGTCTTACGGAAGTTCATGTACTTCTCAGGTATTTTCTCATAACCATCCGAACGAAGAGAGTCTGGATTTTCCAAGACATCGTTTATCTTATCTGTAATATCCTCAGGAATATCATCTACAAGAGAATCTGATACACACCAGTCTTTATTGTCTTTCTCACGTACAATCGGTTCATCCTGACCATCAATAAAGATGCTAACCTTCTTGATGTTCGGGATAAACAATATGACGCGCTCTGATTCAAATACATCGGTAAACAAATCGATGTAGTTATCATCTCTGTCTTCATCGGTCAGAATTTCCTTATCTCGTGGTTGGAGAGCGAACTTTACTCTGAACTCTTCGTTAGGATGCTGACGGAATACAGACTTGATTTCATTATCGATCTCATTATGTTCCGTCCAGATTGGCAATATCTGCCACGGTGTATTGATTACATCCGTAGCAGACTTGTCGAACCTGAATGTGTAATTACCAGTATTGAGGAGAACATAGTCGTTGTCAAGGAAAACGGTCTTAAAACCAATACCTTTGTAGCCGATGGCTTCGGTATTGTCAGACTTCTCGCCATCATTTATATCACAAATAGCTGCAATATTCTTCGGATTGAAATATTCACCTGTATGCTCGAATGTTAAGTAGTTCTCGGTAATATGGAACTCTACATCAACAGGCAAAGGTTGAATCTTACCATCAATTTTTGTACGACGAGGATAGTCGTTAGCATTCTGCAGCAACTCATAGATGAATACTTCCTTACCGCTTTGTGTAAGTTGCTTTTTGAGAGTATCAAGCGAACGAGCAATCTTCTTTGCAGCACCTGCAGGGTAACGCATAAGGCCCTCGTAAAGACTGCTCACAATGTCTTTGGGGTAAATTGGTGTTATTTCCTCATGCAAGTCAATACCGAACTTGAGAGGATCGGTTTCAAGCAATACCCAAGTGAACTTGTAGTATGCATAGCGGTTGAACTCCTTGTTGCTTCTGAATGAGATAGACAGATTCTTTATACCACGTTCCTTATCTTCAATCTTTGTAAAATCAGTATTACGGATATCTGTTATCGTAAACCAACCTTCATTTCTTTGAGGCGCAAACTGACCAATAAACTGATTGTTCTCAAGACGCAATCTGCGTTTGATTTTAACGACCTCCTCGGAATCTACGTATTGGGTTGCTGCACGATTGTATTGTGGTCTTCTTTGCTCTTCGTGAGATTTTGGCTTAGCTTTTTCAATTACATACCTTATAGGTTTTTCTCCCGAGAAATCTGTCCAGAATGAAAACAATCCAGAATCTGTTAAAAATTCATAGAAATGATCGTACCCCAGATTCTTATAATTGATACCTACTTTTCCAACAGCACGTAAGAAATCATACTGGTTCACCCATCCATCACCCTTGTCAACCAGTTCAACCTTAGGCAAAGATTGATATATCTCACGTAATTTTTCTATTATTGATTTGCTGACCATATTCTATTAGATTTAGTTATTACAAGATCGTCATCATAATTTTCTGATTGTCTGTAGGTACGAGCAACTCCCGAATATCAACTTCAAGTATTCTTGCAGTTTCTACTAGAGTTTCAAGAGTGGGTTGAGTTGTGTTAGTACACCATTTGCTCACTGTAGCCTGATCTTTACCTATTTGGTCAGCAAGCCACTTGTTCGTTTTCTTCTTTTCTACGAGAACTACTTTGATACGATTAATGTTTTTATTTGTTGCCATATAATTACACTCTATTGTCTTATACCTTCAAAGATGCAAAATTATTTCGAAAAACAACAATATATTTTATTGTGACATAAAACTATTTACGTATTTACCTAATAATTTGATTTAGAATATAAAATTATAGTCAATAATACGGTAAATCAAGCTTAATCGTCTTGGTAGCCTCTTCCTTTTTAGCATCAACAACCTTTGCATACACTTGAGTTGTACGGACATTCGTATGACCAAGCATTTTGCTAACAGTATAAATGTCTGTTCCTCCGGCGAGTTGCAGGGTTGCATACGAGTGCCTAAAACAATGGTAGGTGATGTGCTTCGTTATTCCGGCTTCTGCAACCCATTTCTTTATCGGACGGTTAATCCATGACGGGTCTGGCAGTCCGCCAAAAACTAATTGTTCGCCGTCCTTCCTTTCACCACATAATTGAAATGCTTGTTCGGATATAGGCATATACTCAACGCCTTTGGTCTTTTGCTGAGTAAAGTTCAAACGGTAACCACCATTGAATACCTCTATCTCTGACCACTTCAACTTTTGAATGTCACAATGACGAAGCCCGGTAAGTGCAGAAAAGAGGGCGGCACGCTTCAACAACGGGTCGCATGGAGTTTGAGCCAAGCGGTTCAGTTCTTCAATGGTCAAGTATTCCCTACGGCTTTCTTGACCTTGAATACCCTTGATCTTTGCCCCAATATCAACCGTCAAATAGCCGTCAATGAAAGCCTGCTTCAATGCAGCCTTGAATATGGAGAAATAAGTGGATGCCGTATTTTGCGAGATGACACCTTTCTTGCCTCCTCCCTGTGGGGCGTTCAATAGGAACATACGGAATGATTCTATCAACTTCAAGTCAATCTGTGAGAAAAGGATGGTATCTCCTTTCGCAAAGATTTTCAACAATTCATGTACACGCTTCCAGTTGATGATAATGGAATCGGAGCTATGGGCGTGGCGTAACCGTTGCACATGGTCGAAGTAGTCTATGAAGTTGCAACGTGAACGCTCTAGCTGCTCTGCCTGTTCTGCATCCGTTTCAGAATAAAGCGAAGCGTTATCGTATTCCTTTTGGCGCAGGCTCCTCACCTTGTCGGCATAGATACACGATTCTTGGTCTAATTGAGATTTGCATTGGATGATGCCGTTCAAGTCACGCTTTAGCTTATAAGTGGTCTTGCCGTCTTTGTCGGTTCGGGCATTCCGCGACTTATCCCATATGGGAGTGGTTATAGTACGGCTCAGATATTCACGCACTCTTTGGGGAGTGGGTTTGTCTGCTTGGAAAACCGGATAAGCTTCAACATACAGGTACCATTCCTCGCGGTATTCCGATTTGCGGAGTTTTACTGAAACTCGTGTATTGGCCAACGCTTTCTTCATTGCTTCATCCCTTTATATAGGTTATCAATTTCTTTCTTGGGCACATAAACGAAGTTACCTATCTGCCGGGTAGGGATAGAGTATTTACGGATATGTAGATAGACCGTACTGTCTTCTAAATGAAACTTCTTGGATATTTCGCCGATAGTATAACAGTCTTTAGGCTCCAAGCTATATAGTTTTGCAACGGGTTTGGGTTTTGTCAGAGCTTTCTTTCGTAGCGGATAGAGTTTCAGCAGTTCTTCTTTGCTGACACGGATTTGGTTAGTTCCAAGATTTATGTGCGAAATAGTCCCTTTATGTATCAGACGATACAGCGTATCTTTGCTGATGCCGAACATGGCATAAGCTTCCGACACCTTGATGTAATCTTGGTGCTTCGGGATGCTCTTTACAATTTCATCCAATCGCTGATTCCGCTTCTCTTCGTCTTTCCTGCGCTTATAGGCAATGTTGGAACAGCGTTTGGAGCAATACCACGATTCTATGGTCTTGGCGATGAACTCCTGACCACACACCTGGCATTTGCGCTTTATCTCGAACTTTGCTGCTGGCATAATGCTGATTTTTATTTGTTTGTATTCAATCCGTTTATATTTTGTCGCAGATTTCCGACTTTCTTATCGCGGCACAAATATGGTACAAATATACAATAAAAATCCGAGAAACAAGCAAATCCATCAGAAAGTGTTAAAAATAAAGTAGGGTGTAACTCATTGAGCTACACCCTACTTCTCTATCGTTAGTTATCGTTGTTTACCGATACTTACTTCACCTCCTCAAAGTCAGCATCCTGTACATTATCCCCATGCTTGCCATTATCCTGAGCACCGCCTTGCTGTCCTGCATTCATATCAGGACCGGCCTGTGCACCACCTTGAGCACCGCTTTGGGCATACATCTCAGCGCTTGCAGCTTGGAAAGCGGTATTCAGTTCAGCCATCGCAGAGTCAACAGCAGCTAAATCCTGTGCTTTGTGAGCATCTTTCAGTTTCTGCAAGGCAGCTTCAATCGGAGCTTTCTTGTCGGCAGGCAGCTTATCGCCCAGTTCCTTCAACTGATTTTCAGTAGTGAAAATCATTGAGTCGGCTTGGTTCAGCTTGTCAACTTTCTCACGTTCTTTCTTATCGGCTTCGGCATTTGCTTCGGCTTCGGCTTTCATCTTTTCGATTTCTTCCTTGCTCAAACCGCTGGAAGCTTCGATACGGATAGCCTGTTCCTTACCGGTAGCCTTATCTTTGGCAGACACCTTCAAGATACCGTTGGCGTCGATATCGAATGTCACCTCAATCTGAGGAATACCGCGACGTGCCGGAGCAATACCTGTCAGGTTGAACTGGCCGATTGACTTGTTCTGTGCAGCCATCGGACGCTCACCCTGCAATACATGGATGGTAACTTCCGTCTGGTTGTCGGCAGCAGTGGAGAATGTCTCGCTCTTCTTGCACGGAATGGTAGTGTTGGCCTCAATCAGCTTAGTCATCACACCACCCATAGTCTCGATACCCATAGACAGCGGGGTAACATCCAGCAACACAACGCCCTTAATTTCATCTGTCAAAACGGCACCCTGCACGGCAGCACCTACGGCTACTACCTCATCCGGATTCACACCCTTGGAAGGAACTTTACCGAAGAAGTCTTCTACCAACTTCTGTACAGCCGGGATACGTGAAGAACCACCTACGAGGATTACTTCATCAATGTCCGCATTGTTCAGACCAGCATCGCTCATAGCCTTCTTACAAGGTTCCAAACAAGCTTGAATCAAGTTGTGAGCCAGAGCCTCGAACTTGGCACGGGTCAACGTCTTCACCAAGTGCTTGGGCACACCGCCTACCGGCATGATGTACGGCAAGTTGATTTCAGTGCTTGTAGAAGAGGACAGTTCAATCTTAGCCTTTTCAGCAGCTTCCTTCAGACGTTGCATAGCCATCGGGTCTTGAGTCAGGTCGGCACCTTCGTCGTTCTTGAACTCCTGAACCAGCCAGTCGATGATTACCTGGTCGAAGTCGTCACCACCCAGGTGAGTGTCACCGTTGGTTGACAATACTTCGAACACACCGCCACCGAATTCGAGGATAGAGATATCGAATGTACCACCACCAAGGTCGAATACGGCAACCTTCATGTCCTTGTGAGACTTGTCAATACCGTAAGCAAGAGCTGCGGCAGTCGGCTCGTTCACAATACGCTTCACTTCAAGACCTGCAATCTGACCGGCTTCCTTCGTAGCCTGGCGTTGGGAGTCTGAGAAGTATGCGGGGACGGTAATTACAGCTTCTGTCACTTCTTGTCCCAGATAATCCTCGGCAGTCTTTTTCATTTTCTGCAGAATCATTGCAGAGATTTCTTCTGGAGTATATTTTTTGCCATCTATTTTTACGCTATAGTTAGTTCCTATATGGCGTTTTATAGATGAAATAGTTCTATCTGTATTTGTGATACTTTGTCTCTTAGCTGTATCACCAACTAATCTTTCCCTATTTTTTGAAAAAGCAACTACTGATGGTGTAGTTCTAAAACCTTCTGCATTAGCTATAATTGTTGGAGAACCACCTTCCATAACTGCTACACATGAATTTGTTGTTCCTAAATCAATCCCAATTATTTTGCTCACCTTAACTGCCTCCTACCTTTCTAATTATCAGCAACATACCATACCATTACAACAAATATTGCACGCAAGGTTTAACATACAAAGCTTGCAACAATAATCATCTAATCCCCCAGTCGAATATCCATATGTCCTTTGTTGTTGATTGTACCAATTTCCTCTACCTTCAAGTACATCTACTAATCTTCTATATTGAATATTATTTGGCTCCATATTAAGAGCTATTTTTGCTTCCTCAAGTGCTTTTATATTATTGCCTAATTTATAATTAACATTGGCACTGTAGTAGTACCATTTAGATGTTCTATTTTCTATATTATCAAGTACATTTCGAGCTTCATTGTAATATCCA
>ERZ827150.3507-NODE-3507-length-15120-cov-3.729904_pt1 | contig 15120 bp, 13 predicted proteins | sample MGYA00519779_ERZ827150 | MGnify/ENA primary metagenome ERZ827150 (study PRJEB31778, sample SAMEA3449267) | human gut metagenome | biome: human gut; feature: human-associated habitat; material: faeces | place: United Kingdom | collected 2010/2012 ...
GATGGAAAAAAGCTGCTGGAGCGGTATCTTCCCTCCATTCCGCAGGCCGACGTGCTATCTCAGCTCAACGAGCAGACGCAGCAGCGGTTGTCCGGGCTTAAATTGTTGTCTCCTGAGACGTTTCTCAAGAATCGCCGGGAGGAGATCCGAACACTGGAACAGGATGCAGTCTATCTGAGCGGCAAACTCGATCTGGCACAGAAGCAGCGGCAGAGCAGCAAAGACCTGTCTGGCGGACTGACTGTGCGGATTCAGGAATTGCAGCGGGAACTTTCGCTTTTAGAGGCGCGGCGGTTCGAGAATGTCAATTTGGAGGATTTGCAGGAGCAGCTTGTGCAGGCCAGCGAGCAGTACGAAGATCTTTCCGGCGAAGCGCCGGAAACGCCGGATACGGCAGAACTGGACGCGAAGCTGCAAGAATTTCACGCGAAGCTGGGTGCCCGGTCGTCCGAGGTCTACCAGCCAAAATACACGGCCCCGCTGGCAGAGGATACGGCAAAGGTGCAGGCGCTGGGGAAGAAGTATCAGCAGAACGCCGCGCTTTTGAAGCGGTTTCAGCCGGGTACAAGCTGCCCGGTCTGCCGCCGCGTCCTCTCACAGCAGGAATATCCGGCGTTCCGTCAGGCTTTACAGGCGGAAACGGAGAAAATCGCTGCCGACGGCACGCAGCTGAAAGGTCAGATCGCGGAGCTTCAGGAGATGGAGCAGAAAAGTCAAAGTACGTTCGAGCAGTTCAAAGCCGAAGATATTGAAAGATATCAGGCTGAGATCAATTCGCTGAATCAGAAGCGCGAACAGCTTCAGGAGAACGCTGCACAGCAGAATATGCAGCGTCAGCAGACCTTGGAGCAGCTGCGCACACGCATCCAGAACCTGACCGCCAGCATCGAATGCGGCACGCTGAGCCCCGCGGACAGTGAACGCCTTGCCGAGTGCAAAGCGTCGCTGGAAGACTGCCGGGTGCAGCTTGCCGCCGCGCAGCAGGTTCTGAGCGCCGCGCCGGAGGACTTTGATACGCGCATCAAAGCCATTGAGGAGGAGATCACGGAAAAGAAAATCATTATGAAAGATGTGATCCTCTACATGAGCAAACGCGCGGAACTGACGTTCTCGAAACTTACGCTGAACCGTGTGAAGATCTCGCTCTACGATGTGGTCAAGACGACCGGAGAATTGAAGGATGTGTTCCGTTTTACCTACAACGGCCGCCGCTACGACCGGCTCTCGCTCTCTGAGAAGATCCGGGCAGGCGCGGAGGTGTCCGAACTGGTGAAGCGGCTCACAGGCCGTAATTACCCTGTATTCTTCGACAACATGGAATCTGTGGACGATCTCAGCAACATCCGTCCGACCAGTCAGATGATCCTCGCCAAATGCGTCCGTAATGCGGAGCTTTCCGTGCGGGCTGGCAGCACTGCAATGCCGAAGGCGGCGTAACCTTACTTTTCAGAAAGGGGGCGCGCCGTCTGGCTTATCAGAAGCTGCCGATCCTGGAAGCCGCCAGACGGTGCGGGCTTGTCCTCAATGACCGAACGCTTCACAGTGAGGAAGTTGAGGCAAGCTGCCCCTTCTGCGGTGACCACGGAACCGGCAAATATCATCTGAGTCTGAACACGAGAACCGATCAATACCGCTGCAATCTCTGCGGTGCAAGCGGCAACAGCGTGACGCTGTATGCGCGGCTGAATGGTCTGACAAACAAAGAAGCATACTTGGAGCTGGCTGCAAAGAGCAACGTGTATAAGCTGCCCTTGCAGCCCAGCTCCCCAAACACAACGAGCCGGGAACCGTATGCGCTGGAGCAGCGCCATGCGGCGTATTCGGAGATGCTGTCGCTTCTGACGCTCTCCGACCGGCACAGAGACAATCTCCATGAACGAGGACTCCCTGATGCAATCATCGAGCGGAACGGTTATAAATCCACGCCGGAAACGGAATCCGAACGGCGCTTGCTGGCGTCGCTTCTTCGCTGCAATCACGAATTGCACGGGCTGCCCGGCTTTTATACAAAAGACGGGGCATGGACGCTGGCAGGTGCGAACGGCTTTCTCATTCCGGTACGGAACAACAACGGCTTGATCCAGGGCATGAAGATCCGGCTGGACGACGATGCGGCACGAAAATACCGCTGGCTGTCCAGCCGGTCAAGCCGCATGGAAAACGGGACCCGCAGCTATTCGTGGATTCACGTCACCGGCGACACGACACAGAAATGCGCCTATCTCACCGAGGGGCCGCTCAAGGGCGATATTGCAAGCTATTTTGCAAATAACGCACTTTTTGTGTGTCTCGGCGGCGTGAACGCCCACAAGGGACTGCGGGAAACGCTTCTTTCGCTCGGCGTTACGGAGGTCATGGAGGCCATGGTAGCTGACCTCGATTTCAGCCCCATCTATACGGTGGAGTCTCTGGAGCAGTACGAGCTGTTCCGGCGGCTGGCGCAGCAGTATGACCGCACCCTGCCCCTGCTGCTGCGGCTGACCAATGGGAGTCAGTTCGGCATCAACAAGGGGGACATCGAAGCCATCGTTGCCCAGAGAGAGGAGACGCCGGAGGTTGATTTATTGGGCATCCAGTTCTTCTCCGGCACCCAAAAGACCTCTCTGAAAAAGTTGAAACGGGAAGTGGGGAAGCTGGACGACCTGTTGACCCTGCTGGAAGAAAAATATGGGTTTGTTGCCCAGGAGCTGGAGTACGGCCCTGGCTTTCCGGTGAACTACTTCCAGTCGGATGAGCTAGACGAGGCGGAACTGCTGGCTGGCTTCTCGGAGCTGCTGCACGACATGACCCACCACCCCAAGATCACCTTGGAGCTGGGGCGCAGCATCGCCGCTTCCTGCGGCACCTACTACACCCACATTGTGGATTTGAAGCGGAACCAGGAGCAGAACTACGCCCTGGTGGACGGCGGGATGCACCACCTGGTGTATTTCGGCCAGCACATGGCCATGAAGCAGCCCTTTTTCCATGTGTGCGGCAAGGAGCATCTGCCGGCCACAGATCAGTGGAACCTCTGCGGATCCCTGTGCAGCATGAACGATGTGATGACCAAGCAAAGCCCGCTGCCCGACTTGGCGCTGGGCGACGTGCTCGCTTTTGAAAACGCCGGAGCCTATTGCATGACCGAGGGCATCTCCCTGTTCCTCAGCCGTGATATTCCGGCGGTCTACCTGCTGTTGGAAAACGGCAATGCCGTCCAAGTGCGGAAGGCATTTGATACGGCCACCTTGAATCAACCAAATTACGGAAAGGATGTATGAATGATGGAAAGACTGTACGAAATTTTGGAGGATATCCAGCCTGGCGTGGACTACAAGGAATGTGAAACCCTCATCGACGGGCACTTTTTGGACTCCCTGTCCATCATCGCTCTGGTGGCGGAGTTAGAGGATGAGTATGACATCACCATCCCCGCCGTGGAGATCATCCCCGCCAACTTCAACTCCGCAAAGGCCATGTGGAAGATGATCCAGCGGCTGGAAGAGGTAGACTAAATGACCCTCCCATCTATCCTCCTGCCTGGTAAGGCAGCAGGATTGACCTCCTACTTTTCCCCCCTCTACCTGGTGCTCTTTCTGCCGGTGGTGCTGGTGGTCTACAGCATCCTGCCTCAGAAAGGACGGCGCTGGTGGCTGCTGGCGGCCAGTTATGGGTTCTTTTGGCTCATCAGCGGGGGACTGGCGGTGTATTTGCTGGTATCCACGGCGGTCATGTACTGGGTGGGCAAGCGGCTCACCGCCATCCAGCAGGAGCAGAAGGCGCAGGTGAAGCTGGTGGAGCGGTCAGAGCGGAAGGCACTGAAGCTGGTGTACCAGAAGCGGCAGCGGAAGGTGGTGCTGTTGGCCATCCTGTTTCATATCGGCGGACTGCTGGTGCTGAAATATTCCGGTTTCTTTGCCGCTAATGTCAACGCAGTCCTGGCCGCTTTGGGCGCTGGGGTGCGGATGAAGGTGCCTCATTTTCTTCTGCCCATCGGCATCTCTTTCTTCTCCCTCCAGGGCGTAGCGTATGCCGTTGACGTCTACCGTGGGGTCATCCCAGCGGAGACCAACTTTGGCCGCCTGGCGCTGTTCATGAGCTTCTTCCCCCAGATCGTGGAAGGCCCCATCTGCCGCTACAGTGACACGGCGGAGCAGCTCTGGAACGTAGGGGCGATCACCTGGCAGAATCTGTCCTCCGGCTTTTTGCGCATCCTGTACGGCCTGACCAAGAAGCTCATTGTGGCCGACCGGCTGAACCTGATGATCACTGCGGTGTTCACCAACTATGGCGAGTACCAGGGCGGCGTCATCGCCATCGCAGCCGTGTGCTACACCATCCAGCTCTATATGGACTTTTCCGGCACCATGGATGCGGTCATGGGCACGGCGGAGATCTTTGGCGTGAAAATGCCGGAGAACTTCCAGCGTCCCTTCTTCTCCAAGAGCATCTCCGAGTTCTGGAAACGCTGGCACATCACCCTGGGCACCTGGTTCAAGGATTACATCTTCTATCCAGTCACCATGTCCAAACGGATGAAGGCCATGACCAGCAAGTACCGCAAGAAGCTGGGCAACCACTACGGCCCCTTGGTGGCCGGCTCCATCGCCCTCCTCTGCGTCTGGTTCAGCAACGGCCTGTGGCACGGGGCGGCGTGGAGCTACGTCTTTTTTGGAATGTACCACTTTGTCCTCATCCTGGGCGGCAACATGATCACCCCATTGGCCAACCGGTTCTTTGCCAAGGTGCACCTGGACAGCAACAGCTTTCCCTATCGCCTGTTCCAGATGGTGCGCACCACCATCCTGGTCATCATCGGTGAGCTGTTCTTTCGTGCCACCAGCCTGGGGGCGGGACTTGCCATGTTCGGCAAGATCGTGACCGATTTCCACTTCGACTCCATCAATTACACCCTCCTGGGCAAGCTGAGTATTGATGGGCTTGATTTCCTGGTCGTAGGCTTCATGCTGGTGCTGGTGTGGGGCGTGAGTATACTCAATGAACGAGGCTATGTGGTGCGGGAGCTGCTGGCGGAGCAGCACATAGCAGCGCGCTGGGCGGTGATGTACGCCTGGGTCTTGTTCCTCATCATCTTCGGCGCCTATGGCATGGGATACACCCCTCTCAGTCCCATCTATGCGAACTTTTAAGGAGGACAGACCATGCGCAGCTTTTTGAAATATACTGGCCTGATCCTGGCTTTTCTGGCCGGATTGCTGGCCATTTTGATCCTGCTGTCCTTTCTGGTCAACCCCAAGAACAACTCCCAGGAAGCGGGGATGAAGGATCCCACTGCGGTGGGCTTCTGGGGTGAACCGAAAAACAGCATTGATGTGTTGGTGCTGGGGGACAGCGAGAGCTACAGCTCCATCATCCCCACCCAGATGTGGCAGCAGCAGGGCATCACCTCCTACGTCTGCGGCAGCCATGCCCAGCGTCTGTGCTACTCGGAGGAGCTGCTCAAGCAGGCGTTCTCCTGCCAGGCTCCTAAGATCGTCCTTTTGGAGACGAACGCGCTCTATCGTAAGATCTCCTTCCAGTTCTCCCTCCGACATCGCCTGGAGGAATGGCTGCCCGTCTTCCGCTACCACAACCGCTGGAAGAGCTTGACCCTGCGGGACTTTGACTTCACGGTGAACTACAACCACATGGAGGTCAACAAGGGGTATTGGTATCGCACCAACGTCAAGAGCGCATCCACGGCCAAGTATATGACCCCTTCCGACAAGGCGGAGCATGTGAACGCCAAGAATCGGCGCTATGTGAAGCGCATCGCCCAGCTCTGCGCAGAGCACGATGCTCAACTCATCCTGCTCAGCACACCCAGCACCAAGAACTGGAACGCCAAGCGCCACAACGGCGTTTCCAAACTGGCGGAAGAGCTGGGTGTGGAGTATGTGGATCTGAATATGCTTCGGGAACAGGTGCCCATTGACTGGCAGACGGACAGCAAGGACAAGGGGGATCACCTGAACTATAACGGCGCCCAAAAGGTGACCACCTACCTGGGGGGCTACCTGGCGGACAAAGGCATTTTTACAGACCACCGACAGGACAGTGCGTATCACAGCTGGGACACCTGCGCAGAGCAATTTGATCGCAAGGTCAAAGCGGACCGAGCCAAACGGGCGCAGAAGCAGCAGGAAAAACAGCCGAAACCACCCCATCAACCGGCACAAGCCTAAAGAAAAACCACGGTATGAAATACCGTGGTTTTTTTCGGGAAAATGCAAGCATTTCCCCGAGTTTGCAGCCTGGTGCATGCACTTACCAGTCTGAGAAGAGAAAAAAGTGACGTACACGCCGCCACTTTTTTCAAATTTGAATTTATTCCGGCATCCTGCCGGAACTCTGCGAGGCTATTATCTTTAACCGAAAGCAATATCAGTAGCCGAGGGAATCCTCCACCAGGATGACTTTCACTCGCCCGGGCACATGGTTGTATCGGGTGAACAAAATTTGACAACATACCGTGTCTGGGGACTTGCAGTCGTAGCAGCAGCCGGTCTTGGAGCAGGGTGTCTTGAGGTCGAAGCGCATGGCATTGGTGGGGGCGGCTTCATTGCGGGCACGGCGGAGGGCGTCCTCAGCGGTGGCCACCACCTTGTTCATGCCCACGATATACAGCACATGTCGGGGTCCGTAGCACATGGCCGCCAGGCGGTTGGCGGTGCCGTCAATGTTCACCAGGACGCCGTCCTGAGAGAGGGCGTTGGTGCTGGTGAGAAAGTAGTCACAGTCGGCCAGAATCTCATGCATCATGGCGTCCTTCTCCTCCGGAGTGGCGGCGGTGTCTCGGTCGATGACCTGGTAATCCCCCTGGCGTACTGCGTCCTTCAGGCCGATGGCGTCAATGCTCACCGAGCCGCCCCAGCCAATACGGCTGCCTTGGGGGATCCAAGCAAGCGCCTGTTCCAGCGCTTCCTTTCGGGTGGCGGCGTAGCTGGCGTCCATATTCCGCTGCTTCAGCGCCTGGATGAGCTGCTGGGCACGGAGCTGGTTGCGTTTCGTGATCATATCTTCCATAATAACCTCCTTGTGGCTGTCAAATGGGGGGGGTATATACAAATGGTATATACAAAGTGGAATAGGTAAAAAATGCGAGGAAAGCGGAGCATTTCCCTGGATCGCTGTGAGAAAATGTGATTTTCTCCTTCTCAAAAAATGGTTTTTAAGCGCCGCCAAATGCGGGAAAAGCCGCACTTCTGTCGAAGAATGTCAAAATGCATAGAACGAAAATTCAATTTTTTGGAAAATAAGGGTTGAAAATTCAGTGAATTTATGGTAAATTATTGCTGTACCAAGGGAGGTACACAACGCTGTCGAAGGACAGCAAGGAGATTGTGGAAAAGGAGAATGAACGGAATGAGTACATTGAAGATTTTGCTGGCGGATGCGGATGAAGACAGTCGGATCGCCCTAGAGCAGGATCTGGAACAGGAGCAGTCCCTGGAGGTGATCGGCAGCACAGGAAGTGGGATGGATGCGATCAAGCTGATCGAAAAGACGGAGCCAGATATTATCATCATGGACTTGGTGCTGGCCGGTGTAGATGGACTGGACGTGCTGGAACAGCTGAGCCAGAGCCAGTGGGAGCGAAAACGCCCCATGGTCATCGTTTACTCCGCCTATATACGAGGCAGCGTGACCCTACAGGCGGCAGAGTTCGGAGCGGACTATTTTATCATGAAGCCCTGCTCCAGTCAACTGGTGGCGGAACGCATCCGCCAGCTCTACCAGGTCAGTCCGGCGGCTCCGTCCAACAGCGAGCACCTGGAGACTCTGGTGACCTCGGTCATCCATGAGATCGGCGTACCCGCTCACATCAAGGGCTACCAGTATCTGCGGGAAGCCATTATCATCGCAGTGGAGAACATGGAGGTGATCAACGCAGTGACTAAGGTGCTCTATCCGGAAGTGGCACGGCGATTTGACACCACAGCCTCTCGGGTGGAGCGCGCCATCCGACACGCCATTGAGGTGGCATGGGATCGGGGCGACATTGAGACGCTGCAAAAATATTTTGGCTATACGGTCAGCAACGCCAAAGGCAAACCCACCAATAGCGAATTCATCGCCATGATCGCTGACCGCCTGCAATTACAGCGGAAACAGGTGCGGTGAAACACAAAGATGCAAGGAAAATGCAAGAAAAGAGAAGATAGATTCCCTCTGTGAATGACGTGCAGGGGGGATTTTTTTTACCCAAATCCTACCGCATCACTTTCTGATACACCTTTTCATAGGCCGCTGCCGACTGATCCCAGCTGAAATCCGTGGTCATCCCACGCTTCATCAGGGCTGCCCAGTTGGGGCGGTCGGTTTCGTATGCCTCTAGCCCCCGGTCAATGGCGCCCAGCAGGTCACCAGGGGTGATGCTGCCGAAGGTGAAACCAAGGCCGGTGCCGGTGGTGGGGTTGTAGGAGGGGACGCTGTCCTTGAGGCCGCCGGTGAGGCGGACGATGGGGACAGTGCCATAACGCATGGCGATCATCTGGGACAGGCCGCAAGGCTCGGAGATGGAGGGCATCAGGAGCAGATCAGCGCCGGCGTAGAGCTGGGAGGCCAGCTCCGCCGAATACATCAGGTTGGCAGATACCCGACCGGGATACTCCTGAGCAGCCATCCGGAAGAAGGACTCAATGCCCCAGTCGCCGGTGCCCAGCACCACGAACTGAACGTAGTGCTCCAGAATCTTGGGGAAGGCGGCGGTGACCAGCTCGTACCCCTTGTGAGCCACCAGGCGGGAGATGCAGGCGATGATGGGTACGTCCGGATCTACATTCAGCCCCAGCTTTTCCTGTAAGGCCGCCTTGCAGGCTGCCTTGCCGGACGGGTCGGCGGCGGAGTAGGGGGCGGGCAAAAATGGGTCGGTGGCCGGATTGTTGTGCTCCATGTCGATGCCGTTCAGGATGCCGGTGAACTTGTGATAGTTGTCCGCAATGACGCCCTCCAGACCGTGGGCGTAAAAGGCGTACTGCAATTCCTTGGCGTAGGTGGGGGAGACGGTGGTGATATAATCGGCGGCGTAGATGGCGCCCTTGACCAGGTTCACGTCCCCGTAGTAGGAGAGCATATCCTCTCGGAAATAGCTCTCATCCAACCCCAGCACGTCCCCCAAGATATTCCGGTCGAACTGTCCCTGGTACTCGATGTTGTGGATGGTGAACACACTCTTGGTGTGCATTAAGAGGGGCTCTCGGTGGCGTGCCTCCAGCAGGTAGACGGGCACCAGGCTGGTCTGCCAGTCGTTGCAGTGGATGATGTCCGGCGACCAGCCCAGCTGGATGGGGACTTCCACCACGGCGCGGGAGAAATAGGCGAACCGCTCACCATCGTCAAATTGGCCATAAAGCCCTTCCCGCTGAAAATAGTATTCGTTGTCGATGAAATAGTAGGTCAGCCCCTGATACGCTAGGGAGAACAGGCCGCAGTAGGCGTTGCGCCAGCTCAGGGGGAAGTGAAAGCTCTTCAAGAAGGTCATCTGCCGCCGCCACATGGCGGGGATGGCGGAGTAGAGAGGCAGAATCACCCGTACATCATGTCCCAGCTTAGCCAAGGCGTTGGGAAGGGAGCCGGCCACATCGGCCAGACCGCCGGTCTTGATGAAGGGAGCGACTTCGGATGCGGCGAAGAATAGTTTCATAGAAACACCAGCCTTTCTGAGAATCAGGTGGATGGGGGGTGGTCAGACGGTGCTGCCCTTGGCCAGGACAAAGGGGTGATGGGCGGCGCCGTTTAAAACAGCGCCAGCGCCGATGGTCACGTCCTTGTCGGTGATGACGTAGCGCAGCTGGGCATCGGTGCCGATGACGGTGTTCTGGAACAGGATAGAGTCCCGAATGACGGCGCCCTTGCCGACGCGGGCGTTGTGGAAGATGATGGAGTTCTCCACTGTCCCCTCGATGATGCACCCGTCCGCCACCAGCGAATTGCGGCAGACTGAGCCGGGGGCGTAGTAGCTGGAGGGCTCGTTTCGGTCGCGGGTGCGGATGGGGCGCTGCGGACAGAACAGATCACGGCGCACCTCCGGCTGGAGCAGCGCCATGCTGCTGTCGTAGTAGGAGGCCACCGAGGTGCAGCGGGTCACGAAGCCATCGTAGGCGTAGGCGGAGAGCTTCAAATGGTGGTGGAGCTTGGGCAGCAGGTCATTGCGGAAGGAGTAGAGCCGGTGGGTGGCGCACTCGCTGACCAGGCGCAGGAGCAGCTCCTTGGACAGGAGGAAGATGTTCAGGTACTCCACGCCGGCAGGCTGGCTGGGGCACTGGATGACATCGGTGATGGTCTGGTCGTCTCCCACCTGGAAATAGACGGTGGCAGGAGGGTCACCGGTGTACCGAGGGGAGCAGACCAGAGTCATGTCTGCGTGGTTGTCCATGTGCTGCTGGAACACGTCCTCCAAGTCCAGGTTCAGGGCGATGTCCCCATCGGCGATGAGCACATATTCCTGCCGGATGTCCTGTAAGTAGGGCATAATCTCGGACAGGGTGTCCATATGCCCTCGGAACACCCGGGGGTTTTCCCCGTTGGACAGGGAGTAGGGGGGCAGCAGATGGAGGCCGCCGCTGTGGCGCGCTAAATCCCAGTCCTTGCCGGAGCCAAGGTGATCTAGGAGGGATTTATACTTGGCCAGGAGCAGTACGCCTACATCGGAGACGCCGGCGTTGACCAGGTTGGAGAGCATGAAGTCAATCATCCGGAACCGTCCGCCGAAGGGAATGGAAGACAGGCAGCGGGGCTCGGTCAGCTCCCGCAGGTTGTAGATGTTGCTCTGAGTGAACAGCAGACCATGTACATTATTCAGCATCCCAAAACCGCTCCTTTCTGCTTCTCAGAATACATTGCATTGGCGGGGATCACCTGGCCATCGGCCACATCCGCCGCCACTACGGCAACGCCCCAGTGGTCAGAGCCGTCCGGCGGATTGCCCACCACGGCGTCACAGCCCACTGTGGTGTTCTCGCCCACGATGGCGTATTCTACGGTGGCGCCAGCCTTCACCGTGGCACCTGGCATGAGGATGGAGTAGCGCACGATGGCACCCGGCTCCACCGTGACCGAGTGGAACAGGACGGAGTTTTCAATGGTGCCGTGTACCTCACACCCATCGGTGACCAGACAGTGGGAGAGCACCGCGTTCTCACCGATGAACTGGGCGGGCAGGATGGCACTGTGGGTGTAGATGGGCCAGCTGGTGTCGTAGATATTGATGCCGCTGGTGGGGGAGAGGAGATCCATGTTGGCGTCCCACAGGGAGGTGATGGTACCCACATCCTTCCAGTAGCCCTGGAATCGGTAGGCGAATAATTTCTCGCCCTGCTCCAGCATAGTGGGGATGATATTCTTGCCAAAGTCATGGCTGGACGCCGGGTCGGCCTCGTCCTGGATCAGGTACTGGCGCAGCTTCTCCCAGGTGAACAGGTAGACCCCCATGGAGGCCAGGTTGCTCTTGGGGTGGGCGGGCTTTTCCTCAAACTCGCAGATCTGGTCGTGGTCGTCCACGTTCATGATGCCGAACCGGCTGGCTTCATCCATGGACACCTCCAGCACGGAGATGGTAACGTCTGCCCCAGTCTCCTTGTGGTACTCCAGCATTTTGGCGTAGTCCATCTTATAGATGTGGTCGCCGGAGAGGATGAGGACGTACTGGGGGTCATACAGGTCGATGAACCCGATGTTCTGATAGATGGCGTTGGCTGTCCCCTTATACCAGGTGCCCGAGTCACCGGAGGTGACGTAGGGGGGCAGCACATGGACGCCGCCATCGGAGCGGTCTAAGTCCCAGGGCTGCCCGTTGCCCAGGTAGGAGTTGAGCTTTAATGGACGGTACTGGGTCAGCACCCCCACCGTGTCGATGCCGGAGTTGGCGCAGTTGGAGAGGGCAAAGTCAATGATGTGGTATTTCCCACCAAAGGGAAGGGCAGGCTTGGCGTTGTGTTCCGTCAGGGCGTACAGCCGGCTGCCTTGGCCGCCAGCCAAGAGCATGGAGATACATTCTTTTTTCATCAGCGATTCACCTCAATCTCAGCCTGTCCCGGCAGTCCGGTCAGGCGTATGGTCAAAGAGCAGGCACGTCCCAGGGGGAACTGGTATCACGTCCCCATCAGACAGCCGCTCAGGAACAGCGGAAACAATCGGGGTTCGTTCCGTGCCGCTCCCGTGGAGCAGCCGGAGCGTCCGTTCGGTGTGGATGGGCAGGGAAATTGCTTCATCTGTCGGGTTGCACAGGCACAATACTTCCTCCCCCCGCCAAAAGGCCAGCACCGGCAGCGCTTCCGTCGGTCGATGCGCCCAGCGGAAGGGACTTTGCGGCCACAGAGCCGGATGCGCCAGATAGCACCGGTGCGCCTGTTGCAGATCGGGTCGGGACAGTGCATCCAATCCGGTGCATTTCCCACCGGGCAGCGCCAGATAGGCCAGGTAACAGGCAGGATCGTTGTCATTCGGGCAGGTCAGCAACCCACCTGCGGTCAGGCTGTCCGAGCAGTCCCAGGTCTTGTGCAGGAACAGATCAGCCAAGGGCTGGGCGGACTGCTCCGCCTGTCCGATGCCGTCCCCCAAGGGAAAGGGCGTGTGCAGGAACAGACCTCCCGCCGGACACACCTCCGCCAACTGGGACAGAAACCCTTGTGCGCCCCGTCCAGGGAAGAAGAATCGGGGGTCATTGACCGCCACCCGCAAGCCATCCAGGTGGTAGGTGCCCAGCCAGAACTGAGCGCAGTCCAGCAAAAAGCGGCGCAGGTGAGGACGGCTCCAGTCCAACTGGTTGGGGCAGCCCTCCGTGGCTAGGAACGAGCCGTAGGCTTCGGAAAAATCGGTGGCGTTCCAGTCCAAGAACACGCTCAAGCCTGCCTGGTGAAAGGCATCCACCCAGCGCATCAACTCCTGTGGCCGCCATCCGGCGCAGGGGGCGAAGAAGGCCGTGCGCCGTCCCAGTCCCAGGGAGAATATCCCACCGGTGTAGCCCAGCCGTTTCAGGGTGGACACTAAGGTGCGATAGCCGTCCGGCGGCTGTTGGGTCAGATCGAGGGGACAGAGCAGGGTGGGACGTGAGACGTGGGTCTGCTGCCGGAAGGCCAGCCAGGGGGCGTCCTGCCACCGGTAGCCGGAGCAGTCCCACAGTCGCCCTGCCGTCCCCGGCAGGGGCTCCACGGCGGAGGCGGTGGGGTCGGCACAGTAGTGGGGGTTGCCATGGGCATCGTGGAGGACATATTTGTACAGATCCCCCACGTGGGCGTGGGGCACAAAGCCCGCCCACAAGCCGTCCTGAATGCGGGTCAGAAAGTCCCGATCCGTCCGCCATCCTTGGAAGTCCCCAGCCACGGAGACAGCGGCCGCCTCCGGCGCCCAGATCTGGAAACGCCTGCCAGCGCAGCAGTCGGTCTGCACCGGCTCCGGCGGGCGGAACAGGCGTGGGGGAAGGGGGCAAAAAGGTTTCATACTGGACTCCTTCTGTGACAGAAATTATAGAAAGGCAATTCTCTCCTATATTAAAAATTATATAGCGGAAGGGGAACAGCTGCATCGGCGATGGCATCGATGCGCTCTTGGTCGATGCGGTATTCCGGATCCACAGCGGCGTTGGCTTTCTGGATGGCGACAACGATCTTCATCCGGTCAAAATCCACCGTGTGTCCGTCTCGCTTGATTACTTTCACAGGGAAAACCTCCATATCATTCCAATGCGTCCGGCCTGACGGGGATGGTGGGACGGACGCATAGGGTTTTGCTTGTGTGCATAAGTATAGCAGAAGCAAGAACAAAACGCAAGATGTTGTGTTCAAAAATTTTATAAGTCCAATATCTAGGACTAAGGGGGCGAACAGCGGGGAAAAGTGCCAAACAAGGGAGCAACTGGGGGAAGCAGGGGACGAATTGCCCTGGAACCTTCCCAATGGAAACAGGGGGAATGGAGATGTCGGAGCAAAAACAGAAGCTGGGTTTTTTAGCCAGAACAGCGCAGACCTTCGATCTGCCGGCGGATATTGTGGCGGGGCTGCCTCGCATCGAGCTGATCGGGAACGGTCAGTTACAGATGGAGAACCATCGGGGCATTTTGTCCTATCGAGAGGATGAGGTGGTGGTCAGCGGCGGCAAATTGCTGGTGCGCATCGTCAAGGGGAAATCGGTCATGGGCGTGGGGGGCGAAACTGGGCAGAGTGACGAAAAAAGTGCGGAAATTCCCCGATTTTCCCGAGACAGACCGGCAAAAACGGGCATAGTTCCGTTGGGGGCGCATACCATGTACCAATCGAGATAGGGAGGTTCATTGGTTATGAAAATGGTTGTGTTTCGCCGCCGCTGGCTCATGGTGGCAGGCTGCGCCGCTGCGGCCATCGCCATGTTCGGCGTGGTCAGCAATCCCGCCGCCGTGGGCGCCGCCGCCACCGAGCGAGCGCTGCCCATCTACTACGTCCAGGACAACGGGGAAAAGCGGGCGGCGCTGACCTTCGATGCCGCCTGGGGCAACGAGGACACGGAGGAGCTGATCGAGATTTTGGGTCGCTATGACGTGAAAGCCACCTTCTTTTTGGTGGGGCAGTGGGTGGACAAATATCCGGAGTCGGTGAAGGCGCTCTCCGATGCCGGTCATGAGATCGAAAACCACTCCAGCACTCACCCACACCTGCCCCAGTGCAGCAGCGAGCAGATCCGGCAGGAGCTGGAGGACTGCAACCGCAAGATCGAGGCCATCACCGGCACCGCTCCCAAATTCCACCGCTGCCCCTATGGCGACTACGACAACAACGCCATCCGCACCATCCGTTCCATTGGCATGGAGCCCATCCAGTGGAACGTGGACAGCTTGGACTGGAAGGAGCTCACCGCACCGGAGATCACCCAGCGGGTGATGAAGAACGTGATCCCCGGCAGCATCATCCTGTTCCACAACGCTGCTATCCACACGCCGGAGGCACTGCCTGGTATCATCGAGGCGCTGCAAAAGGACGGCTACACCCTTTGCACCGTGTCCGAGCTGGTGTATCAAGGGGAATACACCATCGACAACAACGGGATGCAGTGTCCCAAGGGGGCGGAAAAAGATTCCAAATAAAAAAGAATGCAGCGTTCCATCCTATCGTCAATAGGATGGAACGCTGCGCTGGTTCTGATGAGCGGAAAATACTTGCAGTCATAGTT
>ERZ827150.3520-NODE-3520-length-15026-cov-3.749649_pt1 | contig 15026 bp, 8 predicted proteins | sample MGYA00519779_ERZ827150 | MGnify/ENA primary metagenome ERZ827150 (study PRJEB31778, sample SAMEA3449267) | human gut metagenome | biome: human gut; feature: human-associated habitat; material: faeces | place: United Kingdom | collected 2010/2012 ...
ATATATATAATATAGATATATTGAATTGTAAATAGTATTCCTATAAAATATTTATCCTCTTCCATTTTCTCTGCATTTCTTATATATTGATAAACTTCCTCCTTGGTTACCCTTTTAAAAATCTGGAATTGTGAAATACAAACCGAGGTTCCTCTTTTTTCGTAAATCATTATCTTGGTATGTTATTTTTTTAGTTTAATAAATTAATTAATTTTGTCAAAACGAAGTTCCGGACGTATTAACTACGAATACTATATGGCGAATGAACTTTTAGACAATAAGACTTTTGAGGATTTGTTCGAATTACATTTCACGAAACTGATGGGGTTCGTGTTTAATTACGTGCGGGATGAGGAGGTGGCAAAAGATATTGTTCATGATGCTTTTCTGACTTTGTGGAGTAACCGGAAGCGTTTAAACCCGACTTATCCGGTGAAATCTTATTTGTTCACGTTGGCCCAGAATTGTGCGTTGAATTATTTACGGCATTTACGTGTGGTAACCGGTAACGAACAGGCTGTGACCGAATTGCTGGAGGCGGCGAATGAAGATTTGAATGATTACGAGAAACGGTTGGTGCGTTTGGAGGAAAAATTGGCGCAATTACCGGAAAAACAGCGGGAGGTGTTGGTAAAATGTGTGGTGGAAGGAAAAAAGTACAAGGAGGTGGCGGAAGAGTTGGATATTACCGTGAACACGGTGAAAACACATATTACCCGGGCCTTGAAATTCTTGCGAGATGAATTGCAGGAGGATTTGATCATGCTTCTTTTGTGTCTAAAAAGAATATAATATCCATATATTCAGTTGTTTATTTGTTGTAGACGGGTGTCTATAACCGGTATTTTGATTTTTTTTCAAAAAACTTTATTTCTCTTGTCGCCTATTTTTGGGGGGTACGTGTATTAGCTGTGAAAAATAGAAAGAGATGAAGTATAGCGAGAAAGATATAGAGTTTGCTAATCAGATCATTACACGTCGAAATGAATTAGATAACGAGTTGGTTGAGGCTTGGATGAGTGATCCGTTACACGTGGAGATGTTGAAGGAATTCGTTGCTATTCGGGAAAAATATACGAATTGGGATTTTGAGGTAATAAAAGGTGAAGAGCGGGAACGTTTACAGCAAGCCATTAGCCGAAGGAAAAAACGTCAACTGGTTAGGCGTTGGTCTGTGGCGGCATCCGTCATATTGTGTGTTGCGTTAAGTGCATTGTACTTGTGGAATGATTCCTATTGGGCTTTTGAACAAAAATTTCCTCAGCATGTCAATTTAGATCAAAGTAAAATAGCCGGAGTGGAATTGATTTTGGCAGATGGGAAACGTGTCCCGTTAGGTGGTTCCGGGCGGCAGATTCAAGATCATGGAGTATCCGGTATTAAAGATGATTCTTTACAGGGGTTGACTTACGTGCAGGCAAAAGCGTTGGATGAAAAGGTGACGGAGGTTTTATACAACACGCTGAAAGTTCCGACGGGCGGTTTTTATCAATTAGAACTAAGTGATGGAACACGGGTTTGGTTGAATGCCGAATCGGAACTCCGGTTTCCTGTACAATTCGGTACTGGGGAACGGGAGGTGTATTTAAAGGGAGAGGCATATTTTGATGTGCGGAAGGATATATCCCGTTGTTTTATTGTGCATCTGAAAGAGTCGTGTGTCACCGTGCTGGGAACTTCGTTTAATATCAAGGCGTATGGGGATGAGGATTATATATATACCACGTTAGTGGAGGGGAAAGTGCAGTTTACTTCGGAGAAAGAACATGAAGCGGTGACTTTGCGACCGGGTATGCAGAGTGTTTTGAACTTGAAATCGGGTAAAACAGAATTGAAGGAGGTGGAAGTCGAGCAATTCACGGCTTGGCGGCAGGGACGTTTTGTTTTCCCTTCTACTACTTTAGGGGATTTGATGTGTCAGTTGAAACGTTGGTATGATATTGATGTGGTTTATTTGTCCCCGGAGGCGAAAGGGTATGAATTTCGGGGAGCGATTAACCGGGATATGGATTTGAAGAACGTGTTGGCTATCGTGGAGAAAACAAGTAATGTTATTTTTGATATAAATGGACGAACAATAAAAGTGGCAATAAAAAAATGAATAGGAGAAAAACGAGGATTGCCGTCAACAACCCTCGTCTGATTCTTCCAAAGAGAACCTCAATAATTAATTTGAAATTCAAAGTTATGAAAAAAAAGTTTAGTTTGTACCATTCCGGTACATACAGGGGATTTTTTAACCTATTTCATGGAGTGAGGGTTATGATATTCCTGATGCTGGTAGGGTTAACCCACGTGTCGGCAACGGCTTCCAGTCAGAATGCAGTCATTAATCTGAAATTAAAAGATGTCAGCTTGGAAGAGGCCGTCCGAAGTGCGGAAAAACAATTAAAACAGGATTTCTTTTTTAATAAACAGGAGATTGATGTGAATAAGAAAGTGTCCGTTGATCTGGAGAATGCCTCGGTAGCCGATTTCGTTCGGTTGGTATTCGGACAGAATTTCGGATACGAATTGGTCGATAACGTGATTGTTGTTTCCCGGAAACCGGCAACACAGGTAAACGTGAAATCCGTGGAGATCTCGGGTAAAGTGGTGGACAAGGACAACGCTCCGCTACCGGGGGTAACCGTGTTGGTGAAAGGTACCAGTTTAGGTACGGCCACGGATATAAACGGAACCTATAAATTGTCTATCCCGGATCAACTGTCGATCGTGTTGGAATTCTCGTTTGTCGGGATGAAAACGAAAACGGTGACTTATACGGGGCAGAAGGAAATTAACGTGGTGTTGGAAGAGGACGTGAGCGAAATGGAAGAGGTGGTTGTGACCGGTTACCAGAAGATCGAACGTCGTAAATTAACGTCTTCTATTACCACGGTGGATATGGACCGTTTGCGTATGGTGAACCAGCCGAGTATTGATAAGTTATTACAAGGGCAGGTACCGGGTATGACCATCGTGAGTACTTCAGGGGCTCCGGGAGCCGTTCCGCAAATACGAATTCGGGGAACCTCCACGATTAGTGGTAACGTTCAGCCGTTATGGGTGGTTGACGGAATTATTCTTGAAGATCCGGTGGATGCCAATGTCGATGATCTTCTGAACAATAGAAATTTGATCGCATCCGGTATCGGGGGCGTGAACGTGGATGATATTGAATCGATCAACGTTTTGAAAGATGCCGCGGCAACTGCTATTTACGGTACACGAGCAGCCAATGGTGTTATCGTGATTACCTCTAAAAAGGGTACGGCCGGTAAAACTCGGGTAACTTACAATGGAAGTATCACGATGGGTATGCGTCCGAAATTGAAAGATGCTTACATGATGAATTCCAAAGACCGTATTGATGTGAATATGGAGATGTTAGCTCAGGGTTTGTTAAAGGCTTCTTCCAACGGGGCCGGGCAATATGGAACGGTTTCCGATTTCGAGCGTTATTTTATAGACGTGCATGATCATAAAATGACTTGGGAGCAGTTTCAAGATAGAGTGAATCAGTTGGAAACGGTGAATACCGATTGGTTTAAGTATCTTTTCCGGAATTCGATAACTCATCGCCACAGTATTAGTATTTCTGGGGGATCGGAAAACACGACGTTCTATCTTTCCGGTAGTTATATGGATGAGCAGGCAACTGCCAAAAGTGTGGGAATGGATACTTACACGATGGCGGCAAAGGTGTTCACCAAGTTAAGACATAATTTACGTATCGGGGGAATGTTGGACGTGAATATGCGTAACAACAAGAGTTTCTTCGCTTCCGATTCACGTGAGAATCCCTACGAATGGGCGATCTACACGACCCGGGCTCATAATGCCTATGACGAGAATGGTGATTTCAATTATATGTATTATAATGATCTGAAATTTAATTTTCTGGAAAACAGGGAACAAAGTTGGAGAAAATCCAAGAATTTTGGGTTGAAGGGAACCGTAGACATCGAGTGGAAGATATTGCCGGATCTGACTTTCACCAGTTTGTTCTCGTTCTCGAAATCAAATACGACCGACGTGGACGTAGCAACCGAGGATAGTTATTTTGTGCGTGCCCGTCAAAAGGATATGCAGGATAACACCACTTTTGAGCCGGTATGGCACGATGGTGGATACCGCCAGAGCAAAGGAACGAATAATAGTTCCATCACATTCCGTAACCAGATATCTTATATGCCGGTTATCAATGAAGATCACCGTTTTGACGTGATGGTAGGCCAGGAAATACGAACTTCTAAATATGAAGAGGAGAAAACCCAAATTTATGGTTACGCTCACGATCGGGGGCATCAACAAATTCTACAATTGGATTTGATGGCTAAATTAGGCGTTCCTTACTGGACGGAAAGTATGAATGAAACGGCTGCCGTTTCTTGGTTTGGAGTGGCCGGTTACACGTATAAGAATCGTTACACGGTGAGTTTCAATGCCCGTACGGATGGTTCTAATCGTTTCGGGTTGAAAACGAATGACCTTTTCCAGCCGCTTTGGTCGGTCGGGTTTAATTACCAGGTGAAAGAGGAAAATTTCTTGAAAGATGTGCAGTGGTTGACCTATCTAACGCTGAAAGGTTCTTACGGAAGCCAGGGAAACGTGGCAGATGCTTATTCAGATTTGGTAGCTAAAGTCGGTACTATCGATGCAATTAAGAAAGAGAATTATTTGGTTATTGATGCGCCGAAAAATCCCAATTTGAAATGGGAGAAGAATTATTCTACCAATCTGGCTTTGGAGTTCGGACTCTTTAATCGTAGAATTGCCGGAACGTTGGAATACTACTATAAGAAAGGTGTCGATTTGCTTGGAAAAAAACAAGTGTCTTTAGTTTCCGGGTTCCCGTCAGTTTCTGTAAACTGGGCATCCATGAAGAATACTGGTTGGGAGTTCTCGTTAAACACGATTAATATAGACACTCATGGCTTCCGCTGGACTTCTAATTTCAACTTCGGTTATAATTACAACGAGATTCTGGATGTTTATTCAACGCCTACGTATGGCTCCATGACAAATGCCCAACGGACGGATTACGCTTCGGCTGCAATCGTGGGTAAACCGATTAACGGGTTATGGTCTTATAAATATGCGGGATTGAACGAGGAGGGACGTGCCCAGTTCTATAACGAAAAAGGGGAAAAGGTTCTGAAAGGGATGAATAATATTGAAGGGTTGGTGTATTCCGGTACAACAATGCCTTTAGTGCAAGGTGGTTTTACCAACACGTTCATGTATAAAAATGTGACATTGTCAGTATTGTTGGTTGGAAACTTCGGAAACGTGATTCGTTTGAGAAATATGACGGATGGGCAAGCATTTGCTTACCCGGCAGCAACACAGAATATGTCTAAAGAATGGGCCTCTAGGTGGAGAAAACCGGGTGACGAGGCTTTCACGGATATTCCGAGACTGGAGGCGAACGAGTTTGATGATGCCGTTTTCTATCCTTACCCGTCAAACGGAACGATGTATAATAATAGTGACCTGAGAACCGTGAAGGGGGATTTCGTGCGGTTGCAGAATATATCTTTGAGTTATGACTTGAATCTGAAAAAATTACGGGATTTGGGAATTCAAAACATTCGTTTTATGTTGCAAGGGAATAACCTGCACGTGTGGAAAAATTCGAAGTTGAAGGGACAAGATCCTGAGGCAACGGGAGCTATCATGAAATATGGGTCAACGAGTAGTGCCAATGTTTCTTTCGGGAACACGTATCTGCCTTTATCTCGTACTTACTCGTTTTCGCTATCTGTACAATTTTAATGTTATTGATTATGAAAAAGATATTTTATACTCACGTGTTGATACTACTTACGTTGTTCTGTAGTTGTGATTTGCTGGATATAAAACCGGTGAACAGTATGTTGCCGGTTAGCGTGGAGGATTTCGAATCCGTTTTGTTGGGTGGTTATCCCCGTTCGGATTTCTTTATTAATACCGATCTGGCTACGGATAACGTGTATGCGAATCTAAATGCCACTTCTGCGGTAACAAAATCTTATGAACCATGGTTTGTTTGGGCGGCTACGCATCAGTATAACGGGGCCGAGGACGGTTATTGGAAACAGTTGTACCAATCTATATTTTACGCAAACACGGTTCTGGATGAATTTGCCGGGAAAACACCTTCTGCCGAAGAGAAGAATTTGTTTGAAACGGTACGAGGTGAGGCTTATGCTTTGCGGGCCTATTGTTATTTTTATTTGGTGAATTATTATGCTGAGAATTATGCAACCGAGAACATGGAAAAGCCGGGAGTCCCGATGCCATTGAGCGCCAAGGATGTGCATCAGAATACCCAGAATAACGTTCGGATTCCGGTCGGTAAAGTGTGGGAACAGATTGAGAAAGACTTAGAGGAAGCGTCTAAAGATCTACAAGGTAAGGAAAGTAAAAGTAAGTATCGTTTTGATTATATCTCTTTGCAGGCTTTTAAAGCACGGGTTTATTTGTTCATGAACAAGTATGAAGAGGCTATTGAGGCGGCTTCATACGTTATTGATGCCAAGGCTTTGTTTGATATGAACGAGATTCAAGCTTACTTGGACGGGTTAGATAAAATTTCGAATGCATTCAGTTACACGTATGGGTTCATAGATACGGATTACCGGAATGAAGTGTTGTTTTTCGTGGGGGGTAAAGCGAATGGAAATCCTTATTACTATTACAAAACTCGCTTTAAACCGGCAGAAGAATTGCTGAATCTCTGCAAGCGTGATCCGAATGTGGTGGATTACAGGCGATATATTTTCGAATCGAATGCAGATCCGGAGAGTGCGGATTACGTGGAACAGGGACCGACCGTGTACCGGATGTTTGCCACTCAGCAAAGTGATTGTTATTATATCGGTTTGAAATTAAGTGAGGCTTATGTAACTCGTGCGGAAGCGTATGTTCGGACAGGAGAAAAGGATTTGGCCATTGCCGATTTGAATCGTCTTTTGGTGACTCGTACCAAGAGTGATGACTATGTTGAGTTGGATAAAGCCGATTTCACGGATGAAACCGCTTTGCAACGCGTATTGGAAGAGCGCCGTGTGGAGTTGGCGTTTGATGCGGGAATGCGTTGGCTTGATTTAAGAAGATTGGGGAAACCGATGCTTCAACATGCGTACGAGAACGGACAGGTATACACGTTGGAGCAGGGGGATTTGCGTTACGTGCTTCAAATTCCGGAATCGGAACAATTGAATAGTCCTGATATGCCGTTGAATCCTAGATAAACGATTGGTTTTAAATTTATAAATGTAGAATATCATGATAAAATCAAGAATTATATATTTGCTGCTGACCGCTCTCGTGTTATTATTGAGTAGCTGTGACAAGGAGAGTAAATTGTCGCCGACAGAAGATTTGGGGATTGTCGATATGTTTTCCCCGGATGAGAACGCTGATCCTCGGGTAAAAACGATGTATAATGATTATGGGGTTTGGGTTCGTACTTATTTTAGCAGTATTGATGAATTGACAAATGCAATTTTAGCTCAAGATGCCCTTGTTGCCATGCGGGGAGCGGAGAATTTGGAAGAGGAAAAAGTTCCGGAAGTATTGAATTATTCAGAAGCGTTGTTGAGTAATGTATCGGAACAGTATTCCAAATCGTTTTTCCCGTTGGAATTTTTCTACGTGAAACAATACGGATCGCTTTATTGGATTTATCCGGTGAAAGCGTTGGGGCGCAGTCGTTTAATTTTGATGTGGCCTAATACCACGGATGGTGCCATTCCGGTGACAGATCCGGTAAATCATTATTACCAGGATTCCGTGTTGGCTTCGGAAGTGTGGTGGAAGTTGGGGTCTATGATTGTTGCCCGTATGGAGGAACCCCTGAAAGAATTCGTGGCTGGGGGAAAGGCTTATGATGATGGAGAAGCGTACGAAAAACTAGGGAATGAATATGACAAGGACGAAAAAGCGTGGAAAGAAGAAAATCCGGATGCGGATGATGAAGATGAGGAGGAGGTGAACCGTCGTCCCTACGTGATCAAATACAAGAATGCCGTGGCTGAACTATGTCGAAACGGGGGATATATTACCGGGGGAAGTTCTCGTTCTTTCGAGGGGGATTTTTCGGAATGGTTGCGTTTACTTGTGATGGAGTCGTACGAGAATATTAAGAAGGATTACTTGGATAACAGTAAACCCCGGGCATTGAAATACGAGATTTTGATTAAATATTTCAAAGAATATGGTTGGGATATTCAAGCAGCCGGGAATAAGTACCGGACGGAGTTCAACAAGTACAAAGCTTCGTTGCCTTCCGAAGATTAATGCGTTAATTTTCAGTGAATGAAAAGAATAATTTTAATGTTGTTGTGTTGTTTGTCCCTCACCTTACTGCGGGCGCAAGAGGGGGTAAGATTCGAATCGCTTACTTTCAAGGAGGCCTTGGAGAAAGCGAAAAAAGAAAATCGGTGGATTTTCTTGGATGCTTACACTTCTTGGTGTGGTCCCTGTAAGTTGATGGCAGAACAAGTTTTTACGCGAGCGAAAGCGGGGGAGTTTTTTAACTCCCGCTTCGTGAACGTGAAATATGACATGGAGAAGGGGGAAGGGCCGGAACTGGCTAAAAAGCTTGGTATCGGGGCGTACCCGACATTCGTGTTGATTCGGCCGGATGGCGTGGTCCATGATAAGTTGGTTGGAGGAGCGGATGTTGATGGAATTATTCAACGGGTGGAATATTCCATGAAACAGACGGAGACCGTGGGAACATTAGCTGTCCGTTATGATCAAGGCGAGCGGGATAAGGAATTTTTGTTGAAATATTTACGGGCCTTGTCGGATGCGAGTGAGGTCCGCCGATTGAGAGAGGTTGCCGGAATTTTATCCGGGCAGTTGACGGATGTTGAGAAGATTGATTCTGCGTGTTGGATTTTGTTTGATAATAATGATTTGGCTCCGTTTAACTCTGCAAACTATCGTTTTTTACTGGAACACAGGAAGCAATTTAGTCAACGGGTGGGATTGGAAAAGGTGGACCGACGTTTAGGGATGCTCTATGCGGGTGTTTTGTCATCCATTGTTTGGGGACGTGACACGAAAACGACACTTGCTGATGTACAGGAGATCGGGAAAGTGATCCGGACGTTGAAAACGGATGATAAAAAACGATTGTTGGCGTACGTGAACTTAGCCAACGCTTACAAGGAAAAGAATACCGGAGAATTGTTGAAGCTCGTTAAGAAGGTATTTCCCGTTTTCTCTGATGCTGACGTGATGCTGATGGTGATGCCCGTATCGGTTTATTTCCGTACCCAAGAGAATAAAGCGGCATTGAAAGAGTTTATTCAGGTGGGGAGGGGAATTATTCCCAATTTGAAAATACAGGAAAATATAAACTACGTGACTTATTATTTTGACGAACTGGAAAAGCAGATGTAGGGTTGAATGTTGCTTTTTGGATGCACCGTGTGGTGGGTGAGTGGTCCGGGATGCCCCGGATCACTTTTTTCATGTCCGGGGGTAAGGAGTAGTCTTTTACCATTTGAGAAATAACAAGTACTGGCATGGTATATTAAAAAAAGCTGTTAAAGTCTTGGTTACGTGGGGATATAGATAGAAACAGGGGGAACTCTTGGGATACATGGTGGTGATAAAGACGACATAAGTCATTCGTGTCTCGTCTTTATCTTGTCTTTAAGGGACTTACCGGGTATGATAACGGTTGTTTGTGGGTTGGAAATGTCCGTGTCCGGAGTGGAGGTGAATATTTAGGGAATCAACTTGTTTAAGTGCAAGTATTGTTATAATCAATAGTATAGCTTACATCTTGACGTTATGTCGTTCTTGTCCTGTCGTTAAAATGGGCTTCTATAAGAACGAAGGGATAACGAAGGTGGATGGGTGGGATGATGGTAGGATATAAGCTTTGGTAGGGAGAAAGGCGAAGGTTGGATAGAGGTGAGTGTTTTCAAGGCGGTATATGAAAAATGGTGATAAGTGGTTGGTTCGTTTGAATTATTTTATATTTTTGAAGATCAATAAATGAACGTTTAATAAAGTTTTCTCAATATAGAAATATTGGTTGTCAGCCAATGATTTCATATCTTTCATCTATCTCGACACTAGAGAATTATCATATTTAACAATTTGCCTAGTCCATGCAATTTTAAAATGCATTAAACGTTCGTTTATTGCTTGGTAAATTGTATATCAATTAAAACGTAAGAAGTTGGATGTGAATTTAAATGAGGATCAGTCGTATGTTTGGGGATTACGGAGGCGAGATACCCGAATTTATGAGATCGTATTTAAAAAGTACTATCAACCACTTGTCGTGTTTGTTGTGCGTCATGTTGGGGATGAGGATGTTGCGAAAGATATTGTACAAGATATTTTCTTTAAATTATTTGAAAGCAGTCGTTCTCTACCCGATAATTTCCAGCTAAAATCATGGTTTTATAAGGTTGCCCGTAATGCAGCAGTGGATTATCTTCGTCATTTGCAAGTGGAGGATAAGTATAAGTTTTTGATGGCGGAAGCCATGATCAATGTTCCTGATATGGATGAAGAGATTGATGAACAAGTGTATGATAAAGTGAATCTAGCTATAGAAAGTCTACCGGAACAATGCAGGTTGATTATTAAATTGAACGTGCTGGAAGGGAAAAAGTATCAGGAGATTGCAGAAGAATTAGGAATCACGATAAACACGATTCGTACACAGGTGTCTAGGGGGTATAAAAAATTGCGAGAAATTCTTGCAGAAGAGATGGATACCTCTATTCTGGTTTATATGTTTCTGAAAAACAAATAGCTCTATTTATCTTGAAATTAAATGAACATATCAGAGAGACATCGGCGAGACTTGTTTACAAGTATTACGAGGGATGGATGAAGTGCTTCAAAGAATATTTTTCATTTTATCTGAAAAAAGTTAAAATTTTTGTCACACAAAATAAATGGCTTCTCGTTATAGAGGTGTTATTAAGATAAAAACCATGAAAGACAAAACAATATCAGCTAGCTTGATTTATCGGAAGATCGAAGGGAAGCTTTCCGCTGTGGAGGAGGAACGTTTTGAGGCATGGCTGAAAGAAGGATGGGAACATCGGGAATACTACGAGCGAATGCGGAGAATGTATCAACAGGAAAATGTGCAGGAAGTTGTGACTGGGGAAATTCAGGAGGCTTGGGGGGTGTTTGAAAAGCGTGTGCAAGGACAGCGGAGGATTGAAAGGAGACAGCGTTGGGTGTGGGTGATGAGTGCGGTAGCTTCCGTGGCGCTTGTGATTTGTTGTTGTTGGTTCGTGTACTATCGGGCAAACACGGAACAAAAATTGAACGTGGCGGTACAAAAGATCGTTCCGGGACAATATAATGCCGTGTTGGAGATGGCGGATGGGGCCACGTATCAGTTAGGGGAACAACAGTATTTTTTACAAGAGAGAACAGGAAATCAAATTAAGGTTGATAGTACGGTTTTAAGCTATTTACCAGTGAATAATAAATCTGGCCTGTCTCAAGATATTGTATATAATAAATTGAGCGTTCCCAAGGGGGGAGAATACCGGATCGAATTGGAAGATGGAACCAAGGTATGGATTAATTCTGCGTCTCGTTTACGATATCCGGTTGTGTTTTCGGGAGATACTCGTGAAGTATATTTGGAAGGAGAGGCGTATTTTGAAGTGCGGCGGGATTCTTCCCGGCCTTTTATCGTTCATGCGGGGGATCAGAGAGTAACCGTGTTGGGAACCAGTTTCGGGATGACTTGTTATGCCAATGAGGTGAATGATTACACGACATTAGTTTCGGGAAAAGTGAAAGTCGAATTACAACAAGGGAAACAGGCTTTCGTGTTGAAACCCGGAACGCAAGTGGAGTACAACAAGGAGAGTGGAATGGTCCGGGAGAGAAGGGTGGATGTCGCAGAATTCGTTGCTTGGAAAGAGGGGAAGTATGTTTTTAAACAGAAACGTTTGGAAGATATTCTGTCCACGTTGTCCAGGTGGTATGATTTTGAGGTGTTCTATCAGAATTCGGAAATGAAAGAGGTTTTGTTCTCCGGGGAGTTGAGGCGGTTTGACGATTTTAATTATCTCTTGCAGTTGATAGAGCGAACGAGTGATGTCAAATTTATAATAGATAAAAAAGTAGTACAAGTAGTGAGATGAAAATGAAACAGGAGAATACGGTAATATTCCCCTGTCACTTAATAAGCCGGCAAGCTTATTTGATTGTTTAATTTTACAACACAAATTTATGAAAAAAAGAGGTAAACTATGCACACCTTTTCAAAAAAGGTGGTGTCAAAAAATTCTTTTGTCAATGAAACACCTTTGTATTTTTTTGTTGGTGTTCAATATGGGGTTGAATGCCGCAGTTCATTCGCAGAATCAACGTGTTAGTGTGAAGTTGAAAAATGCGGGTATTGAGGATTTGATCGTGGCGATCAAGAGTCAGTGTGACATGGGATTCTTATATGATTATGGTAAAACAAAAGCCGTGAAAAATATTACGGTGAGTATGCAAAATGCCTTGTTGGCAGACGTTTTAAGCGAGGCGTTGAAGGGAACGGGATTCGTGGCGGAGATCGAAAATAGTATGATTATTATTAAAGAGATTGTTCGGGGAGAGCAAAAAAAAGCCCGTGTTATTAAAGGTTTGATTACCGACGAGGGTAAAAGCCCGCTTCCCGGAGTGACGGTGTTGATCAAGGGAACCACGATCGGGGTGGTAACCGACACGGCGGGTAGATACACGCTTACTTTGCCGGACCAAAAGGAGGCTACGTTGGTATTTTCGTTCGTCGGGATGGAAAATGTCGAGTTAAAAGTTACTCCGGAGCGGGATGTGTACAACGTGATCATGAAAGAGTCGCAAACGGCTTTGGATGACGTGGTGGTCACCGGTTTTTTTACCAAGAACAAACAGAGTTTTACCGGATCGGTGAAGACGATTTCGGTAGAGGAGATCAAGGCGGTTTCTAATACCAACCTGATCAGTGCCTTGGCGATGTTGACACCTGGTCTTAAACTCGTGGAGAATAATCAAGCCGGGTCTAACCCGAATAATCTTCCGGAGATTGTCATCCGGGGAACTTCTTCTTTGACGACCGAGGCGGATGTTAATCCGAATCAACCGATTATTATTTTGGATGGACTTGAAATCACGCTTCGAGATTTGTATGATCTTGATATAAACGAAATTGAACGGGTTGACGTGTTAAAAGATGCATCGGCTTCAGCTTTGTACGGAGAGAGAGCGGCTAACGGTGTTATTGTTATCGAGCGGAAAAAGATCTTGAATGATAAGTTACGGTTGAGTTATAATCTGGATGGAACGGTGGATTTTCCGGATTTATCGACGTATGATTATTTGAATGCAGCCGATAAGTTGGAATTTGAACGAAGAGCCAATTTGTATAATTTTGAGAATAAATATGATTTGGAAGAGTATAACCGGAAAAAATTGTTGATTTCTAAGGGAATGGATACGGATTGGATGTCCAAGCCTTTGCGTACGGGGTACACGATCGGCAATTCGATTGGAGTTAGTGGTAAAGGGAACGATATGACTTACCGGGTTAATGCCAATATAAGAAACGTGAGGGGAGTTATGAGGGGAGATTATCGTAATACTTACGGTATAAGTGTATTCTTGTCTTATCATATTGCTAATAAAGTGACGGTTTCTTACCAAAGTAATTATTCCGGGGTAAAATCAAAAAACAGTCCTTATGGTACTTTCTCTGATTATGTAACTTTAAATCCTTACGATGGTCCTTATGACGAAACCGGGGCTCTTTTGAAAAAATTAACCTGGGATGTCAATAATCCTTTGTATGAGGCGAAAGCTGGTAATTACGACAAAACATCAAGTAACACGTTCACGAATAATGTAAATATCCGTTGGGATGTGATGAAAGGTTTGTATTTGACAGCTAATGGATCTATCGTGTCCACCTCGTCTAATCACGAGATTTTTACTTCACCCACGTCTGCCGTTTACATGAGTGAAGAAGATTTGATGAAAAAGGGACAATTGCAGGAAAGTCACAGTAAATCTTTAAACCTGAGCGGGAATTTCGTGATGAGTTATAATCAACCGGTTGGGGATAATAGTCTGTTAACGGTAAATTTGGGTGGTGATATCTACAAAGATGACAGTAAATCTCAAAATTTTGTCGGAACCGGATTTTTAAAACCGGAATTGCATTCCCCACAATATGCCAGCGCTTACAAAGAGGATTCTCATCCTGGGGGAAGTCAGGAATTGACGACAAGAGCCGGATTTTTTGCTTATCTCAATTTTATTTTGCACAATAAATACTTTGTTGACGGAACGGTACGTCGTTCCGGTTCTTCGCAGTTTGGGGCTAATAATCGTTATGCTCCTTTCTGGTCGGTTGGCGCCGGTTGGAATTTGCATAATGAGGCGTTTTTACAAAAAGAGTGGTTAAATACGTTGAGATTTCGTTACTCTTATGGGGTAACCGGAAATATTTCATTCCCGTCTTATCAAGCGATCACGACTTATACTTATAATCAGGATAATTATTATTTGCATGGAATGGGAGCTGTGCCCAAACAGATGGGAAATAAGGATTTGACCTGGCAGTCAACTAAAACTCATAATATCGGGTTAAACGCAGATTTTTGGGATAGCCGTTTCAGTATCACTTTTGATTATTATATCAAGACGACAGATGATCTGTTAATTGATCAGACTATTCCGCCTTCTATCGGGGAAACAGCTGTAAAGAGTAACCTGGGAAAACAACGCAACAAAGGGTATGAGTTTGATATTGCCGCTGTATTGGTTCAGAATAAAGATTGGAGATTTAGTCTGAAATTGAATGGTGCTCATAATAAAAATAAAATTCTGGCAATCAGTAATGCTTTGGCTGCTGCTAATGATAAGGCCAATGCATCCAGTGAAGGCAAACCGAAGGTATTGTACAAGGAGGGGCAATCTACTACGGCGATTTACGCGGTTCGTTCTGCGGGAATTAATCCGGCTACCGGGAAAGAGGTGTTTATAAATAAAAATGGCGAGTATACCTTAACTTATAATACAGCCGA
>ERZ827150.3521-NODE-3521-length-15019-cov-8.550855_pt1 | contig 15019 bp, 9 predicted proteins | sample MGYA00519779_ERZ827150 | MGnify/ENA primary metagenome ERZ827150 (study PRJEB31778, sample SAMEA3449267) | human gut metagenome | biome: human gut; feature: human-associated habitat; material: faeces | place: United Kingdom | collected 2010/2012 ...
GGTGAGACGTATCAGAAGGGCGACAACTTCTACTTCACCGTTTACGACGGCGGCGGCGAGGGCCGGGAGCCTTACGCCGTGGCCATCCAGCCCCGCACCTACGCCCCTGTCCGGACGCTGACCGCCGCCGATGGCGAGGTGGCCCGCATCTCCGCTGTGGGCATCACCACGGGCAACGCCTCCCCCGACCGGGAGCTGACCGCGCAGGAGCTGACGCTGCACTATGCCGACGGCACCTCCTATGTGGTGACCAGCGAGAGCCAGAACCTGATGAACTGGGTGCTGGGCTACATCTACGGCGACGGCGAGAACGCCCCCTTCGCTCACTCGGTATACATCTTCAACCGTCTGGTGGACGTGGATGCCATTACCTCCGTGTCCTTCGACGGCCACTGGTTCGACCTCACCGCCGAACAGTTCGTCCCCGTGCAGCTGACCTACCTGCCCTGACCCGGCGCGGTTTTCTGCCGAGGCGGCGGAGGTCTTAAACAGTCAGAAACGGAGCGGCGAAAGCCGCTCCGTTTCTTTTTTCAGCGCAAGGCGCTGATGATGCTCTGGTATTTGTTGATGTCCGAGCCGCCGTTCCACGTCATGAAGCCGCCGGTGCAGCCGGTGTCCCGCAGCGCCTTGACCTCCGCGGCGATCTCTGCCGCGCCGTAGGTGTTATACGGCTCCCAGAGGGCGTTGTACGCCTGGATCCATGTGCGCACCGCCGCGGGGGAAACCGTCTCCTTCTGCCGTTCCGCCGCCGCTGCGCCGAACATATGCACCGTATCATAGGGATGCTCCCACGGCTTATAGTCGCCCTGCGCACTGTAATGATCGGGGTAGGGCATCCCGGAAATGGCGTCCACCGCCGCGCTGATGGCGGGCCAGTACTGGCCGCAGGCGGTGACGTAGGGGTTGGCGCACTCACCGAACACATCGCCGGACAGATAGTACCCCGCGCCGTGAAGCCGCTCCGCCGCATACAGCAGGAAGCGCTGCACCGCCTGCGCCTTGCTCTCGCCGTAGGTGTTGCGGTAGTCGATGGTGCCGGCCTTTTCATAGCGGTACGCCCCATCGGGGAAGCGGATGTAGTCGAACTGGATCTCGTTGAAGCCGAGAGACGCCGCCTCCAGCGCCAGATCCACCTTATATTGCCAAACCGTGCGGTTGTAGGCGCTGGGCCAGTACATGGAGCTGATCTTCAGCGGTGTGCCGTCAAGGTCGGAGATCACATATTCCGGGTGATCCGCCGCCAGATGAGCGTCGTTGAACACGGTGATGCGCCCGATCAGATAGTAGCCCGCGTCCTTCAGCTTCTGCACGTTGGCGCGGAAGCCCTCCATGGTATCCATGGCCGCCGCGTAGGCGGAGGGGCTGTACTGCTGCATCACCGGCGAGGCGTAGGACACGGCGGTGCCGTCCACGATGTCCACCACAAAGGCATTGACACCGCTGCCCTCTGCCACCCGGAGGTAGTTGTCCGCGTATTGGACAGCGGAGCCGTTGAGGTACAGCGCCCGCACCTCGTCGGGCATATCGTTGCCTGCGATGGGGCCCTTTTCCACCGGGAAGTAGTCCAGCCCCGCCGCGTCGCCGCCGCCCCAGCTATCACCCCGTGCGGCGTGGAGCTGGTACAGCGCCTCGTCGTACTGGGCCTGCGCCTCCGGCTCCGTCATGCGGATGTTGGCGTCGGCGATGTAGCCCTCGCCCCGGTCGCAGGAGACCTTCCAGCGCAGCACGTTGCCGTCCGCGTCCAGCCCGTCGAAGCCGATGACCGTCAGTGCCATGCCCTTTTCCACGGCGCAGCCGGGGACGGCGCCCGTCTCATCCAGCAGGCTCATGCCCCGCAGGGCGTACACGATATCCGCCTGCACCGTCTTGGCGGGGTCGTCGGTCAGACGCGCCGCGTCCAGCAGCACATAGCTGTCCTCACTGCCGACGATGCGCACGCGCCCATCCTCCCGGGGCTGCTCCAGATCTGCGGGTACATAGGCCACCTGACTGCCCCGCACCAGCACGCCCAGCATCTCGCCGCTGTCGATGTCATACACCGGCGCGGAGGAGCCGTCCGAGGCCACATAGCCGATGGCGGTCTCGGGACGGGGCGGCGGCAGCTGCTGCCGGTATAGGTATACGCCCAGACCTGCCAGGCCTGCCAGACACAGCAGGATGATGACGATCCCCACGGTGCGGCCGGCGCTGCCGGTTCTTTCTTTCGTTGACATAATGAATTCTCCTTGTTCTTTTCGGGCTTGTGCTGGCCATTATACGATAGTTTTGACGATATTTCTACCCAAATGTTGTGGTTTGTTCGACAAAATTTTCGTATTTTTTGTGTTTGCACCGTATTTCTGGTAGACAACGGCAAAAACCGATGGTATACTGTCAATGAATATTATTATGTAAATTAGCGGGTTTTTCCGCACCGCTTTACCAGTATGAGATAAAGGCAGGGTGTTTGTGATGAAAAGAATAAAACGAGGAACTGCGATCGTGCTGGCCGCTGTGCTGGTGCTGAGCCTGCTGGCCACCGCACTGCTGGCCGCCAGCAAAAACTGGACGGGCGCCGGGCTGGGCGATTTGAGCCAGTACTACGAGACGGGCAACAGCGCGGATCCCGGCTATATCTCCACGGTGGACGGCGACCTGGGCGGCACATCCTACGGCATCTATATGTTCGCCAGCAACGCCGGAACGCCGCTGAGCTTTATCCAGTGGCTGAAGGAGTTCGAGGAAGGCTCCCTCTACCGCTACATGGGCGACAAGCTGTACAAGGCCTACGCCTACGACGTCAACGAAAAATACTCCCCCGGCTACGGCAGCAACTTCAACGCCAACTGGCGCAGCGTGGGCGACGATTATCCGGAGGAGTTCACCCAGGCCCAGAAGCACTACTGGGAGACCCACGCCTACGCGGATCTGCTGAACAACCTGAAATCCGCCGTCCCTGCCTTTGATCTGAACAACTACTCCGTGGCGCTGCGCAATGTGCTGTGGAGCCGCAGTGTACACCACGGCGCCGGCGTTCTCAGCGGCGCCAACAGCAGCGACGGCAGCAGCGGCGCCACCGGCGTAGTGCTCCGTGCCTTCAAAAAGCTGGGCGGTTTCAAAAACCAGAGCGAGGCCCAGCTGATCCAAGCCATCTACAATGAGTGCAGCCGACTGGACGACACCCCGGCCAAGAAGACGATGTCCGGCGATACCGCCGTGAAGTACGGCATTTCCGGCCGGTCCATGGCCTATTTCAGCGGAAACTCCGGCGATGTGCAGGTCAGTGTGTACCGCCGCCTGCATATCAATGAGCCAGCGGACGCCGTTGTGATGCTGTACCAGAACATCAATGCGCCGCTGCCCAACGGCGATTACCGCATTTCGCCTCGCGGCGACACGGAGCGGGCCATGAAGACAGACCTCTCCGGGCTGGCCGCCATTGCCGAGGCCGGCACCGTCCAGCTCATCTATTACGCCAGCGGCTACTACACCCTGACTGTTGATGGCAAGCGCCTGACCGGAGGGAACGGTACTGTGGGATGGGCAGATCCCACCGCTGGAAACGACCAACTGTGGGCAGCAGTGGCGGGCGAGGCACCCTACTGTCTGCAAAACCGCGCGACCGGGCAGTATCTGGTGTTGTCCGACACGGGCGTGACCACCACTGCTAAGCCGGAGGAGGCTACCACGCTCCAGATCACAGCCGCCGGCAGCGTCTGGGGACTGGAGGGAGCATTCTTCCCCGGAAGCGAGGGGTATACCACGGAGTTGCTGTCCAACTACTCCTCCTACCCCATTCGCGGTGTGGTGACCAGCAGCCTGCCCATCTCCAATATCACGGTGAAGGCCGTCTCCGACAATGGCGGCAGCGGGTTCAATGTCTCCAAGGATATCAATGGCACCGCCTACCATTTCGACCTGTGGGAGCTGGACAGCGCCTGTACATTCAGTAGGCTCACCGTCGGCACCTATACGCTGACGATCACCGGCACCAACAGTGCCGGTACCTTCGAGTTGGCAAAAACCTCTTTTACCGTGGGAGCGAACACGGCACCCGTACCCGGCGGACAGGACGACGAAAAATACACCGTTTCCTTCCAAGTGGGAGATACCGTGATAAAGACCCGTACATACGCACTGTCCGACACCTACGGCGAGCTGCCTGCGGTGGACGGGCCCGGCTTCCTGGGGTGGTTCCACGAGGACGGCACGGAGGTCTCGCCCAACTCCCCTGTGGCGGCCTCTAACCATACGCTGTACGCCAAGTTCGGCGACCTCTACACCGTCACCTTTAAGGTGGACGGCGAGGCGGTCCGCACCGTCAAGCTGGCCAAGGGCGACCTCATCACGGCGCCCGCCAACCCGGTGAAGGCGGCGGACAGCAAGTACACCTACAGCTTTAAGCAGTGGACGGATCAGGACGGCGGAGTCTTTGTGGCAGACGGCACCTACATGGGAACGAAGGATATCACCTACACCGCCCAGTTCGACAAGACCGCCAAGGCCGAGGGCGGCGGTACATCCGCCGATCCCACCAAGCCCTCCGGCGGGTTCCTGACCGGCATCGCGCCGGCGACCTCCATCAAGAGCCTGAACAACTCGGGCTACACCGTGTACAGCGGCAAGCAGGAGGTCACCTCCGGCTATGTTGGCACAGGCATGACCGCCGTCAGCGGCAGCACCAGCCTGACCATCGTGGTCACCGGCGACGTCAACGGCGACGGCCGCATCACCATCACCGATGTGGTCAAGCTGCAAAATTACGCCGCCAATGTCAGTGGCTTGGATGAGGCTGCCATGATGGCTGGTGACATCAACGGTGACGGCCGCATCACCATCACCGATGTGGTACAGGCCGCGCAGGTCACAGTGGGCCAGCGCACCATCTGAGTGGGAGGTAACTCATGAAAAAGAAACTATTCCGTGCCGTCCTGTCCATGACGGCGGCACTGCTGATCGCGGTGTCGGCGCTGCCCCGGACGGCCTATGCCGCAGGTGCGTCCCTCTCCGGCAGCAGCAGCGTGCAGCCGGGTAACTCCGTGACGCTGACGCTGTCGGTGGACAGCAAGATCTACGGCTTGACGGCGGATCTCAACTGCGGCGAGGGCTTGACCTTCACCAATTACAGCTGCTCTGTCAGCGGCTGGAGCATTCTGGTCAACCAGAACCGCTTCAGCGTGTACGGCACCAACAGCGCCAGCGGCGGGGTCATCACCGTGACGCTGAAGGTGGCATCGGGCGCCCAGCCCGGTGCGGCGCTGTCCGCCAAATTCGAAAACATTGTGGCGTCTGACGGCGAGAAGGATCTGGAGCTCGGCACCGCCAGCTGGTCGGGCAGCGTGGGCGCTGCACCCAGCGACAACTGCTCTCTGTCCGCCATCATGTGCGGCAACTTCACCCTGTCCCCGGCCTTTTCCCCCGATACGACGTACTACACCACCAAGGTCCCTTACAGCGTGTCCAAGCTGAGTCTGGATTATAACCGCGCCGACAAGGGGCAGAAGGTCTCCATCAGCGGTACGGAGCTGGCGGTGGGCGTCAACACCGTGACGCTGAAGGTCACGGCGGCCAATGGCAAAACGAAAAGCTATGTGATCGAGGCCACCCGGGAGCAGGATCCCAACTATAAGCCGTCCACCGACGCCTCACTGTCGGAGTTGACCGTGGAGGGCGTCAGCCTCAGTCCCGCGTTCAGCAGCACGGTCACGGATTACATCGTGTACGTTCCCTTTGAGACGAAGACCGTGAAGCTGGCCGCTGCCGCCAATGACAGCAAGGCTCACGGCATTGGCGGCACAGGCGAGGTGGCCATTGAGAAGGAGGGCGACAACGCCCTTGTCGTCACCTGCACCGCCGAGGATCGGGTCACCAAAAAGGAGTACACCGTCCATGTCCTCCGAATGCCGCAGTATACCGGCACGGTGCCGAACATCTCCCTCTCGGAGCCGGAGCCTGAGCCCGAACCGGAGCCGGAGGTTCCCATGCTCAAGATCCCGGTGAATGTCAAGCTGCCCCTGCTGGGCGAGGTGCGCACCGTTGTCGCCATCGGCGGCGGCGTGGTGCTGGCATTGATCCTGCTGTTCCTGCTGGGACTGCTGATCGGACGCAGCACCGGCGGTGGAGACGATGACGATGGTCCGGACGGCCCCGACAGAGGAGACGATCCCCGCGACCGCCATGACCGCCGGCGGCATGACAGGGACGACCATGACCGGCGGCAGGAGGAGCGGCGCACGCCGGAGCGCCCCCGCTCTGTACCCCGCATCGTGCCTCGGGAGGAGGCACCGGTGAAAAAGGCCGCGCCGACACCCCGCGATTGGAAGGATTTCGATATCCCGCTGGATGATGATGCACCTGCGGCGGCTCCCGCGCCCAAGGCGACACCGGCGGCGTCCGCCCCGGACTTCCCCGTGATGGAGGATACGGTGGACAAGACGCTGGCGGAGGAGCCCGTGTCCAAGGACGAGGAGGATGTCCGCACCATGTCGCTGGAGGATCTTCTGAAGGATATCCACGATATGTAACAAAATGAAAAGCGTCCTCTGCCCTACGGCAGAGGACGCTTTTTGCCGTCATGCGGCGCTGCGGCGCACAATGCCCTTGACAAAGCGCCCCGATCCTCCGTAAAGTAGTGGTATTGTATGGAGACGCCGCCTTTTTCCGTTGTGCGGCGCTCGCACCGTGGAGGTATGGACATGGAGCTTCACTTTCCCCTGATTCTGGACGGCGCAACTGGTACGGAGCTGCAACGGCGCGGCTATACCGGCGACATCAGCATGGAGCAGTGGACGCTGGCGCACCCGGACTGTATTCGGGAGCTTCAGCGCGGCTATGTGGACGCGGGCAGCCGGGTGCTGTATACGCCCACCTTCGGCGGCAACGCCGTCAGGCTGGCAGCCCACGGCGTGACGGAAGATGTGGCGGCGTACAACCGCCGTCTGGCGGCCCTAAGCCGGGAGGCTGCCGGCGGCAGAGCGCTGGTGGCCGGCGACATGGCCCCCACGGGGCTGTTCCTGCCGCCGCTGGGCGACGCCTCCTTCCAGCAGCTGGTGGACGCCTACGCCCAGCAGGTGGCCGGACTGGAGGAGGCCGGTGTGGATCTGTACGTTATCGAGACGATGATCTCCCTGTCCGACGCCCGGGCCGCGGTGCTGGCCGTCCGCGCCGTCACCGACAAGCCGATCTTTGTCACCTTCGCCTGCGACGGGAACGGCCGCAGCATCTCTGGCACTGATGTCACCGCCGCCCTTACGGCTATGCAGGACATGGGCATCGACGCCTTTGGCCTGAACTGCTCCGCCGGGGCGCAGATGCTGCCCCAGCTTCGGCGGCTGCGGGCGTATGCACGTGTGCCGCTGATCGCCAAGCCCAGCGCGGGGCTGCCCGTTATGGTGGATGGCCGGGCGGTGTACGATTGCCCACCGGAGGCGTTTGCCGCCTGCGTACCCGCCATGCTGGACAGCGGCGTGATGATCTTCGGCGGCTGCTGCGGCACCACGGCGGCGCACATTGCCGCCCTGCACCGCGCCCTGTACGGGGGAGAAATGCCGGAGTGGAGCTGCCGTTGACAGACCGGCATGGCCTCCTGCTCTGAGATAAAAGCACACCGCTTGGCGCTGCCAAGCGGTGTGCTTTTATGTGCGGGTGAGTTGGGCGCACAGCAGGCGGCTGACCGCGTCCGCCAGCCATCCGGCGGTGGGGATGCGCTCCAGCGCCGCGCCGTAGATACGCCGGGCGTTGTCCAGCTCCTGATCGGAGCCGGTGAAGATGCACACGGGGCGGATGCCTTGCCGCCGGAGAACGGCTGTCTCCCCGGCGGTGTCCTCCACGCCCCGCTTACCACTGTACGCATATCCGCCCAGCGGCAGCGCGCCGATGGGGATGCGCTGGTCGTCGTTGGGACTGGCGTCGGACAGCAGGAGCAGCAGCCGGTTCGGCTCGGTGCTGCGGCGCATGAGCCAGCCCATGGCCCGCAGCGCCAGACCGTCCCGGTTCCATCCGGCGGCGGTGTAGTCAAAGCAGGCGTCGTTCTCCTCCGGATGGCCGAAGTCCCGGAGGATCCGAAGCACCGTGCAGCCGCTGACGGAGCAGAAGAAGCTGACCCGCACCGGGATATGGCAGCGGGTGAGGCTCTCCGCGATGAGGTAGGCCTGGGTGGCCAGCTTCTCCTGCTGGAGGTTCTGGGAGGCGGAGCCATCCAGCAGGATGTCCACCGACAGCTCCTCCGGTTCGTCGGGACTGCGGCGGAGAAAAACCTGTTCATCGTCCAGTGCAGCGGCGCGCCATGCCAGCCCGGGCTGCAAGCGGCCTGCCCGCGCCCCTGCGCCGCCGTCATCCTGCCGCAGCAGCAGGACATTTTGCAGCTTTTGTGTCAGCTGGTGGAGGGTCATCTGGTTCTCGGCGAGGTGCGCCTGATAGTAGGCGCGGTTTTTGGCACGCTGCTGCCGGAAGTGCTCCGCGTCCCACGCGGCGTTGGGGGCGGGAGGGCGATCCGGCGGCGCGCCCTTGGTAAAGTGCAGGCGGCAGTTTTTGTGGACACCGGTACACAGCAGGCGCTCCGCCTCCGCCAGCTCCGATGGCGTCAGCATGGATACGCCGAAGCAGTCCTCTACATAGCGGCGTAAAATCGGCTCCGGTGTGCGTCCCTGCAAGAACGACAGGAGCTTCGGCGCTTGTCCTGCACCGCCGCCGCTGTCCGTATGGGACAGCGCCCGCAGCGCGTTGGGCTTGATGAACCGCACACCGCCGCCTTTCGTCAGGGAGCGCCCCGCCCACGCCGCCCACTGGCGGTCGGTGATGCTGCGCCGCGCCCGGCGGAAGTACCGGTACAGCAGCTCCTCCGTCCGGTGGATCAGCTGCTGCTCATCCAGCTCGGGGGCGAAGGCCAGCTCGTCCAGCAGGGCCGTCTGCCAGTCGTCCTCCGTATGGGGCTGCCCCAGCACCCGGGACGCCCAGATCCGGCGCAGCGCCGGGATCTGCCGGGGGTCGCCGGCCTCACCGCTCACTGCCAGCAGACGGCGGGCGTGCTGCCGCCGCAGCGACTCCAGCGCCGGACGGCGGGGCGATTCCTTTTCGTAGACGGCGTGTTCCAGCCCCAGCCAGAAGATGTCACTGTACAGCCCACCCTGCGGCTGCTGCTGAAAGGCATGGAGCATGGGCTGGAAGCGGGCAAAGTCGTAGTCCCGGCGGGCAAGGCCCATCACCGTGTTCAGATACAGCTCCGGGTCGCCGTCCTCGTCGAAGGCGGCCTGCTCCGGCTGCACATCGTAGCGTCCTGCGCCGTTCCAGATCTGGTTGACCGCCCGGCGGTTCTGTAATTCCTGCCGCTCCATGTCACGCTCCGAACAGCTGGCTGCCGCTGAGATCCTGCGGGATCCGCGCCCAGACCGTGTCGGCGGCCAGCTGTCGCTCAAAGGGCTCAAAGGCCTTGTTGATGATGCCCAGCTTCAAAGCTTGCCCGGAGGGGATGCCCGTCTCCATCAGGCGCAGCGCCGCCAGCAGGCCCCGGAGATCCAGCGTCTTGGTGGAGATCTCGCCGCTGTCGCACTTCTGCCGCAGGTCGCGGAACAGCAGGGCGAATTGCTCTGCCCACTTGGCCGACAGGGTGGGGAAGGTGCGGCGCAGCAGCTTTTGCAGGTCGGTATCGGAGATCACCGGCATATCCAGCACCGCGAAGCGGGACACCAGCGCCTCATTCAGCTCGCGTGTACCGGCGTAGCCATAGTTCATGGTGCCGATGAAGCGGGTGGCATCGTCCAGCGTGATGCGCTCATAACCCGGCACGTCGATGACCCGCCGGTGATCCAGCGTGGCGTGGAGCACAGCCAGCGCCTCGTTTTTGGCCATGTTCACCTCATCCAGCACGCCGAAGCCGCCCAGCCGGGCGCAGCGGCAGATAGGCCCCTCCCGGAACACCACCTCGCCCTTCTGCAGGGTGTCCGCGCCGATAAGGGCGGCGGCGTCCACGTTGACGTACATGGACACGTCCCACGCGGGGCGGCCGAATACGGCGGCCAGATTTTCCGCCAGTACGTTCTTGCCGGTGGCCTTCGGCCCGGCCAGCAGCAGGTGCTGGCCGCACAGCAGCGCCGCCGCCGCGCTCTCCCAGACCTCCTTGCCGTAGTAGAGGCACTGGGGCGCGGGAATGCGCGCCGCCGCCTCGGGCGGCACGGGGTGTGCCGCCCGAAAGTGCTGTATCTCCTCCAGCAGCGACGGGTCAATGCCCTCGTCCCGCAGCTCCTTCCAAATATCCATAACCTCGCTCCATTTCTTCTGTTGATGCCGTATTATACGCCCATTGGACGCTAATGGCGCGTTAAGGATACCGAAATGGGGCGAAAAAAGCAGGAGAATGTCCATTGGACACTCTCCTGCCTTGGAAGGTAGGGTCACATCAGATCAATGCTCCTCATTGGGGAGCGGGACGATGCGCTTCTCGCGGCTGCGGGCGCGGGAGGGGAGCAGGGACGCTGCCAGACCGAACACGGCGGCGGGGATCAGCCAGCTCAGACCCAGATCGTACAGCGGCAGACTGGGTACGACGGGGATATTGACGCCGTGGGCGGTGAGGGTGCAAAGCACGCTGGTGATCAGCGCGCCGATGCAGGCGCCGCGGCTGACACGATCCGGCATCCGGGGCATCAGCAGGGAGATGAAGATCAGTACCAGCGTGGGGGGATAGATGACGTCCAGCACGGGGGCAGCCACCGCCACGATGCGGTCAAGACCCAGATTGGACACCACGGCGCTGAACACGCAGATGGCGATGACGAACGCCTTGTAGGGTACCTTGCCGCGGCACAGCTCGGCGAAATAGGCGGCGGCGGAGCTGGTCAGGGCGATGGCGGTGGTGACGCAGGCCAGACCCACGACAACGCCGAACAGGATCATGCCCACCTTGCCCATCAGCGCCTCCACGATGGCCATGACCAGTTGGGCGCGGCCGATGGTGCCGTTGTACTGGCCGGACACAGTGGCGCCCAGATAGGCAAGACCCATGTACACCGCCAGCAGGAGCACGCCCGCCAGAATGGCGGAGCCGCCGACCACGCGGAACTGCTTTTTGCTGTTGTCGTAGCCCTTGGCGGTGACGCTTTGCAGTACGATGATGCCGAAGGGCAGGGCAGCCAGCGCGTCCATGGTCTGGTAACCGGCCTTGATGCCGGTGACGGCCACATTGGAGATCTGGGGCAGCGCGGAAATTTCACCCACCGGGGTAATGACGCCCTTGATGATGATGGCGAACAGGCCCAGCAGCAGCAGCGGCGTCAGGATCTTGCCCACGATGTCCACCACGGCGGACTCCTTGATGCACAGCACAAGGATCAGCGCAAAAAACAGCACGGAAAACAGCACCGGGGACACACCGGAGAGGTTGGGGGAGATGGCCATCTCAAACGTGGTGGCGGAGGTGCGGGGGATGGCCACCATGGGGCCGATGCACAGGATGATGGCGCACATCAAAAGCTCGGCAGGCACCTTGCCTACGCGGCTGATGACGGCCTCGCTGCTGCCCACGCGCAGCAGGGCGAACATACCCAGCAGCGCCAGGCCAATGTCCGCGATGAAGTAGGCGGAAAAGCCCGCCAGCCACTGGGGGCCTGCTTCCATGCCGAGATAGGGCGGGAACACCACGTTGCCCGCGCCGAAGAACATGGAAAACAACGCGAAGCCCACCACGATCATGTCGCGGAGGGAGTTGCTTTTCTTCTGCATAATGTTATCGTCTCCTCTTTTTTGTTCCGAATTTTGCAAGTGTTCCGTCATGCAAAATATGAATATAGTGTATCATTTTTTTCATGACCGCGGAAATGACCGTTATTGATGGGGGCATTAAAAAAAGTTATGGCAACAAAAAATGTGCCAGAAAGGCAGATGAAATCGGCGGAAAATTGACAAAAATCATGTTGAAATCAAAATTGCATTGTGATATATTGAAAAATAACTATGCAATTGTTGTGCAAAATGTCGAAGGAGAGAGTCCTATGGATGATAGTAAGCTGCGGGCGCTGCTGACAGCCGTACAGTGCGGCAGCTTTGGAAAGGCCGCCGCACAGTTGGGATATACCCAGTCCGCCATGACCCATCTGGTCAGCAAGCTGGAGGCGGAGCTTGGCTGCACGCTGCTGCTGCGCAGCAGCAAGGGCGTCTGCCTGTCGGAGGAGGGCGAGCGTCTGCTCCCCTATATCCACGGCGTTATCACCGCCTGCGACGCCCTGCGGCAGGAGGCGGAGGCGCAGGGGAAGGCGCACAGCCGCGCCCTGCGGATCGGGTGCTTTGCCAGCATTGCCCGCGCCCAGCTGCCGGAGCTGCTGCGGAAGTTCCGCAAGCAGCACCCGGAGATCAAGGTGGACGTGCTGGTACAGGGCAGCGAGCTGGCCGCCGCACTGAACGAGGATCGTATCCAGCTGGCCATCGTGGACGAAAACTGCGCCCGCGGGTTCCAGTGGACGCCGCTGACGGACGCGCCGTTGGTGGCGGTGACGCCGCCGGACTTCCCATGGACGGGGGAGACCATCTCGCTGGCGCGGCTGATGCAGGAGCCGTTCCTCTCCTGCCCGGAGCAGTATGTGGAGCAGTATCTGCCGGCGGACACGCCGCGGCTGGAGGTAACGGCCTCCGACGACGGCGCCATATTGTCCATGGTGGCGGGAGGACTGGGCGTATCGGTGCTGTCCGCCTACTCGCTGGCGGGCTACGAGAATCAGGTGCGGGTCATCCCGCTGGATCAGCCACTGTCCCGGCGTCTGGGCGTGGCGGTGAAGGCCATGCCGGCAGCCAATTCCCCGGCGCGGCTGTTTTTGTCGTTCCTGAAGCGGCAATACCAGAACGCCCGTTGAGACAAAAGAAGGAGCGCCGTTTTCGGTCATTCCGAAAACGGCGCTCTTGTTGTGCTGTGCAGTCGGCAGGAGGCGTAGGCGCGGGCCGCGCATTTAGATGAGAAAGCCCATACTTTCGCATACGACGCAGAGCGGCGCAGCACCTTAAACGATAAAATTGAAACGATAAAATTGCCTAAAAGGAAGAGGCTTGTTCTGCGAGAAGTGTGTGAAAAACGGCGATTGACAAAAGAATCACAAAGACCTATAATGCGCACATCAAAGGCAAAGGCGCCTTGGAGAGGTTCTCTCTGACGCCTTTGCCGCTTTTTTTGTGCGCAGGCACCCTGAAAAAATCTGACGAAGGAGGCATCTATCATGCGGACGATCATGGGTTTTTGCGGAATATGCAGTGATATTACAGACTTTACCAAGGGCTTGACGCAGGCAGCACCCCACGGCCATGGGGAGAACCGCATCGTAGATGTGGGCTGCGGCCTGCTGGGATACCACCGCCATGCGTCGGGGGAGCATCCGGCGCAGGAGCTGCAGCCGTTGACGCTGGACGGCAGCTATGCGGTGTGCAGCGGCGAGCTCATCGGCTACGGCGGCCTGCGGACGGGCTTGCAGGCCAGAGGCTACACCTTCCGCAGCCGCTGCGATTGTGAGCTGCTGCTGCCGCTGTACCGGGAGTATGGCGTGAAAATGTTCGGAATACTCAACGGTGAGTTTGCGCTGATCCTGTTTGACCACCGCAGCGGGCATTTCATAGCCGCCCGTGACAGCTCCGGTCAGCGGCCGCTGTACTACGGGCAGGACGACGCCGGGAACACGGTGTTTGCCAGCGACGCGGAGAGCCTGATGGGTCTTTGCCGCCGCGTACAGCCGTTCCCGCCGGGTCACTATTACGAGGATGGCCGCTTCATCCGCTATGACGACAGCGTAGGCGCGGCCTGAATTTACTTTGCCAGACTCTCTCCTTACATACAGTGCAGGGCCGCACACCCAAAGGGTGTGCGGCCCTGTGCGCTTCTGCGGGCATAACTGCTCTCGGCAGGACATATAGATAGACCAACCGACAGTTAGGAGTGGTGCTCTATCCGAGAGAATCTGGAACAGCGGGCCGAGGAGCTGGCCCTTTACCTCATAGAAAACCGGACGACCGTCCGCGCCGCCGCCAAAAAATTCGGGGTCAGCAAGTCCACGGTGCATAAGGACCTTTCGGAGCGTCTGCCGCTGTATGACCGGGCGCTCTACACGCAGGTCAAGGCGGTGCTGGAGGAGAACAAGGCCCAGCGGCACATCCGGGGCGGTCTGGCCACGCGGAAAAAGTACAAGGGTACATAAAAACGGCGCCCCGTCAAGAGACGGGGCGCCGTTTTGTCACTGTGCGTCCTTGGGTACCTGCTTCATGGAGAGGCTGATGCGGTGTTTTTTCTCATCCACCTCCAGCACCACCACCTTGACGATATCACCCACGGCCACGATCTCCGAGGGGTGCTTGATGAACTTATTGCACACCTGCGAGATATGCACCAGACCGTCCTGGTGGACGCCGATATCCACAAATACGCCGAAGTCGATGACGTTGCGTACCGTGCCGGTAAGCACCATACCGGCCTTCAGATCCTTGATCTCCAGCACGTCGGTGCGCAGTATGGGGGCGGGCAGATCGTCCCGCACGTCCCGGCCGGGCTTCATCAGCTCCTTCACCACGTCCCGCAGGGTAGGCAGGCCGATGCCCAGCTTGGCGGCGATCTTCTCCTCGCCCAGCAGCTTCACCTTCTGGGCCAGCAGGGGAATGTCGCCCTTTTTCACATCCTCCGCCGTGTAGCCGCACAGGGCGAGAAGCTGCTCTGCCGCGGCGTAGCTCTCCGGGTGGACGCCGGTGTTGTCCAGCACGGAGCGGCTCTCCGGCACGCGCAGGAAGCCGGCGCATTGCTCAAAGGCCTTGGGACCCAGCTTCGGCACCTTCAAAAGCCGCTTCCGGTCGGGGAAGATGCCGTTGTCCTCCCGGTATTTCACAATGTTCTTGGCGGTGGCGGCGGTGAGACCGGACACCCGGCTCAAAAGGCTGGCGGAGGCGGTGTTCACATCTACGCCCACGGCGTTGACGCAGTCCTCCACCACGCCGGACAGCGCCTCGTCCAGCCGCTTCTGGGGCATATCGTGCTGGTACTGTCCCACGCCGATGGCCTTGGGGTCGATCTTCACCAGCTCGG